>JADMIO011628019.1_pt1 | contig 13510 bp, 12 predicted proteins | sample 8958161 | NCBI WGS metagenome assembly JADMIO01 (sample SAMN16585339, study PRJNA669376) | soil metagenome | isolation source: Crop rotation soil | place: USA: Cullars Rotation, Alabama | collected 2011 | reverse complement strand
CGCGACAACTTGTCCACGTGGAATTCTAAGCTTAGGATCCCAATGTGCTGGAAAAGTACTTTAAACAATAAACTCCGAAACTATGAAACTCTGAAACATTGAAACAAGAATATGCATTCCGCACGTAAGAAGAAAAACTATTAACCCGCCAATATATCTTCAATTGTTTTCATAAAATCGGTGTTCCTGTTTTTTTCAAAATAATTAAAGCTGTTGAAGGCTTCAGGAACGGCCTTGTCAGAAAATGCAATCATCTGGATATTTAGCAGCTTTTCCACCTTACGCTTCACCGCACAATCAAATTCATTCCTGCAATGATTTTTCGAATAATAATCTTCAGAAAGCACTGCTATAAAATTTTTTGCGTCTACGATCGCCCACATATATTTAGCCGTAAAGGCCTCACCTAAACCAATGCTTTTTTTATCGAAAAATATATTGAGCTTATCGCCGTTAGGTTTTCTGAAAGCCGCTAATGGCTCGTAAACATTTTTATTTACCCAATCGCCCTGGCTTCTTGAATAACTGATGAACACATCGTATTTCTGCGCGCCTTCTGCAACACCTGTTACAAGAAATTTATGTGCAAAATGCCAGGATAAAACCGAAGCAGTGATCATCGCGACAATTGTATGCCCCGCGGGTATCACATTGTTAAAACTCAATATTAGAATGCCATAGATATAAAGAAAGATCATGCCGGTAACAAAAGCCAGCACTGCAATAACAGCCGTTTTGGTTTGCAGTCTTGTTACGTATTTGAACAGTAAGGCAAAAACCAATACAGTAAAAAAAGAAAAAAACAGGATTTGACCAATGATCACGTACAGGCTTTCTACCGGTAATTTTAAATTGCTGTTGTTTCCAAGCAGATCACTTAATGCCCATGTAACGATATAAGGTCCCGGAATTTGTTTATCACCAAAATCAACAATGTCGTTAATGATATCTCCAACCACGAGAATGTTATTGTCCATGTCAATGGCCGCACCGCCATCTGCCGGCTGAAAAGCACCTGTTGGTTGCACACTATCAGCAATAAATGTATATGTCTTACTGTGAATCTCATTTAAGGAACGGAGAGGTACAACCGAACCTTCACGCTTCGGCATTGGTTTTGACTCTGTGAGATCAGCATATACTTTTCTTGCCAATGATTCTATTAAAACAGAGTCATACAGGGGTGACGATAAATAAATATCATTTTCATAATTGGCTACACCCTTATCAGGATAAAAAAAGGTGTGGTATCTTCCGCTGCCAGGTAACTCACCCTCTGATCCTGCCAGGAATTTACTGTACAGATCTGAGTAGTGCCGCGACTCAATCCCGTCAAAGTCTATTTCATCTATATTCCTGTCTTCCTGGTTTTCGTTGATACTATAGGCTGCATAAACCGGCACCTTTAGATCTTTCAGTTGCTTTAAAGCAGCCTCGAGATTTCTTATCTCCGTAGTATCGTTGCTAAACCATATATCCAGCACAACTCCTTCCGGGGCTTCCTTTTCTTTGGCTTCCTGTGCTATTGTATTCAGCAATTGAATGGTATGCTGCCTGAAGCGTTTAAGTGATTCTCCTTCGCTGCCGCTTGCCGGTCTTTCGAGATTTACAACAACAATCTTCTTATTTAAGGTATTGTCCCGGCTCGCTTTTTTGTTTGCCTCGTTAACAAGGTATTTATCCAGCCATTTCCAATCTGCCAGCCATATAACAAGGCTTACTACAACTAAAAAACCTGCCAGGTAAATTCCCAAGCGTTTTAATGTAAGCATATTGATTTTTTTGTTATTCGCAGCCGGTTTCTGCTTTGTTGTAATAGTCCTCGCTTTGTGCTTCGTCGCCTTTTATATCATAGGCCCATCCTAAAAAATTATACAGATCTGCTAATTCACTACAGATAAATTCTATCGCGCCTGCATCATCATCCTGCGTTGCGAAACCGAGGTCATCAAGGTCAATCTCTACAATATCTTCCAGGATGTTTATACTTTCCTCTAGTATTTTCGTGCCCTTAGCATCATCTTCTGCCTCTATATAAGCCTCCGCTAAAGATAAGCGTGCTTCCAATGTAGAAAGATCGTCATCACCATATTCATCCATGTAATATTCTGCCGCCTTACTATAGGGTTCAATTGCTTCCGCAGGTTGCTCCATATGCATATACAGGTCGCCCAGGCACATAAGGTCATCAGCAATATCTTCAGGATCTGTATCTTCGTTTTCAATCTCTTTATTAATATAATCAACGGCCAGGTCCAGGCTGGTATAGTTTAACGGTTCGTCACTTGAAGTAAATGCTTCATCACCCGCTTGTTGAACTTTTGAAACAGATTTTGTAGCCTCGGCGCCCTTGCGTTTACTCTTCATAGGCTCTCCATTCAAAGTGCAGGGAACTTCATCAATGATAGTAATGGTTCCCTCAGTAGTGGTAATGGAAGCTTTTTCGTCATTTCCCGCAGAAAGATCAGTGTAGGTAAATTCAGTGCCTTTACTCGCGGCCGTAGTACCTTTTTCATTCGTATTGCGATAACTATAACCCACTGTCTTTTTTACCGTGTTTTGTATTTGAGCTCCCAAACCTTTCACTGTATGGTTCTCGCCATTTTCGGTAAATTGTACCGTATATTCAACAGGTTTACCCTGGGTGGATTTGATCACCTGGGTGCCGCCCGGCGATTTCAGTGCTACCATAACATCTCCGGGAATAATTATTTTGGTACCGTTCTCGAGACGGTCATTAATATTCGCCACGGTTTTATTGCCACCTTTACCTGGCGGAAAAATATTCATGTTAACACTGCTGGCAGGTTTGCCATTTAATGACAGGCCTGTGATGGTGCTGAATTTTTGCGCACCGGCAGAACCGGCGATAAACAAAAACAGCAAAATAATTGCTGCGTGCAGCTTACAACGGTAACTAATCACCAGGGATTTATAATTCATAGAGCAAGGATCAACGTTTATATAATTGATTTATAAATATAAATCAAAGTATTGACATCGCAGCAAATTTGCGTCCTCATATGCTGGTTATGAACCGGGGCAGGTAGTGATGGGTCCAGGGCCGATCGTCCATGGCCGATAGCACCCGGTAACAGTTGAACAATGTAAACTTAAAACTTTAAAACGCTAAAACCTTCGTCTGCAAGAGAACGACTGATCCATTCAATAAATCCTCTAAAGCATGTTTCCGGATATCAGCCCTATCTTTTTTGAGTGTTCTATCGCCTCACTGCTGTCCTGGTAAAAACAGGTATGCAGCCCTGCATGCTGTAATTTATCCAAAACCTCCAGGGTCCCCGCAGCTTTTTCCGGGCGTACATTCCGGATGTATACGGCATAAATTTTATCCGGGTGCTTACTTACAACATCATGATAGATAAAAGGATCACTTTGCGAATTATCACCGAGCAAAACAAATTGCTGGTGAGGAAAAACGGCCAGTATTCCTGCAATGCGCAGGTATTTCGCGTGGTGCTTTGTTTTGCCGGTTTTTACCAGGCTGTACCATCGCTTTAACTGGCTAAGCATAAAAATGCCGGCAGGAAATTTATTATGAGCGAAAAAATCGGCCAGGTAGTTATATAAATTCCATTCACTGCTGGATACATAAAAAAAAGGATTAGGTACGGCTGGTGTTGAGTAGGAATGTGATAATAATGTATAATGTTTTACCACATCCCTGAAAGCCATTCGTGTATGCGGGTTTTTCGAAAACAGCACCCTGAGCCTCTTAATAACAGTAGCAGAATGTGATACCAGCAAGGTGTCATCGATATCCGAAATAAAAGCGTATTGTGTTAGATGTGGCACGAATAATTTCCCATTTCCTGAAGTAACAACATTCTTATTATTGTCAAGTGCACTTATGATGACAGTATGCCACCCGGCCGGGGTGGGGGTTTCAGACGTCCATTCGAATTTAAAAAAACCATCCTCCTCTGATGTGGTTTCAAATACCTGGTTACGCCATTGCAACTGCAACTTTATACCGGGTATAGGTTCAACTAAAAAAAGCCGCACCATATTCCAGGTATTTACCAGGAAATTGTTGGTAAGTTTTTTGGATGTACTCACTGGTTGCTTCAATACATGTCCATAAATAACGAGGTCGTGCATATGTCCATAGCCATCATAAATTTTAATGGTCATCTTTTCCTGAATTACTGTTCATGACAATCTTAAAGCATGCCAGATAAACAAACATTCACATTTTTTTTTGTTATTAATAAAAGATCGGGAACAGGTCAAACCAATTGGCCTGAATTAATAAACGGGTATTTTAAAAATACGGACCACAGGGCCGAAATTTTTGAACTGCCCGACGACTGTAATGCGCAGGAGGTCCAACAAAAAATAATAGACCTGCAACCCGACCGGGTCATCGCTGTTGGCGGTGATGGCACGGTGAAACTGGTTGCATCGTGCATCCTGAACCGGCACATAACGCTGGGCATTGTGCCCGCAGGATCAGCCAATGGCATGGCTAAAGAGCTGGGACTCGATGCAAGACCGGAAGTGGCTCTTCAAAATGTTGTACATGGTGTGGAAAAGAAGATACACCTGCTGAGAGTTAATGAGGAGCTGTGCATACATTTGAGCGATATAGGCTTTAATGCTTTCCTGATCCGCCAATTTGAGGATTATGCATCCCGTGGAATGTGGGGTTACCTGAAAGCCTCATGGAGCGTGTTCTGGAAGCACTCCCGTATGCAGTTAGATATCAGTATAAATAATGCTTCAAAGAAAAAAATGGCAGCTATGGTGGTTATAGCCAATGCTACAAAATATGGAACCGGGGCATTGATCAACCCTGAAGGCAGCCTGGATGATGACCTGTTTGAAGTGATAGTGATAAAACGCATTTCATTGCGTGAGATCTTTAAGATGATGGTAACGCATCAGCCTTACAATCCTGCAAAAACAGAAGTGTATCAAACAAAGCATATTAGCATTCATTCAAAAAAAGCCATGCATTTCCAGGTGGATGGGGAATATCTTGGAAAAGTGCATGACGTAAAAGCTGTTTTAATTGACGACATGCTGCAGGTGCTTGTACCGGCAAGTGGATGATGATCCATGGCCAACCGCTCATTGCCGATAGCTCCTGGTAACAGTTGAGCAATATAAACTTAAAACTTTAAAACGCTAAACTTTCCTGTCTTACCGACTTTTCGTCTTCCGGACTTTCTGCCATGAAGAAATAAAAATTCAATTGGAAGACTATTTGCATATTAACCAAAAGGTTAAATATTTATTACAACATGTCTGCAACATAAAAGTCATGATTATGAAGTTGAATGATGACCTGCAAAAGCAGCTGGGCAAACTGTACGAACCTTCCGCATTTGTTCAAATGAAATTCCGTGGCAACGATATTGCCTTTAAAACAGATGATAAAGGCAATGCCATTTTATTGTTTATTGGCAAATCCAACGCAGACGGGCAGATAAAAGGCAACCGTTATGCACGTGTATTAAAGTACGATACAAGCGGCAACAGGATAAAAGATCACTGGGAATTAAAGGGTAAAGCAACCTGATTGCTCCCGGTTTCAGCATCCCAGTCGGTAAGTGATATGGCAAGTATGGCCGCCGCAATAATACCGATGTGAAAATACAAGGCACGCTTATTCAGGAACAATGATGGATAGATCGTTGCCAGGGCCAGTGCTTTTACATTTTCTATATCTATCTTATGATGCATTCCAAGTGGAATCACACGTTTCAGCGCCGGGGGATAATCGGTGAAAGCACTGTACAGCAAGGTACTGAGCGCAGTTACTGTATATAATCTTTTTGCTTTGCTGCTTAGCTTAAGCACCCGCGGAAATATCAGCAGCGCCGCTGAAAAACCATAGTCAATAATGCCATGTACTTTGGGAGAAACAGGTTTAGTGTTCATATTATTTGTTTTGACAGATAATACAAACACTGTTCCTTTTCTTTTATGTTAATCGTCATTGGTTATTGAAGGCTGTTGGTGTCCCGCCAACGGCCCGTTTAAACAGTAAAAAAATCTCTTATTTACCACTCTGGTATTGTTGATCTAATTGTTCCCGCAATAAAATTTTGTTTGTTGGCGCGGACGCCATCAGCTGCATACTTTTAAGTTGATCGTTATTGATTATTGGCTGTTACCATAGCTATCCTTAGTACAATGGCAGATATGCATGACGGCAACGCAGTTTTACCGTCTTCCTTGCTTTAAAACCAGAATGTGACGCAACAATTACCTGTTACAAACAAATTCATCGTAATTTTATTATACATCCGTATAACAAATTCATTCCTGAAAAAAATATAAGGAGGTTTTTATGAAAAAGATATCTTGCTTGTTAACGTTTTTACTTTTTTTCTTTTTATTGAATCAACCCGCAAACGCACAAACCCATGATACGACCCACATCGCTTTTAATGAAAGCGACATAACATGGGGAGACGCACCACCCATATTGCAAAAGGGTGCAAAGATGGCCGTTCTCAATGGTGATCCTTCAAAAGAGGGCGAGTTTACAGTAAGGCTATCCATGCCTGCCAACTATAAGATCTCACCGCATTGGCATCCCACTACAGAAAATGTAACCGTAATAAAAGGGGATTTCTACCTGGGTACCGGTGATAAATTTGATGAAAATACAGCGACACTACTACATGCCGGGGGATTTGCAAGCATTCCTGCAACACATCATCATTTCGCCTTTACCAAAGGTGAAACTATAGTGCAGGTACATGCCATGGGACCTTTTCAGCTCACGTATATTAATCCGGCTGATGATCCATCCAAACAGGCGAAGTAGTAGCAGTTGCAAAATAAATTTATATAAAGTCATTACCGGCGTTTACGGATGCGCGTAATGACTTTATATTTTCCTGCTAAAAGTATATACAGTAAAGATTGCTGCTGGCTTCCCGCCAACGGTGTGTTTAAGCAGTAGAAAACCTGTTATTTATCATTCTATTATTGTTGAATCTGATTGTTATTATAATAAAATCCTGTTCGTTGGCGCGAACGCCAGCGATAGCATGAAATAAAACTTATTAACTTCACAAAATAGGTATACAACAATTTCAATCATTAAGTAACCTGCAGCAGGAACTCCTGAAACTTTATTCCTCAGATATAGAGGAAGTCGACCTGTTACATATAAAACAATATCTCGCTAAATATTTTGCTGACAAAGCGATTAATGAAGCAGATAGGATTTGGGACGAAAAAAAATACAGTAAGGACACAATGGATGAGTGGCTGAATGAAGATAATACTAATTACGGCAAGGAATAAAGTATAGTTCCTGATGAAAATAGTAATTGATACAAACGTATTAGTATCTGCCCTTTCCCGGAATCTCAATATCACTGGCTGATACAGCAAATACTTGGTGAAAAATTTGATTTGCATGTAACAAACGAAATAATACTGGAATATGAAGAGATTTTAATTCAAAAATACTCTTATTCTGTTGCCAATAATTTTATTGCTGCACTTAAGGAATTACCTAATGTTTATTACACAGGTATATTTTCACTGGCGGTTATTGAAAGACGAAGATGATAATAAATTTGTTGATTGCACGGTAGCCGCAAATGCCGACTATCTTATTACCAATGATAAAGATTTTAATATTCTAAGGCAAACTGACTTTCCGAAGGTTAAAGCTGTTACATTAAACGAATTTAAAGAAATCCGGTTTTAAAATCATTTGAGTGATGATGTCCAAAAATGATTATTGAATGTTGATTATTTAAACACTCAATATGTAATATACGATAAGCAATGTAGTCCTGCAGTTCAATTTCATTGCAATGTATATATTGATAAACTTTCCTGTCTTCCGACTTTCCATCTTCCGGTCTTTCTGACTTTCCGCCGACTCGCACTATCCTCTACCTTAACGCCATAGCTGCTTTTATTATGGACATGAGGACTCCAACTCAAACCCGCATCAATTTGCATTTATTATTTTTTAATATAAAATAATACCGATACCTTACCATCGTAATCTGGCGCCCAATTCAATTTTGAGTTCCAACATTTTTATCAAACTAAATTAACTGCAATGAGAAAAATTCTGTTTTTCCTGTTTGTAACAGGAGTAATTCAATCTTCGGCACAAACCAAATCGCTGGTAGCTGTTTTAATGGTAACACCAAAGATCGGCCAGGAGCAAACCTTTGAAAATGCATGGATAGCACACCTGAAAAAATTTCACCAGGCAGATACTACTGACCAGCGTGCAATTTTTGAAATAACCAGTGGCCCGCATACCGGGTCTTATTATCTTACCAATAATGAAATGTCATGGGCCGACATGGATATTGAACGCTCCACCGATAAAGCTCATGATATGGATTTTGCTACAACGATTTCTTCTACACTTGAATCGCAGAGCGGTGAAATGATATACCGTTGGGCAGATACATTAAGTTATAACCCTGATGTACAAGCCACCAAATACCTGCTTACGGCTTATCATATTAAAACAGGCAAACAAAATGATGTTACCGATGAAATAAAAAGATCCATAGCAGTAAATAAAAAGATCAACAGTCCGATTAGTTACAACGGGTATATACAAACACTTGCCGGCAGCAAACCAGTAGTTGTTATCATCAGGAGTTTGAAAGACGGTTTTAAAGAACTTGATGCGGATTATCATAAAGGATTAAATGATCAGTTCAAGGCTGCCTATATAGAAATGTATTCACAGGCACAGTGGGATAAAAGAACCAATGCGCTTGCAGACCTTACTGATCTTACAGAACAGGAAATGATGAAGTACAGGGCAGATCTCAGTTCAGTAAGATAAAATATTGTATAAGTTGTAAAAATCCCTGCCGGTGCGGGGATTTTTGTTGGGATTGCCTTTTCCAGTATTAAGCACACGCAGCAGGATGGTGTTTGCTGACCGGGACGCCGATAACAGCAGAGAAAAAATAATTATTGATTGATTATTGATCATTTAAACATTCAATATACAATAAGCAATGTTCAGCCCTGCAGGCAATTTCATTTGGAATGTATACTTTAGTAAAGCAGAATAATGTAAACTTAAAACTTTAAAACGCTAAAACTTCCCCGTCTTCCGGCTGTCAATGCACTTATCTTATTAAAGTAACTGTTCCCTTTCGGAAAATCAATTTTCCGCTCTTATCTTTTCCACCAGCCATCCACACATACGTATTCAGAGAAGGATTAAATTCATTAAGGCGCCCCCCCTTCCATCCGATATTATAATCTGTGGTGTTAAAAACCATTTTACCCCATCGGTCAAAAACTTTAAAAAAGAGAAAATCTTTAATACCAACAGGTATAGCTTTTAATACATCATTCAGCCCGTTATTATCAGGTGTAAATGCAGATGGCACATAAATATCGGGACCTGCATAAACCTTGATATTAACTACATCGGTAGCTTCGCAACCGGATGCCGTTGAAGCAGTAACAGTATAAGTTGTATTTCTATTTAGTATTGCTTCCGGGTTAGCAATAAAAGAATTGCTGAGGCCGGTAGCAGGAGTCCAGTTATAACTGGTAAACCCTGAGTTATTAATATCTTTTGCTACCAACTGTATCGGCTGATTAAGAACTGCATTGCTATCATTACCTGCAAAAACTTTTGCTACAGGCGTAACTTTTACGGTAACAGTTGCATCGTTAAGTGAAGTGCATCCCTTATTATCAGCAACCTGCAAATGGTAAGTAATTGTTTGCCCGGGCTTTATAACCAATGGTGTACTGCTGCGCGCGTCAGACAAATATTGTGAAGGTGTCCAGCTATATTGCAAACCTCCGGCTCCGTTCAACGCAATGCTTTTACCATAACAGATGGAAGTATCTTTTCCGGCATCAGCCACAGGCGCAGGATTTACGACAATAACAACCGAGTCCGTAGCAGAACAAATATCAGTTGAGGCTGTTATGATATATTTTGTTGTCACAGATGGAAATGCTTTCGGAGTAGCAATATTGACATTGTCAAGACCTGCAACCGGAAACCAGGAAAACTTTTTACCATTTGAATTAACAGCCATTTGAATATTGGAGCCCTCACAGATTGCCGTATCGCCTTGTGTATTTACAAATAAGTTATCCTTCAAAGGCACTTTAATCTGTATAGCAGATAAACATCCATCTGCATCTTTTACTTTGGATGTATATGTGTTTACGGGCAACCTGTTGTAGACGTTAGTGGAAGTATAAGAGTTACCATTTAAGCTATACAAATAAGGGCCTCTTCCGCCGGTTGCAGAAATGGTGACCGAACCATCATTATTGTCGCAGCCCGACGGGGTAGCAACAGCTACAATTTCAGGTGCCGGAATAACTGTAATATATACGGTTGTATCAGTGACAGTATTAGCAGCATCCTTTACTGTGATCTTATATTTACCCGATGGCAAACCTGTAAATAAACTGTCTGTATAAAAATCATTGCCATCCAGCGAATAAGTATATGGCTCCACGCCATTTGAAGCCTTCATTAAAATAGTTCCGTTGTTCTTTTCACAGGTAGTATTAGTTACACCTGCTTTTATAGCAATACAGCTTTTATGAACCTGCATTTCCCGGGTTTTTATAGTACCCAGGTTATCTTTTACTGTTACAGTATAACTACCTGCGGTTAGTTGCTGAAAAATATTTCCTGTTTGAAAATTTACTCCATCCAGTGAATATAAATAAGGACCATTACCACTGGTTACAGTAACGGCTATAGCGCCCAAAGATGTGTTACAGCTTGCATTGGTTACTTCCGCTGTAAAGTTTAGGCAGATGTTATGAATAGTAAAAGGCCCGGTGCTGGAATTGCAGGTATTATTGTCAATAACGTACGCCTTAAAAGTGCCGGGAGACAGGTTTGTAAAAATGCTGTCTGTTTGGAAATTTATATTATCCAAACTATATTGAAAAGGCGGGGTTCCACCGGCGGGTGTAATTGTAACTGTTCCATTATCGGAATCGCAATCAGCATTGGTGGTTATTGCTTTTATTTGAGGGCCCGGCATATCTGCGATAGATGCCGTTGCATTAGCCGTTATTCCTGTTGCATCTCTTGCAGTGAGCGAATAATTACCTGCATCCAGGTTCGAAAAAGTATCACTGTCCTGGAAATTTATTCCGTCAATTGAGTAATCGTAAGGTTTCGTTCCGTCGCTCACCGTTATGGTGATTATGCCATTATTGTTGCTGCAGGTGGCATTTTTTACAGTTGCAGCAGCAGTTAAGCAACCGGAGGCAATGATTATTTTTTTCGAGGTGATAATCCCCACAGCATCTTTTACACTAACCGTATAATTACCCGGAGCAAGGTTAGAAAAGAGCCCGTTTGTTTGAAAGTTTACTCCGTCAACTGAGTATTGATAAGGTTCTGTTCCGCTGGAAGCGATTGCCTGTATAGAACCATTATTTTTACCGCATGTGGCATTAACCTGGGTAACAGTTAAGTTTAAAGGGCATGAATCAAATATCTGCACCATGAAAATAAACAGAACGTCATCGGCGTCTTTTATATAAATTTTGTTAACACCCGGCTTTAAGTTGTTGAACTTGCCGCTTTTTTGAAAATTTATTCCGTCTGTAGAAAAAATATAAGGAGGCTTGCCGCCTGATAACACTTCAAGATCAATTTTCCCTCCTTCCCCACATTTTGACCCGCCTGTTTCATAACCGAGAGAAAGACAGTATTTCCCTCCCGGCATTTCAACTGAGTTTACTGAAGCGAGGCATCCGTTGGCATCTTTTGCATACCCCACAAGAAACCAGCCCTCCGCCAGGTCTGTAAAAACATTACTGCTTTGAAAATTAATAAGGTCCATACTATACATGTAAGGCGCAGTGCCTCCTGTAACATTTACTGTAAACGTAGCGTCTGTAGACGAACAACCGGAGGTTGGAGTTAAAGGAGAAAATGCAGGTTGAGGCCGCTCAAAATGATTGGTCAGTGTAATATTAGAGGAAGCAACATTTCCATTTGCGTCTTTAACTGTAACTGTATAGGTGCCGGGAGCCTGGTAAAGCCAATAATTCCGTGTGATGTACGCCTCTCCGTTTAACGAGTATTGATAAGGCGGGGCGCCATTACTTGCAGTAGCAGTTATACTTCCGTTATTTGACTCACAGGTTGGATCAACTGCGGTAAGTGAAAGTGATAACCCATCACTAATATCCGGCAGGTTATTGTGTGTGTATGCTCTGTACGCTTTTATACTATCAGGATAGTTAGAATAGGCGTTGAAATAAAAGAGTACCAGTACCAGTAGGACTGATACCGGTTTAGCAGCCAGTTTTCTCACCGGGCAAAATTATATAAATAAGTACCCGTGACAAATATGCATGTACTGTTTTAGCAGTTCTTTAGTGTCTCGGAGTTCCTGCCTTTTCCGGCGCGTCTATAATATGCTGTCTGATAGTTCCGGCATCAGTATAAATCATATTGTCTGCGTAATCCGGCGGCTTCCTGTTGATTCAATTCTCCGGATATTTATAATCTCTTTTGGGATCTCCTTTTACTCAATGGCAGATGTGCATACCAGGGAAGTAAGAAGTTTTAATAACTTGTCCGCCGTGGCGGATGAGCCGCATTAAAGGCAGGGATACAAAGCCGGAGATGCTGGTACGCCGCTTTTTACATGCCAATGGATTTCGATGTAAACGCACGGTAAAACACTTCCTGGTTAAAATTGAAAACCATACAAACAGACAATTTTTTATATTAGCATACAAAAAACAAACCTTACAGAGGCTGCATTTTTAACCCATCTCAATAAACCTTACGGCAAAAACTACCGAAGCGGTGCTTATCCCTGATGAAGTTATAACGAATAAAATTTATTTGATACGAGACCAGAAGGTAATGCTTGAAAGAGACCTGGCTTATTTATATGGCATAAAACCTATAAGACTTAGGGAAGAGGTAAAAAGAAATTAATCGCTTCCCTGGTAATTTTATGTTTCGGCTTAGAAGACGAGGTTGGAAGTATGGTATCGCAAAATGCGATACCTTCCAGAAAACAGCCTGGTGGCTATCTTCCGTATACATTTACAGAGCATGGAATGCTTATGCTTGCCAATGTGCTGAAAACTGAAACAGCTATGCAGGTGAGCATTCGCATTATAGAAATTTTTGTAACGATGCGTGAACTATTGCTGTCACACAAAGACACGCTGCTAGCACTTGAAAAAATAGAAAAAAACTTACAAGTCATGATGATGACATAGCATTAATTTTTGAATACCTAAAACAGTTACTTAACCCGTCACAAACTCCACGACGAAAAATAGGCTTTATACCAAATGATGATAAATAAAACGGCTCTTCTTTATAGTTCATATTTTTAAACCTTACTTATCACTGCTATAAACTTTGAAACTTCTGACACACTGAAACCAGGCAATAATCCGGCTTTGCTCTCTATCATCTGCTAACTTTGTTTGAGTTATTATTTGCCACAGATTCACTGATTTTTACAGATAAATCTGCGCACTTCTTTACGCGAAGCATCTGTGTATC
>JADMIO010839013.1_pt1 | contig 13513 bp, 10 predicted proteins | sample 8958161 | NCBI WGS metagenome assembly JADMIO01 (sample SAMN16585339, study PRJNA669376) | soil metagenome | isolation source: Crop rotation soil | place: USA: Cullars Rotation, Alabama | collected 2011 | reverse complement strand
CTTTCCCCGGGTCCGGGGGGCCTGACCAGGACGGGGCCGCGATGACGCAGACCGCCCGACGTATGGTAGATTCCCGCACCATGCCGCCCCCGGTCGCCGTCGTGGACGCGCTCAACAGCCTGCTCGATGCCGAGCAGGGCAGCGTGTTCCGCTTCATGGGCGAGGGGTCGCCCTACCTGAGCCGAGCCAGCGCCGACGTCCGCCGGCCGCTGCAGCAGATGGTCGACGCGAACCGGCGTTACGTGCGGGCGCTGGCGGAGATGATCCAGCGCCTCGGCGGCGAGCCGGTGCCGCGGCCGGTCCGGCCGGAGGAACAGTACCTCGCCTTCCTGTCGCTCAAGTTCCTGCTTCCTAAGCTGGTCGACGAGAAGATGCTGATCCTGCAGCGCTACGAGAACGTCCTGCGCAACCTGCCGGCCGACGCGCCGCCCGAGGTGGCGTCGCTGCTGCGCGCCCACCAGGCGGAGTGCCGGGAGCAGCTCGAGGTGCTGAAAAGAGCGTCGGAGGACGTGATCGCGGCGAGCCGGAAGTAGCGACGGCCGGGAGTGTCCCCCGCAGGCCGCACGAATGACACAAGGCGCCCCACGGGTGGGGCGCCTTGCTTCATTTCGCGGACGTAAGTCTTACCTTCACATCAGGCGCGCCTGCGGCGGCAAATGGAGCGGGCGCCGAGTGCGCCCAGTCCGCAGAGCAGCAGGCCCGCGGAGACGGGCTCGGGGACGACGACCAGCGCGCCGCGCAGCTCACCGCCGCCGAACTGGACCGTGTGAAAGTTGATGTAGGACCGGCCGGCCAGGATGTTGGGTAGCTGGGCGGTCAGCGTGGTGTTGTTGCCCTCGTTCAGGTCCCACTTGCCGGTGATCGTCCCGCCGACGCCGGTGGCGAAGGGGGTGACGGTCTGGTCGTTGGGGGCGGTGTCGTTGAACGGAGCGCCGAAGAAACCCCACACCACGCCGCCGGTCTGCGGGGGGGTGAAGTTGGGGTCGGCGGACGCGTGAATGTGGGCGTTGAGCAGGTTGTCGTTCGTCTCGGCCGACTGAGAGCCGGTGAAGTCCACGCCGGTGACGGTCGCGGTCATGGTCATCGCGGTACGGGCGTCGTTGAGCACGAACGTCGCCGTGCCGGACGAGGAGCGCGGCGCGCCGGCGCTGGTCGTCGGGTGGACGTTGGGTTCCTGGTCGTTGGTGATGGTGGCGGTGAGGATGGTGTCGGCCCTGGCCCGCACGCCGAGCATGAGCGTCAAAGAGGCCGCGATCGCCAGTGATTTGCGCATGTCCTTCCCCTGCCCTCCGGGGCGTTAAATGGGAGCTTGGTCAGTGGCAGAGCCTACCGGGGCTGCCGCCTCTCGCCTCGAACCCTGCAAAAAATGCAGTGTGAGCGTGTTTGCCGGACGCGCCGAAGGCTTACTTCAGAGGCTGGGACAGGAACTGCGCCATGACATCCGTCCGCTCGGCGTCGAAGAATTCCTTGCCGCCATGGGCGCTGCCGTGCAGGACGAGAAGGCGGCAGGGGAGCTTGAGTGCCTCGTAGCGGCCCTGGAGCTCCAGCGACTGGTTCACCGGCGCCTGCGGGTCCTGGTCGCCATGGATCAGGAGCAGGGGCGGGTCGCAGGGGTCGACGTGGAAGACGGGGCTGGCGAGCCGCGCCAGGTCGGGCACGTCCTGCGGCTGCGCGCCCAGCAGTAGCTGGAGGGCAGGCACGCGGACGCTCAGCCCGTGCGGCGTCGACTGCGCGAGGATGGTCGTCAGGTTCGACATGCCGTAGAGGCTGATGATCGCCTGCACGTCTGACTTCTCCGACCGGTCCCGACCGACCGCCCCCTCGAGCACGGCGTCGCCGTTGGTGACGCCGACGAGGGCGGCGAGGTGCCCACCGGCGGAGTTGCCGGCGACGGCGACCGCCGTCGCGTCGTATTCGTACTCTCGTTGCCGGGCCCGCAGGAAACGGACCGCCGCCTTGACGTCGTGGACCTGCGCCGGAAAACGGGCGACGGTGCTGAGGCGGTAGTCCACGCTGGCGACGGCGTAGCCGCGGGCGACGAGGCCGCCCAGCGGCATGTCCTTCCGCGACCCGCTCCTCCACGCCCCGCCGTGGACCCAGACGATCAACGGCGGTACACGGCGCGCCTCCGGCGGTTTTTCGGGCAGGTACAGGTCGAGCAGCAGCGACGTGTCGTCGACGCGGGCGTATTCAAGATCCGCAACAAGCCGCGGCCGCGCATCCGCCGCCGGGGCGGCTCTCGCGCCGGACGCGACGAGCGCGGCCGAGGCGCCGGCCCACAGCAGTGCCGCGAAAGCGAAACAGTTGTGTCTTGTCGTGAACATGGGATCCGTGACGTCTCAGCCCAGAGACATGATACCGCAGGAGGCGGCGCAGGGTCAGGCGGAAGCGGACGGAGAGGCCGTCGCCAGGCTCGCGCCGGTCATGCGTTCCCGCCGGACGGGTTGCGGGCGCTCGCTCTGGCGGATGAGCAGCGGGGCGAGGAACAGGATCGTTGCAGCCAGCGACGACAGCACGCCAAGGCTGACGGCGACGCCGAGCGAGCGGACGGCGGGGATCGCCATGAAGACGAGCGAGCCAAACCCCATCACCGTGGTCAGCGCACACACCAGCACCGCGTGACAGCTCGTGCCGATTTCCGAGATCAGCTCTTCGGGCGTGGCGCCGCGCTCGGCGGCGGAGCGCGCGAGGCTCACGAGGAAGATGCCGTAGTCGATGTTAATGCCGATCAGCAGGGGGGCGGCCACGAGGTTGACCATGTTCATCTTCAGCCCGCCGACGCGCATCGCGGCCATGAGGCAGAGGATGCTGAAGACGGTGGGCACGACGATCAGCACGGTGTCGCGGACGCTGCGGAAGTGGGCGAGCAGGTAGAGCACTACCGCGGCGGAGCCGACGCCGAGCATCAGCGGCAGGTCGCGGTGGACGACCACCTCGGCGTCGTGGGAGACGACGGTGAGGCCGGTCAGCGTGGCGCCGTGGACGTCGGCGAGGGCGGCGCGGACGGAGTCGATCGTGCGGCCGCGGGTGTCGCGGTCGTCGAGGTTGCGGTCGAGCGAGACGAGCGTGATCGCGGACGTGCGGGCGGCCCCGGAATCGACGACCTGCCGGGGCAGGATCGTCGACGCCAGCGAGGGGTAGTGCAGCAGGTCTTCCAGCGACGGGGCGGCGCGGCGCGTGAGCAGGTCGCGAAGGAAGCCGGCGTAGGGCTCGTAGGCTGCGGCGTCGAAGGGGCTGTCGGCGACGGCGGCGCGGAAGTCGGCGACGATCCGGTCGGCCTCGATCCCGTCCACCGCGCCGGAGCGGCCGGCGGCGGTGCGCGGGTCGGGGAGCAGCGTCGCCAGGCCGAACGTCCCGGCCACGCCATCCCTGCGCGCGCCGTCGGTGGACAACCGGCGGTCGACGTCGTGGGCGAGACGCAGGAGCGAGTCGGGGTCGGCGGCGCGGAGGTAGACGATCAACGACTCGGGCGACGAGCCGAAGCGCCTGGCGATCTGGGCCTGGGTGTCGAGGGCGGCGTTGGGCCTGGGGTGCATGACCGTCAGGTCGGTCTCCAGCGGCAGGCGCTCGCCCGGAAGGGCGACGACGACCGCCGCGACGACGCAGGCGATGCCAAAACCCCACGACATCGGCCGGCCGTGGTGGGCCATCCAGCGCAGGGCGGGGCTGAAGCCGAACCTCAGGCGCGTGAGCGGTCTGGCAGCCGCGGCCGTAGTCGCCGCCTTGCGACGGTCCACCAGAACCAGGATGGCGGGTAGCAGCAGCAGCGTCATCGCGACGGCGCCCAGCAACGTGAGCGTGCCCAGCACGGCAAAGTCGCGGAGGACGGCAAGGCTGGAGAGGCCGACCGCGACGAAGCCGACGATGCTGGTGCACCAGGCGGCGAGGGTGGGCAGGGCCAACTCCCGGTTGCACGCCCCGGCAGAGTCAGCGGCGCCGGCGCCCGCCGCGCGATGGGAGTCGTAGAGCGAGAGGTAGTGGACCGTGTAGTTGATCCCCATCTCCGCGAGCATGGCGCCCAGGACCGCGGTCATGGGCGTGATCGACAGCGACCAGGTGGCGTATGACCCGAACCCCAGCAGCACGCCCACCACCACCGGCACGAACGCGAGCGTGAACAGCTTCAGCGGCGAGCGGTACGCCAGCAGGAACAGCGCACCCAGGTAGAGGAACGAGGTCGTCGTGCTGGAGATGGCGTCGCTGCGGATCGCCCTTTCACTGGCGGCGGCGATGGCGTAGGAGCCGGCGTAGCGGACGTCGAGGCCGTTGGTGTTCACGGCGCCGGCGACGCGCTCGACGCCGGCGGTGAAGCGCTTGGTGAAGTCCAGGTCGCTCGGGGGGCGGTTGCCGGGGATGCGCACGAGCAGACTGCGCCGGTCGGGGGTGAGGAAGGCCCCGCCGCCGCGGTCGGTGGGCGAACTTTGGTTGCCGCCGCCGGGTGCGAGGGCGCGGGCGTCCTTGAAGCGGTCGAGCAGGAACTCGTGCAGTCGGAGCGGGTCTTGCAGCAGGAGCTTAGCCATCGCGCCCGCGGCGGGGCCGGGCACGGCGATGGCCGCCTCGTTGCGGCGCATCTGCTCGCGCATCGCCTGCGGCGTCAGCCGCGCCTTGGCGCGCGCGAATCCGTCATCGTCGAGGTAGTACAACCCGGCCGGCGCGACTACTCGTTCGAAGTATTGCTGCGCCTGTGGGTCGGCCTTGTAGACGACGCCGGCGGCCATCGAATCGAGCTGCGGGTCAGACCGGACGGCCTGTTCGAGGCGGCCTGCGAAGGAGAGGAGCGGCTCGCTGGGGTCAGCCTCTGCGGCGCCCTTGGGCGACGGGTCCGGCACGGTGACGAGGACCAGCAGTTCCTCGGCGACCGCGAAGTCGTTCAGGACTCGGACGACTGCCTTGCCCGAGGCGCTGTCGCGCGGGAACAGCCCTTCGAGCGAAGCGTCGGGGCGCAGCCGCAGGACCGCCGCCACGGCGCCGCCGCACGCGACGGCGACGAGCACGACGGTCCACCACGGGTGGCGCACGGGCCACGACAGCCACATCATCACGGTTTATCGGCCGTAGCGACCGGCGGCCGTGAGTGGCGGGCGGAGGACGTACGCGAGCGCGGTTACCTGGTGTGCCCGGCGGCCGCCTGATCCGCGGCGGGCGGCTCGTAGTGCACCGTACGGGGCATGGCGTCGATGAACAGGTCGGCCTTGTAGCGCGAAACGAACACGCGGTAGTCGCGGTACAGCAGCGCCTTGAAGACTTCGTCCCACGGGAACGCCCGCGTGTGATGGACTTCGATCCGGTAGCCGAGGAGCCGGTCCTCGATCCCACCCGTGTCACCCATGAGGTGAGTCAGCAGTTGGACGACGTCGGCGTTCGGCTCCGTGACGGCGTGGACGTCGTACTTCGGTGTCGGAGGCATGTGAAGTTTGCCGAATGGCTGTGTCGCATACGCACCTGAAGTGCCAAGCCGACTCGAAGGTCACGGCCCGATTGCCACGTTGCCGCTTTCGCCGGTGCGGATGCGGAACGCCTGCTCGAGCGGCAGGACGAAGACCTTGCCGTCGCCGATGCGGTCGCCCTCGGACTTGGCGGTCTTGAGGATGGCTTCGACGGTGGGCCTGACGAAGTCTTCATTGACGGCAATTTCCAGCTTCACCTTGGAGACCAGCCGGAGCTGGATCTTTCCGCCACGGAAGGTCTCGGTGTATCCGCGCTGCCGGCCGCAGCCCCGTACGTCCGAGACGGTCATCAGGTAGACCTCCTTCTCGTTCAGCGCGTCCTGGACAGCGTCGAGCTTCTCGGGCCGGATGATGGCGATGATCATTTTCATAGGTCACACACTCCTCTTCAACGTCAGTTTCCCCGCGAGGGGCCCGACCGGCGGGGCAGGTGAGCCACCCCGCCGGTCACGCCCGGAATTAAGACCCGTCCGATCCTCCGCGATCATTCCGCGGCGGTGGCCGGTGAAAGGCCCATCCCCAACCCCTTGGGGCCAGGCGACCTGGCGACCATGGGGGTGTGCACGGTCTCGGCCGACATGCCCGAGGGTGCCGCGGAGGCGGCGATGACGTACTCCGGGTAGGCCGGGATACCGTGCTCGTGGAGGTCCATCCCTTCCAGCTCGCCCTCGCTGCTGATGCGCAGCACGCCGATCGCCTTGAGGGCGTACATCACCGTCATGGCGACGGCGAAGGTGGCGAGGGTGATGGTGGCGCTGCCGATGCACTGGGCGAGCAGGACCTTCGAACCGCCGTGATAGAAGAGGCCGGCCAGCGGGGTGGTGTTGTCCGGGCCGGCGGGGCCGGTGGCGCCGTACTTCCCGCAGGCGAACAGGCCCAGCGAGAGCGTGCCCCAGATGCCGTTGGCCATGTGGACGGGGACGGCGCCGATGGGGTCGTCGATGCGGAGCCATTCCAGCGCGTCGGTTGCGAGGATGGCGAGCACGCCGGCCACCGCGCCCAGCGCGATCGACCCCGTCGGGCTCACCCAGTAGCACGGGCAGGTGATGGCGACCAGGCCGGCGAGGAAGCCGTTGGTGATCGCGCCCGCGTCCCACTTCTTCACACGGAGGTAGACGAATCCGATGGCGGTGAGGCCCGCGGCGCAGGCGGCCAGGGTGGTGTTGGCGGCGACGCGGCCGATGCCGGCGATGTCCATGGCCGACAGCGTGCTGCCGGGGTTGAAGCCGTACCACCCGAACCACAGGAGAAGGCCGCCGCACAGCGCAATCGTCAGGTCGTGCGGGAGCATGGGCCCGCCGCCGTCGCGCTTGAACTTACGGCCGAGGCGCGGCCCCAGGACGATGGCGCCCGCCAGGGCGATCGTCCCGCCAATCGTGTGCACGACGGTGGAGCCGGCGAAGTCGTGGAAGTTCATGCCGAAGTCGGGCAGGAAATGGTCCTTGGTCCCCATCAGCGACAGGAACCCGTCGGGGCCCCAGGCCCAGTGGCCGATGATCGGGTAGATGAACCCGGAGACGGCGACGGAGTAGAGGATGTCGCCCCAGAAGCCGGTGCGGCCGATCATGGCGCCCGAGCAGATGGTCGAGGCACAGTCTGCGAAGGCGAACTGGAAGATCCAAAAGGCGAGGAACGCGACGCCCGTTGCCTCATAGGTCGCCGGTACGTTGTTGAGGAAGAACCAGCTCTGGCCCGCGCCGTCGCCCCAGCCGACGAAGCCGTTGCCGTGGCCGAACATGAAGGCGAAGCCGAAGGCGAAGAACAGGATGCCGCAGAGGCAGGTGTCAAAGACGCACTCGACCAGCACGTTGACGGTCTCGCGCGAGCGGCAGAAGCCGGCCTCGAGCATTGTGAAACCGACCTGCATGCCGAACACGAGGAAGGCCGCGACGAGCGTCCAGACCGTGTTGAGTGGGTTGACGACGTCGCTGGCAGTAACGGCGGGGTAGGCGGCGGCGGGGGCAGCGGCGGTAGGGACCGCCGGGGCGGTGGCCGCCGGCTCGGGCGCCTGGCCGTGGGCACTGCCGCTCAGCAGGCTGGGGCCGACCGTCATGAGAAGCATGATGGCCAGCGTCAGCAGGACGCCCAGCATCTTGCCGGCCATGAGGAGTTTGCCGTAGCGGCGCCACTGGGGGTCCCGCAGCCGGTCCTTCAGCCGACGGAACTTATCCGACCAGGACAACTTCTCGGACAGTATCCCGCCCGTACACTCGACAGTCATGAGACGCTCCTTGCAGTGCAACTGGACCGTGTGAACCCCTGCCGCCCCGCGCGGCCCGACGCGCGGGGGTACGGCGGCCTGCATGAACGAAGGGCCCTGGCGCGTAGGACGGTGGACTGAATGCAGGCCGTTGGCCGCGGTTCACGCCGCAGCCGTCCGTCGCGGGACGTGCAAAAGAAAACGGCGTGCCACTGGGGCAAGTGATGCACAAAGGCGCGGCGGCGCCGCTTGGACGGGGCGAGGCCGTATCGGGGTTTCCCCCTAGGCCCGGCCGTCGCCGGGGCGGGGTGGGGAGGGCGGCGGGGAGGAGATCTGCTCCTGTTCGAGCGCATACTGCACGGCCCTGCGGAGCAGGTCGCGGCCGCTGTCGAGTCCGAGCTTCTTCTTGAGGTTGTCCTTGTAGGTCTCGATCGTCTTGACGCTGACGCCGAGTTGCGCGGCGATGTCGGTGGGGCCCAATCCTTTGCCGATTAATCCAAACACCTGGAATTCGCGGTCGCTGAGGCGGGAGAGTTCATTGTCCGCGTCGGCGGAGTTCCGCGCGCCGGCGCTGCCCTGCGAGGCATTACGGCCGGCGGGTTCGCCGCCGCCGACCAGCTTGGAGAACAGCCGCGTGGTGACCGCCTCGCTCACGTAAATGTCCCCGGCGAGGACGCGGCGAATGGCGACGATCACCGTGTCGGTCGGCGCCAGCTTGGCGACGTAGCCTCGGGCGCCGGCGCGGAGTGCCCGCTCGGCGTACAGGGACTCGGCGTACATGGAAAGCACCAGCGTGCGGACCTGCGGGAAGGAAGTGCGCAGCGCGCGAACGAGGTCCAGCCCGTCGGCGGCGCCGAGCAGCAGGTCCACTACGACGACTGCCGGTGCGGCGGCGGCGATCTCCCGCAGCGAGTTCTCGATGTCTCCGCCGAGGCCGCAGACTCTGAGGTCGGGCTCGTCGTTGATCAACTGCGCCAGCCCGTCGCGCACGACCGGGTGGTCTTCGACGATGAAGACGCGGTGGCGCTCCGGCCCGGAGTTGTTCTCTGCGGTGTTGCCGGCCGCGTGAGTGACCGGGGTACTGCTGGTCATTCCTTTCCTTTCACACGGGGCGCGGGTGTGGAGCGGGGCACGAAGCAGGTGACACAGGTCCCGCGTGAGGACAGGCGCGAGACGTCCAGACGGCCGCCCAGGAGCTTGGCGCGGTGGGCCATGGTGTGCAGGCCGTTGCCGTCGCGCGGGGCCGCGGGGATGCCGACGCCGTCGTCCTCGACCGTCAGCACGGTCCTGTCGGCGGTCGAAGACAGGGCCAGGCGGATGGTGGAGGCTTTTGCGTGGCGGGCGGCGTTGCCGACGGCCTCCTGGGCGATGTGGTAGAGGTTCAGCGCCGCGTCGCCGGTGATGCCGTCGGCCGAGGTTTCGCCGTGGAAGGCGCAGCGGACGTCGAACGTGCGCTCCGTCAGCTCGGCCAGCTCGCCGAGCGCGGCGGCGAGGCCGTCGCCGCGCAGGCCGACGGGCGAGAGCCCGGCCGCCAGGTTACGCGCCCAGGCGACGGAGTGGCTTAACAGTTCTTCGACGACCTTCGCGTCCTCGGCCTCGGGGAGCGACTTGCCGGCGAGCTTGCGCGAAAGCAGGCGCGCGCGGAACGCTGCGCCCGCCAGGTACTGCCCCAGGCCGTCGTGCAGGTCATGGCCGACGTCGCGGCGGGCCTGCTCGCTGGCCAGCAGCAGCCGGTGCTCCAGCGCCCGGGCCTCCTCGGCGGCGGCGTCGGCGCGGACGCGGGCGCGGCGCAGGAACGCCGCCAGCCCGCTGATGAACCCGGCCTCGAGGACGAACAGCACGAGCCGCACGCGCTCGACAGGGTGCTCGACGCGGAGGTCGAGCCACGGGCGCATGAAGAAGAACGCGCTGGCAAGGGTCGCCAGGGCCGTCGCGAAGAGTCCCGGGCCCAGTCCCCCGAACCAGGCGGCGACGAGCACGGCGGCGGTGAACAGGAGGAAGGGCGTGTCGTGCTCGACCCAGGGGACCAGTGCCAGCTTGATGACCAGCACCCCCGCAACGGCCGCCGCGGCGAGCCCGTAATTCGCGAGGATCCGCATGGGCCCCCGGACGACCGTGCCCCGTTGGCGCCGGAGGGGCGTGGGGGTCGGACGGCCGCGCCGGGTGAGCGGCATGTCGAGCCCATCGGTCGTAGGGTTCACGGCGGTCATCGCGATGCTCAAGTCCCGGGACAAAACGGACCCCGCGCGACGTCGATCGCGCGGGGTCCGCGAATGAATCCAATTCGACGTCCGGCTCGCGGTTAGTGCGCCGTTGCAACGTCGTGCGTGCCGCGGGCGTCGGGGAGGCCTTCGTGGCCGACGGTGGACATGCTCAGGGCGTCCTCGCTGAGGTGGTAGCCCGCCTCGCCGTGCAGGGCCAGGTCCAGGCCCGTGAGCTCGTCTTCCTCGGTGGCGCGGAGGCCGACGGTCTTGTGAAGGGCCAGGGCGATCACGTAGGTGAGGATGAAGGCGAAGCCGGCGGCGACGCCGACGCCGATGGCCTGCTTGCCGAGCTGCGCGACGCCGCCGGGCGTATTCCCGTCGGACAGGAGCGGGCGGATGGCGAATACGCCGACAAGCAGCGCGCCCAGCGCCCCGCCGACGCCGTGCACGCCGAATGCGTCGAGCGAGTCGTCGTAACCGAAGACGTTCTTGATGCGGCAGGCGAAGTAGCACACCGCGCCGCCGACGCCGCCGATGATGATCGAATGCCAGGGCAGGACGTGGCCGGCGCAGGGGGTGATGACGACCAGGCCCGCGACCATGCCCGAGGCGAAGCCGAGGATGGTGGGCTTGCCGCCGTGCATCCACTCGACCAGCATCCAGGCGGTGGCGGCGGCAGCGGCAGCGATCTGCGTATTGGTGAACGCCAGGGCCGCGACCGATCCGGCCACGGGCAGCTCGCTGCCGGGGATCGCAATCGCCGACCCCGCGTTAAACCCGAACCACCCGAACCACAGCAATCCCGCCCCGATGAGCGTCAGGCCGAGGCTGTGGGGCGGCATTGGGACTGAGCCGTATCCCTTGCGCGGGCCGATGACCAGGCAGACGGCCAGTGCGGAGACGCCCGCCAGGACGTGCACGACGGTGCCGCCGGCGAAGTCGAGCACGCCCTTCTGGAAGAGCCAGCCGTTGACGTTCCAGACCCAGTGGGCGACCGGGTCGTAGACGAAGGTGGCCCACAGGAGCATGAAGACGACGAAGGGGCCGAAGCGGATGCGCTCGGCGAGGGAGCCGACGATCAGGGCGGGGGTGATGATGGCGAACTTGCCCTGGAACATGACGAAGGCGAGCTCGGGGACGCCGGTGGAGACGGCGCCGGTGGTGTCGCCGCTGGTGACCAGGCGCCCGAAGCCGTGGGCGTCGAAGGCGCGGAGGAACAGGAGGGTATTGTCCCACCCGAGGAAGCTGCCGGCGGCGGTCTTCAACACCGAGCCCGAGCCGAAGGCAAAGGCGTAGCCGCAGACCACCCACTGGAGTCCGATGACGCCGATGGCGACCATGCAGCACAGGAACATGTTGAGCACGTTCTTGGCTCGGACCATCCCGCCGTAAAACAGGGCGAGCCCCGGCACCATGAACAGGACCAGCGCGCTGGAAACGAGCATCCAGGCGGTCGAGCCGGTGTCGATGCCGTGCGGCGCCGGGACTGGGGGGTCTGCGGCGGGGGGTGCTGTGACCGTCGGCGCGGCGCCGGGGGCGGCGGCCGGAGCCTGTGCGAAGGTGATGGTCGTGGCCAGCAGCAAGAGGGCACAGGCGGCCAGGACACACTTGCGTGTCCAGCCGGGGCGGCGGTCGTCAAGCATTGCGATTGCCTCCAACGAAGGGGGACAGGGACGAATTGCGGTCAGCCCGAGGCGCCTGGAACTACCCGATGGCGCATCATGGAAACCCCGATACGTCCCGACCCTAAGGCAACCGTTGTGCCAGGTGCGAACCGTCGGAATTCGCATCGTCCGGCGGGGCGGCTGCTTCAACAGCGCGCACAAAAATGGGCAGCGGCGGGCGGCGACGTGCAAGACTGCTTTATTTTCGCGCAGTCGTCCGATCGAGCGAAGCCGCAAGGCGTCCGCGGCCGATTGCCCGTTATCCCGATGGGAAAGGGTCTCGTTTGTCCCCCTCACGGTCGCGCCTTAGAATCAACCCTTCACCTTCAACCGACGCAACCCGGCCCCGGTGAGTTGCCCGCGACGTAAACCCAGGTAGACATGCAGATTCGGAACTTTTCGATCATCGCCCACATCGACCACGGCAAGAGCACCCTCTCCGACCGGCTGCTCATGCGCGCCGGGGCGATTACCGAGCGGGAGTTCCAGAATCAGATGCTCGACGACATGGATCTCGAGCGGGAGCGGGGAATTACGATCAAGGCTTCGGCGGTGACGGTCTTCCACGAGCACAACGGTGAACAGTTCATGCTGAACTTCATCGACACCCCGGGCCACGTGGACTTTCACTACGAAGTGCAGAAGGCTCTCCAGGCATGCGAGGGGGCGATCCTGGTCGTCGACGCGACGCAAGGCGTGCAGGCGCAGACGGTTGCGAACGCCTACGCGGCGATCGACGTGGGGCTGGAGATCATCCCGGTCATCAACAAGATCGACCTCCCCTCGGCGCAGCCGACGGTCGTGGCGGAGGAGATTGAGCAGGTGCTCGGTTTCGCGGCGGAGGACGCAATCCTGGTCTCGGCCAAGACCGGGGAGGGCATTGACGAGTTGATCAGCAAGCTGTGTGACCAGCTCCCGCCGCCGCGCGGCAAGCCCGACCAGCCCACGCGCGCCCTGATCTTCGACAGCATCTACGACGACTACCGCGGCGTCATCGTCTACGTCCGGGTGGTCGACGGCGAGCTGCGCAAGGGGCAGCGCATCACCCTGATGGGCAACCAGAAGGAATACCAGGTCACCGACCTGGGCAAGCTGATGCCCCGGCCCAAGCAGGTCGAGCGGATCGGGACCGGGGAAGTCGGATACCTGGTCGCCGCCATCAAGGACCTGCACGACGTTCGGATCGGCGACACCGTCACCGACGCGCAGTCGCCGGCGGCCGAGGCGCTGCCGGGCTACAAGCCGATCCAGCAGATGGTCTTCTGCGACTTCTACCCGGGGGGCAAGACGCAATATGACGAGCTGCGCGACGCGATGGACCGGCTCCAGCTCAACGACTCCAGTTTCACCTTCGCGCCCGAAAACAGCGACGCGCTGGGCTTCGGCTTCCGCTGCGGGTTCCTGGGGCTGCTGCACATGGAGATCATCCAGGAGCGGCTGGAGCGCGAGTTCAACATCGACGTCGTGCAGACGGCGCCGACCGTCACGTACGAGATCGCCCTGACCGACGGCACGACCCGGCGGATCGACTCGCCCAGCGAGCTGCCCAACCCGACGCACATCGCGGAGATCCGCGAGCCGTACATCCAGAACAACCTGATCCTCCCCGGCGACAGCGTCGGCGCCATGATGAAGCTGTGCGAGGACCGGCGGGGCGTCTACAAGAAGACCGAGTACATCGGCGCCACGCGCGTGCTGCTCCAGTACGAGATGCCGCTGGCCGAGGTGATCTATGACTTCTACGACCGGCTCAAGAGCACGACGCGCGGCTACGGCACGATGGACTTCGAGCTGATCGGCTTCCGGCCGGGGAACCTGGTCAAGCTCGACATCCTGGTGAACGGCGACCGCGTCGATGCGCTGAGCGTGATCGTCCACCGCGACCACGCCGAGCAGCGCGGCCGGCGCCTGCTGGTGCGCCTGAAGGAGGAGATCGACCGCCACTTTCCAGCACAGTGGGATCCGAAGCTTGGAATTCACGTGACTTGAAGTCGCGGC
>JADMIO012763413.1_pt1 | contig 13514 bp, 11 predicted proteins | sample 8958161 | NCBI WGS metagenome assembly JADMIO01 (sample SAMN16585339, study PRJNA669376) | soil metagenome | isolation source: Crop rotation soil | place: USA: Cullars Rotation, Alabama | collected 2011 | reverse complement strand
CTTTCCCGGCGCCGGAGCTGCCGCTTGCGACGGCGGCGCGCTCGGCGCGGGCGGCGGTGGGGCTGCAACGACGACGGGCTCCTTCGCCGCCGCGGCCGGATGCGTGAGCGCGTAGTTCACACGCCAGGCCAGCGCGACGACGAGGAGCGTGCTCAAGATCACGAGACGCGCGCGTCTGCTCATCGACTCCCGACGATCAGTAGAGCGAACCTTGGCGCCGAGCGCCAGCGCGAGCGATCAGTGGACGCTGGGTCGACACACGCTGTCGATGCACGACTCCGTCTGATCGCATTGCGTGGAGCTCGTGCATCCCTGACGCGCAACGTGTGTCACCCACTGCGCGATGTGGTTGCCGCTCGCAATGTCCTGGAACGGGAGCCAGAACGCCGAAAAAGAGGCGTCCTTCCCGGCGGCGGCCGCGTCGGGATCGAACGCCGCCATCCAGATCTGGGCGTTCTTTCCGGCATCCTGCCGCAGCCCATATGCGCGGCGGCTGGAGAACGTGAACCACATGAGCTTCTTGCCGCGGTACTTCTGGTCGCGCTGCATCCACTTCGGCCACGAGTCGCCGTTCGGCGATCCGGCCTTCGTCATCGCGACGGGCGAGCCGCCCTTCGACGAGACGACCCACACGGTCGCGTCCGGCGCGTCGTAGCTGCTCTTCGCGTCGCCTTTGGCGTCGGTGCCGACCGACGCGCGGTTGAACACCACCCAAGCGCCGTCGGGGGAGAAGCTCGGGTAGTACGCGTTCTGTCCGCCCGCCGGCACGAGCACCGACGGCGCGCCGAAGCCGCTCCCCGCTTTACCTGCAACATACAACGATGCCTCGGACACGCCCGGCGACCCGCAGATCGCGCCGAAGCACGGCGGGCTGTCCTTCGGCTTGGCGAAGACCACCGTCGTTCCGTCGGGCGACCAGTCCGGCATCGCGCCGTCGGCGACCTTCTCCTGGATCGCTGTGCCGGTCTTCGCGTCACGCAGCGAGAGCGTGACGCCGTTCGAGACCATGATCTGCGCGTTGTCGGGCGAGAACGAGAAGAAGTTCGCGCCGGGTCCGGGCGCCGAGCCGAACACGAGGCCCCTCGAAGCGACGTCGAAGACCTTGTATGCAGCGGGTCCGGGGATGTCGAGACCGAGCGATACGCGCGCGCCGTCGCGCGAGAGCACGTGGCAGCCGACGCACGTCGCCGCGCCGGCCTTCGGCGCGTTCATGAACGTCTCCGCCTTCTGCCCGCTGACGCCGAACTCGTAACGCATCGTCGCGCCCGCGCCGGCGTTCCAGTAGTAGAGGCCGCCGAGGATGTCCTCCTCGCCGAACGCGATCGTCTGCGCGGCAGCCGCGCCCACGCTCGCGCCGCCCTTGTTGCTCGTGCCGCGCAGCACGTACGTGAGCGCGTCGTCACCGCGCCCGGCCGACGAGAGGATGCCCCACACCGTCGCGTCCGGGGACCATCCGCAGCCGGTGCCGAGCGGATTGCATGTAAAATACACACGCAGATCGAGCAGCGCGCTCTTCACGCCGAGCTCGAAGAGATCGTTGCCCGCGCCGGCGCGCCAGTGCCACTCGATCTCGTTCATGTTCGGCGGCACGAGCACGCCGTTGGGTGGGTAGACGATCTGCGGAGCGCGCGACGGATCGTTCGCGCCCCCGAACTTGCCGGGCGCGTCTGCCGGGCCGATCGTCTTCGTGAGGCGCAGCGAGAGGCCGGTGTCGCCCTTCAACGAGTTGAATTCGGCGTGCACGCGCGTCTTGCCGACGCCGTTCGCCGACGCAGTGAACGTCGGGCCCGTGAACGACCCGTACGTCGTGCCGTCGACATGGAAGTGCGCGGCCGCCGTTGCATCGACGCGCGTACCGTCGGTGTGGACGACGAATGCCTTGTAGGGGAGCGAAGGCGTCTTGCCGTCCGCGACGTCGAGCATCGCGTCGACCGGCTCGACCGCGAGCGTGTCGCCGTTCGTGATCGGCGGGCCGCCGAGGCCGTCGGGCCCGCCGCCTCCGGACGAGCCGTCGCCCTCGAATGCGCGGTCCTTCGAGCCGCAGGCCGCGAGCACACCGATCCCCACGAAAGTCGCGCACCACCACCATTTCATGCCCTCGGGTATGCGCCCGGGCCGGTGCCTCCGCCGTCTCGAAACCGTTTCGGTAAGACGCTGTAAGATCTACATCCGTGGCGGTGAGGAGCTCGCGTCTCGGCCTGCGCTTGCAGATCCTCCTCGCGCTCGGCGGCGTGATCCTCGTCGCTTACGTTCCGCTCTTCTTCGCCATCGCGCAGGTCACGCGCGCGACGTCGCTCGCGTACCGCGACGAATCGGCGCGCGCGCTCGGACGCGCCGTCGCTGCGCACGTCGGCGACGTGATGCGGAGCGACCCGGGCGCGCTCGGTCGCGTGCTCGAGACGCACGTCGGTGACTCGGGTGCGCTCGCGATCGCGACCTACGGTGCGACGGGTACGGTCGTCGCGAGCGCGGGACCACCGCCGGAGCTCGCTTCGTTCCACGCGCCGCAGAAGCCGTACGGCGAAGCGGCGACGCGCGTCGCGACCGCAGGTGGAGGACGCGCGATCGACATCGTCGTGCCTGCCGGCGACGGCGCGGTGCTGGTGCGCGTGCGCACCGACGAGGACGTGTCGCGAACGGCCGGCGTCGTCCGCGGCATCGCGCTCTACATGGGCGTGTTCGCGCTCGCGTTGCTCGTGTTCGCGTACATCCTCCTCACGCGCGGCATCGTGCGTCCGATCGAGGAGCTCTCCGCATCGACGGATCGCGTTGCCCGCGGCGCGCGATCGATCGACATGCCGCGGTCGGGCGCACGCGAGATCGGCGAGCTCGCGTCGAGCGTGAGAGAGATGACGGCGCGTCTCGTCGCCGACGAGCAGGCGCTCCGCGCGAAGATCGACGAGCTCACGACGACGACGAAGCGTCTCTCCGAGACACGCGAGCAGCTCGCGGGAAGCGAGCGCCTCGCGTCGGTGGGACGTCTCGCGGCGGGCGTCGCGCACGAGATCGGAAATCCGATCGCGGCCATCATGGGCATGCACGACCTCCTCGACGACAGCGAGATCCCCGCCGACGATCGCGCCGACTTCCTCCGTCGCATGCGCAAGGAGACGGAGCGCATCCACGTCGTCGTGCGCGATCTCCTCGACTACGCGCGGCCGGAGCGCGGCCCGTCATCGGCAAAGCTCGGCGTCGTGAGAATCGCCGACGTCGTCGACGACACGCTGAACCTCGTCAAGCCGCAGAAGGAATGGCGCGCGGTCGACACGAAGCTCGAGGTCGACGGCGATCTCCGCGCGACGATCTCGCCGCAGCGCCTCACGCAGGTGCTCCTGAACCTCCTCCTCAACGCGGCGCACGCGCTGGAGGCGAAGCCGAAGGGCGAGCCGCGCACCATCACTGTGCGCGCGAAGGCGGACGGCGCGCGCGCTCGCATCGAGATCGAAGACGACGGACCGGGCGTCCCTGCGGAGCTCGGCGCGCGCATCTTCGAGCCATTCGTCACGACGAAGGACGTCGGCGCAGGCACCGGCCTCGGCCTCGCCGTCTGTCGCGGCATCATCGAGGGCGCCGGCGGCACGATCACGCTCGACGCGAGTTACACGAAGGGCGCGCGCTTCGTCGTCGATCTACCCCGCGTCTCGCAGCCAATCACCGAGGGGGACGACACTTAGATTCTGTTCCGCGATCGCGTCGAGCACGCGCGGCAGGGCCTCGACGCCCGCGGGCTTGCGATCGCCCCGCTCCGCTGCGTCATGGAGGAGCACGATCGCACCGTCCGCGAGCCCGCGCTTGATGCGCACGACGACGTCGTCGGGCTTCGTTCCTGCGAGCCCGTCACGCGCACGCACGGACCACCCGATTGTCGTGAGCTCGAGCCGATCGGCGATGCGCGCGATCGTCGGGTTCGTGTGGCCGACGGGCGGACGGAAGAGCGTCGGTCGTTCTCCCGTGATCTCCTGCAGCGTCTTCACCGCCCGCGCGAGATCGCGTTCGACGCGCCGAGGACCGCGCAACGAGAAGAGGCGATCGTGCTCGAACCCGTGCACGCCGACGGTGTGCCCGCGATCGACGATCTCCTTCACGACGTCGCGATGCTTCTCCGCCTTCGCGCCGATCACGAAGAACGTCGCCTTCGCCTTCGCGCGATCGAGCGCATCGAGAACGGCTCTCGTGTGCTCCGGATCGGGACCGTCGTCGAACGTGAGCACGACGCCACGCGCGTCCGACGGTCCGCGCACGACCGCATCCGCGAACATGCGGAGCCGGAGGTTCAGCACGCCCACGACGACGAGCGCCACGTACGCGATCGCACAGAGCACCGAGATCTCGAACGGAGGAGGCCCGACGACGATGGCGCGAATCGTGAGCACGATGCCGCCCAGCGAGGCGGCCCAGAACACGAAACGCGCGATCGGCATGGCGAAGTGGGAGAGTAGCCCACTGGGACGCGCGCGGACCTTGGGGGCTCGCGACGGCAGGCAGCGGGGGCGTCGAGCCACCGCGCCGCAGGCCGCGCGCGAGCAACACCGCGAACTTCCTCACGGCACGTCGGCTGCACTTTCCGCGACTGAGCCAATTGAGCCTCTCCACCCCGACACCCATCCCACTCTCCACCACGCGCGCCGCCGTACAGCGCGCCCTCGGCTCGCGGATCCTCGCAGGGCGTTACAAGGTCGGCCAGGCGATCGGCGTCGGCGGCATGGGATGTGTGTACTCTGCAACGGATCTCGAGACCGGCCGCGAGGTCGCGATCAAGGGCCTGACGAGCAGCTCGGCGAACGCCAAGAACCGCTACCGCCTCCATCGCGAGGCCGAGATCGCGACGACGTTCCACCATCGCAACGTGTGCGAGGTCTACGGTCTCGCGCAGCACGGCGCGGCGCCGTTCATCGTGATGGAGCGGCTGCACGGCGAGACGCTGCGCGATCGCCTGAGCGATCTCGGCCCGCTCTCCGTGGAAGACGCCGTGACAGTCGCCTTCCAGGTCCTCGACGGCCTCGGCGCCGCGCACGCGACGGGCGTCATGCATCGCGACATCAAGCCGTCGAACATCTTCGTCACGTCGCCGCGCGGCGTGCAGCCGATCGTGAAGATCATCGACTTCGGCCTCGCGCGGCGTCTGCCGTACGCGCTCGGCGCGAACGAGGACATCGTCACCGACGCGGACGCGATCCCCGGCACGCCGAACTACATGGCGCCGGAGCAGCTCGCGGGCGTCCCCGACCTCGACGCGCGCCTCGACATCTGGGCCGTCGGTCTCCTGCTCTGGGAGATGCTCATGGGCCGGCGGGTCTACGAGGGGACGTCGCACGTCGAGCTCGCGCGCAAGATCTGCCTCGAGCGACCGGCGCGTCCGAGCTCGCTGCGCTGCGACGTACCGACGGATCTCGATGCCGTCATCGCGCGCGCGACGGAGAAGGATCGCCGCGCGCGATTCTCGTCGGCGGCGCACATGCACGGCGTGCTCCTCGACGTCTGGATCCGCGGATACTCGGGCATGAACACCGAGCGGAAGTTCCGGCCCGAGGCCCCGACGCTCGTCGACGACCCCGACGGATCGATCTCGATCTCGATCAGCGCCTAGCTCTTCTTCTTCTTCTGTTCCTGCGCGGGCTCGCTCTCGGGCTCCTCGTCGCTCTCTTCTTCGTCCTTCGCGACGCGGACCTTCTTGCTCGAGGCGGCGCCCTTGCTGTCGCTCGCCTTGCCCTCCTCGTCGTCCTTCTTCTCGCTCGGCGTGTTGTCGAGCTCGTAGAAGGCCGACAGAACGGCGGCGATGATCGGCAGCGACGCGGCTGGAAGATTGCCGATCACGTCGTGCCCCGCCTTCAGCGACGTGAGATCGACGTCGATCTTCGCCCACTGGCGCAGCGCGAACATGCCGCCGAGCGAGAGCAAGATGCCGAAGAACGCCTTGAGGCCGGCCTCGATGCGCCCGTCCGCGGCCCAGATCGGCTTTCCGGCCACGAGCCCCGCGAGCGCTCCGGTCGCCGCTGCCGCGAGATACGCGAACGCGGCGTTGCCGAACGTCAACCAGCCGAGGCCCTGGACCAGCACGGCCGCGATGACCGCTCCGATGATCGCGCCGAGCACGAGTCCGACGATGAGCCTCTTCACCATAACGGGGAAATTCGAGTCTACTCCGACGCCCCTCCGCCGCAAGCGCGCACGCGCATGGCGAGCTTCGTCTGCCGCTCGACAGTTCTGTCCTGCGCTAGAGCCAGCCGCAGCGCCTTCGGATCCGCGACGAGAACGACCAGTTGTTTGCCGCGTGTGACCGCCGTGTAGAGGAGGTTCTTGCCGAGCATCACGAAGTGCGACGTGAGGAGCGGGATGACGACGGCCGGGTACTCGCTGCCCTGCGATTTGTGTATGGTGCACGCATATGCGAGCGCGAGCTCGTCGAGCGCGCTTCCGTCGTAGAGCACTTCGTCCCGCGCTTCGTCGAAACGGACGATGAGCGTCTCCTCTTCCACGTCGACCGACGCGACGACGCCGACGTCGCCGTTCCACACGTTGCGGTCGTAGTCGTTCCTCAGCTGCATGACCTTGTCGCCGACGCGGAAGGTGTTGCGACCGCGCACGAGCGACACGCCGCTCGGGTTGAGCGCGGCCTGGAGCTCTTCGTTCAAGAGGAGCGTGCCGGCCGGCCCGCGGTTCATCGGCGAGAGCACCTGCACGTCGCGCACCGGATCGAGCCCGAAGCGGCGCGGGATGCGCTTCGTCACGAGCTCGACGATGAGACGACGTGCTTCGTCGGCATCGCGCTTCTCGATGACGAAGAAATCGGCATTCGCGCCGGCCTCCGGAACGATCGGCGCCTCACTCGCGTTGATGCGGTGCGCGTTCTGGACGATGAGGCTCTTCTCCGCCTGGCGGAAGATCTTGAGGAGGCGCACGGTCGGCACGACGCCCGACGCGATCGCATCGCGAAGGAACGATCCCGGTCCCACGCTCGGCAGCTGATCGACGTCGCCGACGAGCACGAGCCGCGTGCCGTCCGCGATCGCTTGCGTGAGCGCATCCGCCATGCGCACGTCGACCATGGAGCTCTCGTCGACGACGATCGCGTCGGCCTCGAGCGGCGTCTTCGCGTCGCGCTTGAACGCGTTCGTCCTCGGCTCGAACTCGAGGAGGCGGTGCAACGTCGCGGCCTCGCGTCCGGTCGCCTCGCTCATGCGCTTCGCGGCGCGACCGGTCGGCGCGGCGAGGCGCGTGGAGAGACGCGCGCGATCGAAGACGCTCAGGATCGCCTTCACGATCGTCGTCTTGCCGACGCCGGGCCCGCCCGTGACGACGAGCAGCGGACATCGCGCCGCGCGCTCGACCGCTTGCCGCTGCTCTTCGGCGAGCTCGGTCCCGGTCTCCTTCTCGAACCGCGCGATCGCCTCGACGATGCCTGGGAGCGGCTCCGATTCGCTCTTCGCGAGCGACGCGAGGCGCATCGCGAGCCGCGACTCCGCTCCGTGCATGTCTGCGTCGTAGATCGCGGCCTCTCGCAGCGCGTCGGGGCCGGCGCGATCGAGCGTTCCCGGCTTCTCGGCGACGACGTATCCCGCGAGCACGATCGCGCGCATCGCTTCGTCGAGGCGCGACATCGTCTCCGGGCTCGGCGTCTCGATCTCGCTCGCGTCCGCCGCGAGGAGCCGCGCCGCGCGCGCGACGAGATCTTCGGCGACGACGTAGCAGTGCCCCGACTCGGTCGCATCACGCAGCGCCTGGAGAAGCGCCGCCTGCATGCGCACACCGGAATCGCGCGCGATGCCCATCGACGACGCGATCTTGTCGGCGGTCTTGAAGCCGATGCCCCACACGTCGATCGCGAGCCGATACGGATCGCCCGACACGATGCTCACCGCGCGCGCGCCGTATCGTTTGTAGATGCGCGTCGCGAGCTGGGGGCTCGCGCCGTGCGCTTGGAGGAACACCATCACGTCGCGGATCGCGCGCTGCTCCTGCCATGCGGCCGTGAGCGCGTCCGCGCGCGTCTTCCCGAGGCCCGGCACCTCCCGGAGTCGATCAGGCTGCTCGTCGAGCACCTTCAGCGTGTCGAGCTCGAACGTCGCGACGATGCGCTTCGCCGTCGCCTCGCCGATGCCCTTGATGAGCCCGGAGCCGAGGTACTTCTCGATGCCGGTGAGCGTCGTCGGCGCGAGCTCCGTCACGCTGATCGCGCGCAGCTGCTCGCCGTGACGGTTGTCGACCTCGATCGTTCCGCGCGCACGCACGCGCGCGCCGACCGCGACACGAGGAAATGTGCCGACGATCGCGAGCCGGTCTTTCCGGCCCGCGACCGCGACTTTCACCACGCGAAAGCCCGTCTCGGCGTTCTCGAACGTGACCCGTTCTACTTCGCCTTCGACCGCGACTTCCGTCACATGAGGCCGGTGGTCTTGACCGCGAGGTTGACGGTGCCGGTGTTCGGCTCGAACGCGTCGCTCGTCTCGTAGTACGCGGAGAGCACCACGAGCACCGAGGCGCCCGCGTTGATCGTCACGCCCTTGAGACCGCCCCAGTAGTTCGACGGCGACGTCGGGCACGTGATGCCGCTGCCGCTCGGGCAGGTGTCGGTCACGCCGTAGTCACACGCCTGGAGGGCCGCGTCGTCCGGCGGCGGGAGCGTCTTGTTGTAGGCCCAGATCACGACGTCGAGGTTGTTCGGCGTGCCCGGGAGGCTCTGGATCGTGACGGTCGCCTTCTGCGCGCCCGTGTTCTGGATCTCGACGATCGTGTACGCGTAGTCACCGGTGGTGACGCTGCCGGGGCAGCCGCTGAACGCCGAGAGGCGGTTTCCGACCTGCGTCGCCGCGAGCGTCCAGTTCGCGTTGACCTGGCCGTTCAGCGTCGTCGAGATCTGCATCTTCTGCGGGTTGTTCGGCGCCGCGCAGCTGGCCGAGTAGCCGCTCCACTTGCACGTGTTGTCGCAGGTGCGGTTGCGGTACGTGTTCGGCGTGCCGCAGCCCGCCGTCGTGTAGTCGATCGCGGTCGGCTTGCAGGCGCCCGCCGGCTCCGCGCACGCGCCCCAGGCGCAGTACTTCGAGCAGGTCTGCGTTCCGCAGTTGCCGCAGGTGCCCGTCGAGCCCGGCGTGCAGCCGCCGGCGATCTCGCCCTGGCACTGGCCGTAGTCGCTCCACTTCAGCGTGCCTGCCTCGGGGTCACCCGTGCAGATCGCCTCCTGCGTTCCGCAAGCGCCGCACGGCTTCTTCGCGAGCGCGTCGGCCTTCGTGCAGGGGTCGCCCGGGTTCGGCGGCGGAGGACCGGCGTCGACGCCGCTGTCCTTCTTGCCGGAGTCCTTGCCGGCGTCCTTGTTGTCGCCCGGCGGAACGCTGCCCGGGTTCTCCGGCGGCAGGGTGTTCGGCGGCGGGTTGTCACCGGTCGGCTGCGTCCCGCTCGTATCGTCGACGACACCCGAGTCGCCACTGGCGCTGCAGCCGACGACGGCGGCAGTCCCGAACACGCCCGAGATCGCGAGGGCGATGAGGCCCGACTTGAGTGAACGCATACCGGCGACGCTCCTTCTCCCGCCCAGCAGGCGAGGTGGAGCGCCGCTGTAGCGCGCGGTGGTGGGGTGTGCAAGTCCCACCCCTTCACTTACAGCGACTGAGGCCTCCAGACATCAGCGCTTTCATCCACGATCTCCATCGGTTGCTCCGCATCAGCGCGCCGTGAGAATCCTCGTCTCGCCACCGTCTCAAAAAATCGACCGAGGGAAGAAAGAGAATACACCAATGATTTCAACGAGCGCGAGAGATGTAGGCAATTGCTGCAGATTGTAGGCGTCAGTTGAGCGCCTCAGCCCGCACCACGAACGCGATCGATCCTTCGCTCACCTCACCGACGGTGCCGAGCGGGTAGTACGCGGTCACGCCGACCACCTTCGTCTCGCCGGGCGCGACGACGAGCGCGCTCGTCCCGCTGAGCGAGCCGAGGGAGGGATCGCCGCACGGGAGCGCCGCAGGGCACGAGTTTCCCGCGCCCTTCTCGCAGGCGAGGAGCTCCGTGTCGTTCGTCGGCTGCGCCGCGTACGAGGTCAGCACGGTGTCGATCACCGCGCCGCCGGGCGCCGCTTCGTTCCACGCGGAGAGCGTCGCGGTCTTGTCGCCGTCGTTCGTCACCTTGACCCACGCGACCGCGTGTCCGTCGGTCGGCGAGAGCGTCGCGCTCCCGCACGTTCCGGTGAGGCGCTTGCTCTTCGCGGCCGACGAGAGCGGCACGATCACGCGCGAGGTTCCGTTGATCGCCTTCGGCACGCGCACCGAGAAATCAGGCGCGCTGCACGCAGCGAAGCTTTGCCACGTGCACGCATCGGAGCATGCGCGCGAGCGATACGTTCCGCTCGCGGGGCAGCCCGCTGCCGTCCACGACACGGTCCCGGACGGGCACGAGTCGATCGGCTCGCCCTTGCACGCGGTCACGCTCCACGCGCAGTACTTCGAGCACGTCTTCGTGTGCGTTCCGCAGTTGCCGCACGTCTCGGCGACGCTCTCGCCCGGCACGCATCCGCCCGCGATCTCGTCGTGACACGAGCTGTACACCGTGACCTTCAGCGCGCCCGTATCGTCGGCCTGGCAGATCGCCTCCTGGCGACCGCACGCGCCGCATCCGCGCGAGAAGATCTGATCGGTCTTCGTGCACGCGGTGCCCGGCTCGGGCGGCGGCGGTCCCTGATCGACCGACGCGTCCTTCGGCGGCTTCTTCCCCGCGTCCGGCGTTCCCGGATCGGTACCGTCGTCACCACCGCCCGCCGACGGCGGAAGCGGATGTCCCGTCGGGTCGGTCGGGCTCGGATCCGCGCTCAAATCTCCCGACGTGGTCGAGGCGCACGCGGCGAGGACGGCGGAGACGGCGAGGAGCGAAGCGACGAGGTTACGGTGTGACATGGTCGGCGCGTGTAGCACATGGTGTGCCGCCCGCCAGGGTGATCTAGGAGGACAAAATGAGCGAGGCCCCTCGCGTGAAGCGAGAGGCCTCGGCTCATTCAGCGCAGGAGTCGATCAGAAGTCGTGCGAGTGGCCGTGGTGACCACCGCCCGCCGCCGCCTTCTCCTCCTTCGGACGCTCGGCCACGAGGCACTCGGTCGTGAGCATGAGGCTCGCAACCGAAGCCGCGTTCTGGAGCGCGGTACGAACGACCTTCACCGGGTCGATGACGCCGCCGGAGAGAAGGTTCTCGTACTTGTCCGAGGCCGCGTTGTACCCGAAGTCGTCCTTGCCCTCGCGGACCTTGTTGACGACGATCGAGCCCTCGAGGCCCGCGTTCTGCACGATCTGGCGGAGAGGCTCCTCCATCGCGCGGCGGATGATCGAGACGCCGAAGCGCTGCTCCTCGTCGACCTTGAGGTTGTCGAGAGCGGACTGCGCGCGGATGAGCGCAACGCCGCCGCCGGCGACGATGCCCTCTTCGACGGCCGCGCGCGTGGCGTGCAGCGCGTCTTCGACGCGGGCCTTCTTCTCCTTCATCTCGGTCTCGGTCGCAGCGCCGACCTTGATGACCGCGACGCCGCCGACGAGCTTCGCGAGGCGCTCCTGGAGCTTCTCGCGATCGTAGTCGGACGTCGTCGTCTCGATCTGGGCGCGGATCTCGGCGATGCGGCCCTGGATCTTCTTCTTGTCGCCCGCGCCGTCGACGAGGGTCGTGTTGTCCTTGTCGAGGTTGACGCGCTTGGCGCGGCCGAGATCGGAGATCGTGACGTTCTCGAGCTTGAGCCCGAGCTCCTCGGCGATGACCTGACCGCCGGTGAGCGTCGCGATGTCCTTCAGCATCTCCTTGCGGCGATCGCCGAAGCCCGGCGCCTTGCACGCCGCGCAGTGGAGGGTGCCACGGAGCTTGTTGACGACGAGCGTCGCGAGCGCCTCACCCTCGATGTCCTCGGCGATGATCACGAGCGGCTTCTGCTGACGCGCAATCGCCTCGAGGACCGGGAGGAGGTCCTTCATGTTCGAGATCTTCTTCTCGGAGATGAGGATGTACGGATCCTCGAGGACCGCTTCCATGCGCTCCGGGTCCGTGACGAAGTACGGCGAGAGGTAGCCGCGGTCGAACTGCATGCCTTCGACGACCTCGAGGATCGTCTCCGCCGTCTTGCTCTCTTCGACGGTGATGACGCCTTCCTTGCCGACCTTCTCCATCGCCTGCGCGAGCTTCTCGCCGATCTCACGATCGCCGTTCGCGCTGATGGTGCCGACCTGTGCGATCTCCTTCGGATCCTTGGTCTGCTTCGCCATCTTCTTCAGCGACTCGGTCGCCGCCTCGACGGCCTTGTCGATGCCGCGCTTGATCTCCATCGGGTTGTGACCCGCGGCGACGAGCTTGCTGCCCTCGCGGTAGATCGCCTGCGCGAGAACGGTCGCGGTGGTCGTGCCGTCGCCGGCGACGTCGCTCGTCTTCGAAGCGACCTCACGGACCATCTGCGCGCCCATGTTCTCGAAGCGGTTCTCGAGCTCGATCTCCTTCGCCACCGTGACGCCGTCCTTCGTGACGGTCGGCGAGCCGAAGCTCTTCTCGATGACGACGTTGCGGCCCTTCGGACCGAGGGTGACCTTGACCGCGTCCGCGAGCGCGTTGACGCCGGCGAGGATCAGGTTGCGAGCCGATTCGGTGTAGACGATTTCTTTGGCTGCCATGTTCCTTACCTCTTCACTTCTCGAGGACAGCGAGGATGTCGTCCTCGCGAACGATGAGGCGTTCCTCACCTTCGAGCTTCACTTCGGTGCCGGAGTACTTGCCGAACAGCACGCGGTCGCCGACCTTCACGTCGAGCTTCTTGACCGTGCCGTCCTCGAGCACCTTGCCGTTGCCGACCGCGACGACCTCACCCTCGATCGGCTTCTCTTTGGCCGTGTCGGGGATGATGATGCCGCCCTTGGTCTTCTCTTCTTCCTTCACACGCTTCAGGATCACGCGGTCCTGCAGGGGCCTGATGTTCATGGGCTGTTGCCTCCCTGAAAATTCGGTTTGCTAGCACTCACCCGAAGCGAGTGCTAACGGGCGCGGCGCAACATAATCGCGGCCCAACGGGCGTCAAGGGTCGACCGTGCCATCCTGAAAGCGCAAGAATGTCGCGCGGATGAGCGGGAGGAGCTCCGCCGTTGGCACTCCATCGTTTCGAGTGCTGCCAACGCTGTGGCGTAAGTCTACAAATTATTTAGAGAATTTGCATGTTGACCCGTTTCCGATAGCCTTCGAAATATGACGATCGTCGCATCGGCATCGGTATCCGACTTCTTCGAGGAGGTCGTCGAGGACGCGATGAAAGCGCGGCGAGTGAGCGCATCCGACGCCACCACGTCGTATGTGGTCGCGCTCCTCGCGGATCTCGCGAAGCCCGGCAGCCCCGTCGAGAAGACCCTCGAACGACCACTCACGTTCCTCCTCGACGAAGCCCTCCAGACCACGGAGCTCGGCGAGAGATTCGAGAAGCTCCGCACGCTCGGTGACGGCGTTCTCTACTCCTCCGGCTTCTTTCCAGCACAGTGGGATCCGAAGCTTGGAATTCACGTGACTTGAAGTCGCGG
>JADMIO011070368.1_pt1 | contig 13514 bp, 13 predicted proteins | sample 8958161 | NCBI WGS metagenome assembly JADMIO01 (sample SAMN16585339, study PRJNA669376) | soil metagenome | isolation source: Crop rotation soil | place: USA: Cullars Rotation, Alabama | collected 2011 | reverse complement strand
CGACCCGCGCGGCGCCTGGCGGCAGCGGTCCGAAGGCCTGCTCCACCTGGCCGCGATCGGCGGCAATCAGCGGGATCGCCCGCTCGGGCGGGCGGTGTTTCACGGCGAAGACGCGAGCCACGGCCTCAGGGTTGAAGGGATCGGCGGCCAGTCCGTACAGCGTGTCGGTTGGAATCGCCACGATCCCGCCGCGCGCGATGACGGCAGCCGCATCGCGAAGCGCGGCAGGATCCGGCCGGGCGGCATCGACCACCAGCCGGATCATGCCAAGATGGGAGGACAATGGCCGCCAGAAAGCGATCGAAGCCCGCGCTGCCGCGCGCGCCGCTGCCTCGCCAGACAGGCGGCGTTCACGAGGACAAGACGAAGCGGCCGTTGCGTCGTCGTAAGCACAAGAAGCAACTGAACGACCAGGAGCGCTGACTCAGAACTTGATCACGACGTCGCCCGACGCCACCTGGATGCTGTCGATGAACCTGATGCGCGGCGGGTCGTTCTGCATGATCACGGAGCTCGTGCGGATTCCGTCGCCGAAGAACCGCACGCCGCGCATCAGCGTGCCGTCGGTGACGCCGGTCGCCGCAAAAATCAGCTGCCTGCCCGACGCGAGATCCTTCGAGCGGTAGACCTTCTTGAAATCTGTGATGCCCATCGCGCGGCAGCGCTCTTCGTGCTCGGGCTTCGTGACGACCAGGCGCGCGAAGATCTCGCCGTTCAGACAACGCATCGCCGCGGCTGTCAGCACGCCTTCCGGGGCGCCGCCCGTGCCCATCACGGCGTGAACGCCTGATCCGCGCACGGCGGCGGCAATGCCGGCCGACAGATCGCCGTCGCCGATCAGCCGGATGCGCGCGCCAGTCGCCCGGATGTCGGCAATCAGCTGCTCGTGGCGCGGCCGCTCGAGCACGACGACCACCAGATCTTCGACCGTGCGGCCGAGGCAGCGCGCAATCGCCTTCAAATTATCCGAAACCGGCGCGTCGAGGCTGACCTGGTTCTTCGAGCTCGGACCGACGACCAGCTTCTCCATGTAGAGGTCCGGCGCGTGCAACAGCCCGCCGCTCGACGAGGCCGCGAGCACCGCAATGGCATTCGCCGCGCCGGTCGCACAGAGGTTCGTGCCCTCGAGCGGATCGACGGCGATGTCGACCTTCGAGAACCCGAAGGCGCTGCTGCCATCGAGCGTGTGCGCCATGCCGACCCGCTCGCCGATGTAGAGCATCGGCGCCTCGTCGCGCTCGCCCTCACCGATGACGATCGTGCCGTCGATGGGGACGCTGTCGAGGACGCGCCGCATCGCCTCGACGGCGACGCGGTCCGATTCGTGCCGGTCGCCCTGGCCCATCGTATGGGCGCAGGCAATGGCCGCCTGTTCCACCACGCGGAGGAATTCAAGTGAGAGATCTGAGTTCATACGGTCGCTCTGAAACCCGGCGGTGGCGATCACTCCCCGGTGCTTCTGCGCGTGCTCCCTTCTGGCCGGTAGGCCGGCAACTCACACCGCGTCGGTCGATCGGTGCGGTAGCCGAGCAGGTAGTCGGCTTGCATCAGTTTGTGAATTTCCCGCGTGCCTTCGTAGATCACCGCCCCTTTGCAGTTCCGGAAGAACCGCCCCACCGGGTACTCGTCCGAGTACCCGTTCGCCCCGTGGATCTGAACGGCGTCCGACGCGGCGCGCTCTGACGCCGTCGTCGCGAACCATTTCGCCAGGCTCGTTTCCCGCGTGTTCCGGCGGCCCATGTTCTTCAACCAGCCAGACCGCAGCCACAGGAGCCGCGACGTCTGATAGTCCGACTCCATCTGCGCGATCATTTCCTTCACGAGTTGATGCTGCCCGATCTCGACGCCGAACGCGCGGCGGTCGAGCGCGTACTTCACGCTGGCATCGCGGCAGGCGCGGATCAGCCCCGTTGCGCCCGCGGCGACGGTGAAGCGCCCCTGGTCGAGCGCGAACATCGCGATCTTGAACCCTTCGCCGATGCGGCCGACCACATTCTCCTCCGGCACCTCCACATCGTCCAGCTTGAGCCAGCCGGTGTTGCCCGCGAGGATGCCCCACTTGCCCGTCATGGCACCGCTTGAAAACCCCGGGAACGAACGCTCGACGATGAAGGCGGTGAGGCCGGACGGATCGCGCTGCCGCTTCTTCTCGGCATCCGTCCACGCGATCACGAGAAAGTTGTCGGCGACATCCGCGAGAGAGATCCACGACTTTTCGCCGTTCAGCAGGAAGCGATCGCCCTTGCGGACGGCCGTGGACTGCACGGCCCGGGCGTCACTGCCGGCGGCCGGCTCCGTCAGCGCGTAGCCGGCGATCTTCTGCCCCTGCGCCTGCGGCGTCAGGTACCGCCGCTTCTGGTCTTCGCTGCCCCACGCAACGAGCGTCAGGCAATTCAGGCCGGCGTGGACCGACATGATCACGCGCAGCGACGTGTCGACGTACTCCAGCTCCTCGCATGCCAGCCCGAGGCAGAGGTAATCCATGCCGGCGCCGCCGTATTCCGGCGGCACGGAGATGCCGAGCAGCCCGAGCGACGCCATCCCGCCCAGAATGCGTCCACGGTCGAACCGGTGCTCGCGGTCGGCCTCGCGAATGCCGGGAGCGACCTCGCGACCGGCCCATTCGCGCACCGATTGTTCGAGGAGTTGCTGCTCTTCGGTGAGATCGAAGCTAATCATCCGTGGGGGGCGGGCTGCGCCTGTGCAGCCGCCGATCGTATCACGGCGTGCCGCGCTCGATGCGAACGGGCGCGCCCCGGCCGACGCCCAGCAGGTCGGCGGCGCTGCCGCCGTTCGTGGCGATTTCCAGGTGATCCGAGCTGCCAAACAGCGCGCACACCTCGCCGGCGGCGACGTCGCCGTAGGTCGACACGACGCGCGCGATCTGGCGGCCGGCCGCCTGGACGGTCAGGCCCTGCCCGGACGCCACACGATCGAAGGCCTTGCGGTCGATGTTCGTCACCAGGTTGCCGAACCGGTCCACACGGACGACCTCGCCGTTGATCGCACCGGTGGCGATCTGCGGCTTCGGCAACTCGATGCGCTGAACGCCCGACGCCGGTCGCCCGAGGGCGGTCAACTCGATGCCCTTGGCCAGCCAGGCGGCGGCCGGCGCGAAGCGATCACGTCCCTCGAACGTGCGGCTCACCGTCGGGCGCGCATAGCGCCGCTCGGTCAGCTCGACCACCCGCTTGGGAGGTGTCTCGTCGTAGACGATTGTGAGCACGCCGTTGTCGGGTGCGACGAACCGGTAGTCGCCGGTGTCAACGGCAATGCCGCGCCGCGACGTGCCGACGCCCGGATCGATGACGACGAGGAAGATGGTGCCGGCCGGGAAGTACCGGTAGCACGCCGCCAGCTCGAGAGCCGCCGCCGGCACGTCGTGCGGCGGCAGGTCGTGGGAGATGTCCACGAGCACCGCATCGGGGCAGATCCCGAGGGCGACACCCTTCATCGTGCCGGCGTAGTGATCGCGCGAGCCGAAGTCGGTCAGGAGCGCGATGAGCGGACGCGCCATGCGCTTATCGTATTGCAATTACGGAGGAGTGGAGCACGGTCGGACCACGGACGACACGGAGGGCACAGAGGACGCGGAGGATCAGGACATACAAGACTGATGACCGCTGACGAAGCACCGTTGCCGCAGCCTCCACAGCGTGCAGTGTGGAAATCCTGGAGCCTCCTGCGTAACCGCGTTCGCCACAACTCACGGAAACACGGTTGCGCCGGTCGACGCGTCGCAACGCGACGAACCGCGGCCGGCCGCGCGGCCGCAAGCGCAGCCTGCGCTCACAGCTCGGGCGTACCGAGCCATTCAGGAAGGAGTCCTCCGCGTCCTCCGTTCCTCCGTGGTTCAGTTCTTCCGGAAGAGGATCTCGCGAAGGTTGTTCTGAAGGAGGAAGGAATCAGACACGCGCAGCGTGTCGAACAGCTTGATGATGTCGCGATTCTGCAGCGCGGGCTGTCGGCCGCGCGCCGCCGCGTACGGCTGAAACTTCAGCGTCGTCTGGTCGAGAATCAGGTACTTCGTGTAGCGGCCCTGTGCTGGCTGCGCGGTCGTCGTACCGAAGAAGCCGTGCAATGCGCCTTGCGGCTTGAGCACGCGCGTGAGCGCGCTCGCCAGCGCCTTGGCCGAGGGCCGGTCAAGGTAGTCGATGAGATCCCAGCAGAGCACGCCGTCGACGCTCCCCTCGGCCTGCGGCAGACGCTTTTCGAACAGCGCCGGCAGCGCATCCATCCGCCGCTCGCGCGCGTGGCGCTCGACGTCGGCGAACAGGTCTTCGACAAAAATCTTGCATCCGAGCTGCTCGCCGAAAAAACTCACGTTGCTGCCAACGACCGGACCGAGGTCGACGAGGACCGGCGATTCGCAACTGGTCAGCGAGGAGAGAAACTTGCGGAGCGCCTTGACCGCGAACGTGTTCTCGGCGGGCGCGGGAACGGGACGGGCGGTGACAGGGGCCGGGGCGGTGCGGGTAGTCGTCAAGCGATCGAGTAAACCCATGCGCCCCTTCCCCTGATCCTTTGGCTTGTCGTCAGGCGCCCACGCGAACGGCGGGGGCGGCGGCAGCCGGCGCGGCGGCCGGTGCGGCTGCGGGCTTCTCGGCGCGCGCGGGCTGCGGCTGCGCCGCCGCTGCGGCACCCTTGCGCTGCATGTCCACGCTGCCACGGAAGTGCGCGCCTTCGGCAATCGCGACGCGCGGCGCGATGATGTCGCCGTCCACCGACCCGTTGTCGCGGATGTCGACCTTCTCGCTCGCGGTCACGTTCCCGGTCACTTCGCCGAGCACGACGACCGCCTTGGCAAACACCTGCGCCTTGATGCGGCCGTTCGGGCCGATCGTCAGCACGTGATCGCGCAGCTGAATGGTTCCCTCGACCTGACCCTCGATCGTGAGATCCTCGCTGCCGTTCAACTCTCCCTTAATGACGACAGATTTTCCAATGTTCACGATGTCCTTCCCTGTATGGCCCATCTCGGGGCGCGTGACGGTTGGTACCGGAGCCGGAGCCGGAGTTGGTGCGGCAGGCTGCGGCGCCGCCGGTTGTGCGCTGGCGGGTTTAACCGCCTCGTCCCGTTTCCACATGTGTGTTCCTCCGCGTAGTGCGGCCGTTAGCGATTGGACGTCGTGAGTTTGCTGGGGCCGGAAAGCGCTGTCAGTATAGAGAACGCCCCAACGGTTGTCTAGTCCTTTCGTTACCTAGGTTTAGCGCCAATGCTACAATGTAAGGTTCACGATGCGTGTCTACTTTGACTACAATGCCACGACGCCGTTAGCCCCGGACGTCCTCGAGGCGATGACCCGGGCCGAGCGCGACCTCTTTGGCAATGCCTCGAGCGTCCACCATTTCGGGCAACAGGCCAAAGCAGCGGTCGACGAGGCGCGTTCCGAGGTTGCCGTTCTTATCGGCGGAGACCCATCGGAACTTGTGTTCACGAGTGGGGGAACCGAATCCGACAACCTCGCTCTTCGGGGCGTCGCCGACGCGGCTGAGCTAGCCGGCCGCCGGCGGCTCGTGGCGTCGGCCATCGAGCACGAGGCAGTGCTCAATACGCTGAAGGCGCTGGCGCGAAAGGGCGCCGACCCCGCGCTCGTGACCGTGGACGCCTCCGGCTGCGTGTCGCCCGACCGGATACGGGAGGCCATCACCGACCAGACGGCGATCGTCTCGGTCATGCACGCGAACAACGAAATCGGCGTCATCCAGCCGGTGGCCGCAATCGCAGGCCTCGCGCACGCGCGCGGCGCCGTGATGCACACCGACGCCGTGCAGTCGGCGGGCAAGATACCGGTGGACGTCAAGACGCTCGGCGTCGACCTCTTGTCGATCTCCGCTCACAAGCTGAACGGACCGAAGGGGGTCGGCGCCCTCTGGATCCGCCGCGGCACGCGGATGCAGCCGGTGATGACCGGCGGCAAACAGGAACGGAACCGGCGGGCCGGCACTGAAAACGTCCCGGCCATCGTCGGGTTCGGCGTCGCGGCACGGCTCGCCCGAGCGAAAATGGAGAGCGAGGCCGTGCGGCTGGCGGCGCTCCGCGATCGGCTCGAAGAGGCGATCCTCGCGGGGGTGCCAGGAACCGCGGTGAACGGCGCTCGGTCGCTGCGCGTGCCGAATACGACCAACGTCAGCTTCGATCGGGTCGAAGCAGAAAGCCTCCTGATCGCGCTCGACCTCGAAGGCATCGCCGTGTCGACCGGATCGGCGTGCTCATCGGGAACCCTCGAGCCGTCGCACGTGCTGCGCGCAATGGGGCTGGCGGCGCACCGGACGCAGAACTCACTGCGATTCAGCCTCGGGATGTTCTCGACCGACGCGGAAGTCGACCGTCTCGTCGCCGTGCTTCCCGGGTTGGTCGAGAAGCTGCGCACGCTGACGCGCAAGGCCGTGTGACGTTGAACCTCGGAGAACGCTGAGAACGCAGATGCGTGTGGTTGTCGCGATGTCAGGCGGCGTGGACTCGTCGGTGGCTGCGGCGCTGCTGGCCGAGTCGTGCCACGACGTCGTCGGCATCTCCATGCAGCTCTACGATCAGGCTGGTGGAGAGCGATCGTTCGGGAGCTGCTGCTCGCTCGACGATTTGCACGACGCGCGGCGCGTCGCGGCGGCCATCAACATCCCGCACTACATCCTGAATTTCGAGCGCCAGTTCGACGAGCAGGTCGTGTCGAATTTCGTGAACGAGTACGCCGCCGGACGCACGCCGCTTCCGTGCGCGCACTGCAACAGCGATTTGAAGTTCGCCGCGCTCGCCGACCGTGCCCGCACATTCGGCGCCGATGCGGTGGCGACTGGACACTATGCGCGCGTCGAGTTCGATGCGGCTTCGGGACGCTACCTGCTGAAGCGCGCCACCGATCCCGCGAAGGACCAGGCGTACTTCCTCTTCTCGCTCACGCAAGAGCAACTCGCCCACGCGGTGTTCCCTGTCGGCGACCGCTCGAAAGACGACGTCCGCGAATACGCGCGGCGGCGGCGTCTGCCGGTGGCCGACAAGCCGGACAGCCAGGAGATCTGCTTCATTCCCGACGACGATTACCGCTCGTTCGTGTCGGAGCGGCTCCCGTCGGCCGACGGGACCATCGTCGACGAGGGCGGACAGGTGCTCGGCCGCCACACCGGCGTGCACCGGTTCACAGTGGGACAGCGAAAGGGTCTTGGGATTGGTTCGTCGCCGTCAGGACAGCCGCTGTACGTGCTCGAGCTGCGGCCGTCCAATCGTCAGGTGGTCGTCGGCCCGCGCGAGGCGCTGGGCCGCACGGCGCTGACGGCATCGGGCGTCAACTGGATCAGCGCAGAGCCGGGCGACGCACTCCGCGTCACGGCACAAATCCGCCATCGTCACCAGCCGGCGCCGGCGATCGTGCGGTCGCTCGGCGATGCACGCGCCGAGGTGGTGTTCGACGTGCCGCAGCCCGCTGTGACTCCCGGGCAGGCAGTCGTCTTCTACGCGGCAGACGTGGTGGTCGGGGGAGGATGGATAGACAGCTGACGCAGGAATTGAACGATTGGGTAATCGGGTGATTTAGTCATGGACCGGACCGCCACGAGGATTCCGCGAGATCGTGAGCGCCCGGGACATCGAGCGTTCGGAAATGACCGAATTGCCCGATTGATCACTTCCGCCGTTAGTTCGTCTGCAGGTGTTCCGGCACGCCATCCAGATACCGCTCAGCGTCGAGCGCGGCCATGCAGCCCGACCCGGCGGCGGTGATCGCCTGGCGGTAAACGTGATCCTGGACGTCGCCGCACGCGAACACGCCAGGAATGCTCGTCTTCGTGCCGTCGTGCGTGAGGAGGTACCCGTTCGCGTCGGTCTCGAGCTGACCGCGGAAGAGTGACGTGTTCGGCGTATGGCCGATGGCCACGAACACGGCGGTCACCGGCACGTCGGTCACCGCGTTGGTGTCGAGATCGCGAAGCGCCATCGCGGTCACCTGCCCCGTTCCGCCGTCCTTGATCTCCTCGACCACGTTGTTCAGCTTCCACGCAATCTTGCTGTTCGCGCGCGCCTTGTCCTGCATGATCTTCGACGCGCGCAGCGTCGGCCGGCGATGGACGACCGTCACCTTCGTCGCGAACTTCGTGAGGAACATCGCCTCTTCCATCGCCGAGTCGCCGCCGCCGACGACGGCGATCTCGTGGCCGCGGAAGAAGTAGCCATCACAGGTTGCGCAGGTCGAGACGCCGCGCCCCATCAGCGTCCGCTCGGCGGGAAGCCCGAGGAGCTTCGCCGACGCGCCAGTAGCAATGATGATCGTTTTGGCCCGGTACTCGTCGTCGCTCGTCCGGACGGTGAACGGCGGCGTGCAGAGGTCCACCTCGGTCACGTAAGCCTGCACCAGTTCCGCGCCGAACTTCTCTGCCTGCGAGCGCATCTCGCCCATCAGGTCGGGGCCCATGATCCCGTCGCGATACCCGGGGAAGTTTTCGACGAGCGTGGTCAGCATCAGCTGGCCGCCGGCTTCGAGCCCCTCGATGACGAGCGGCTGCAGGTTGGCGCGCGCCGCGTAAAGCGCGGCCGTAAGACCGGCGGGACCGGAGCCGATCACGATGACGTTGCGAACGTTGCTCATGGCTGGGGGATGAATGCCGACGGGACCGCCGCTGTTTACGCCTGCAGATGCTTATCGATCACCTGCTTGATCGCTTCCTTCGGCACGAGCCCGACGACCTGGTCGACCACCTGGCCACCCTTGAACAGCAGCAGCGCCGGAATGCCGCGCACGTTGAACTTGATCGTCGTGTCGGGATTCTCGTCGACGTTCAGCTTGCCGATCGCGACTTTGTCGCCGTAGTCCGTCGCCAGCGCGGCCACGGTCGGCGCCAGCCGTTTGCAGGGGCCGCACCACTCCGCCCAGAAATCCACCAGCACCGGCACTCCGGCCTTCAGCACCGAGGCTTCAAAATTGCCGTCCGTAAAGGTCTGCACGTTGTCAGCCGCCATGGGCCTCCTTGGGTCCTAATAGCCTTTCGTATATTTTGACGTACTCTCGGGCTGAATGGTCCCAGGAATGGTCGGCTTTCATGCCGGCGCGCTGCAGGGCTCGCCACTTCCTGCGATTTTTGTAAGCGTCGAGCGCGCGCTGAAGCGCGCTCAGCAGCCCTTCCGGCGTGTACTCCACGAACGCGAAGCCGTTTTTGCCATCCTCGACCGTATCGGCGAGGCCGCCGACGGCGCGGACCACGGGCACCGTGCCATACCGCAAGCTGTACATCTGGTTCAGGCCGCACGGCTCGAACTGCGACGGCATGAGGAAGATGTCAGCGCCCGCCTCAATCAGATGCGCGAGGCCCTCGTCGAACCCAATCCGCGCGCCAATCCGATTGGGCGCGGCCGACGACAGCCGCCGCCACATCTCCTCGTACCTCGCTTCGCCGGTTCCGAGCACCACGAACGACGCATCCAGTAAGGGCAGCTGGTCGGCGACGGCCTCGATGAGATCCAGCCCTTTCTGATCGACCATCCGGGAGATCATCGCGACGAGCGGCCGCGCGACGTCCGTTCCAGACGCGGGCAGGCCGTATTCGGCGAGCACCCGCGTCTTCGACTCGCGCTTCGCGGCGAGATCGTCAATCGAAAACGGGGCTGGCAGATACGAATCGTTTGCGGGATCCCAGCGCTGCTCGTCGATGCCGTTCAGGACGCCGATCAGGCGGTCGGCGCGGCGGCGCAGGATGCCCTCGAACCCACATCCGAACTCGGAGGTCTGGATCTCGTCCGCGTACGTCGGGCTGACCGTCGTGACCAGATCACTGTCGTTGATGCCCCCCTTGAGAAAGCTGATCTGACCCCAGAATTCGAGGCGGTCGATCGCGAGCAGGTCCCACGGCAGGTCGAGGCGCGGCAGCCAGTCGGCGGGAAAGTTTCCCTGATACGCGAGGTTGTGAATCGTGAAGACGGTGCTCACGTCGGACAGCATCGGATGCCCTGCATAGAGCGTCTTCAGATACACGGGCGCCAGCCCGGCCTGCCAATCGTGGCCGTGGATGATCGCTGGTGGTTCGCCGCGCCTCGCCGCGAACTCGAGCGCTGCGCGCACGAGCACCGCGAAACGGCGCGGGTTGTCGGGGTAATCGAGTCCGTCCGCGGCGACATACAGATTGTCGCGATCGTACAACTCCGGGACATCGACCAGGACAACGGTCGCGCCATCCTCGAGCGGCGCCTCGAGAAACCGCACGTCCGCGGTGTAGCCGCCGACGGCGATCGGGAAGCGCTCGATGGGCATCCCGCCCTCGCTCCCGCGATGCCTCGGAATGACGACGGTCACGTCCCATCCGAGCCGCGCCAGCGCCCGCGGCAGGGCGCCGAGGACGTCAGCCAGCCCGCCGGTCTTCGAGAACGGGAGGGCTTCGGAGCCGATCATCAGGACGGAGGACATGAGGGATCGATTGTATCGGGTTGAGGACACGGAGGATTGCACCACGGAGGACGCGGAGGACACGGAGGATCAAAGGTATAGAATCGCCGGATGCAGGAACGCCAGCCGCGCACCCGCGCTGAGCCGCGCGAGGTGGTCGAGCTGAAACAGCTCAAAACGAGCCAGCCTGAGCTCGCGACCGCTATCGAAATGCAGCTCGCGCTGGTCGAGATGCAGCGCCGCGTGCAGTCGCGCGTGCCGCTGCCGTGGATCCATCCCGATCCGGCGTGGATCCTCTCGCAGCAGCGCGCGGGGCGGCCGCTCGTCCGCTTCGGCGACATCCCGCTGCACTGGAGCGACTTCCGCCTGACCCTGCGCCAGACGGCCGACATCCTGCGCCGCTTCGACATCATCGACGCCCCGGAACATGAGCGCGTCATGCAGCTCGCGCGCGACGGAGACCTCCTCCAGCCGCTGGTCGAAAAGTGGTACCAGACGACGTCGGGGGTCGAAGAAGCGACGCTGCGCGAGCGATATGCGGATCCGGAGATGCCGACACTCGACCAGCTGCTCGTGCTTGCGCTCCGCCCATTCCTGGCGCGCTCCGCGGAGGCGCTCGCCCAGCGCGTGGACCTGTCGGAATGGCACTACGGCCACTGCCCGTACTGCGGGTGGGAGCCGGAACTGGCGGTCATCACGCCGAGCGCCGACCGACGGCTGATCTGCGGCCGGTGCCTCGGCCAGTGGGCGTTCGGCGCGCTGGTCTGCCCGTTCTGCACGAACGAGGAACGCGCGCTGATCACGTCGTTTGCGACGCGCGACGGCCGGTATCGCGTGTCAGCGTGCGACGTCTGCCGGCGATATCTCAAGGCCTACGACGCGCGGAACGCGCCTCGGCCGGTGATGATGGCGGTGGATGCGATTGCGACGCTGCCGCTCGACGCGGCAGCGGCCCAGAAAGGGTATACGGGGTAGAAGAGGCCGACGCTGCTATTGCTGCGCGGCGGTGGCGGTCGCTTCGGTCGCGAAGACGGTCGCCGCCCGGCTCGACAGCCACTTGAAGAGATTCTGCGTTTCGGTGAACCGACCGGCGTTCGATTCGGCGCCGAGGACGACGACGGCGACGTTACGGTCGCTCTGCGGAAGCCGCAGGAGCGTCGCCAGGCAGTAGCCGGCGCGCGAGATGAAGCCGGTCTTCGCGGCGCGGACGTCGATGTCGTCGCGGCCGAGCAGATGATCGGTGCTGTGGAACGTGATGTCGCGTTTCGCCGCACGCACCGTGTACTCCTGCATGCGCATGATGGACGCGATCCGCTCGTCGGCCGATGCGTGCGAGATGAGACGCGCCATGTCGTACGCCGACGAAACGTTGTCCGACAGGAGGCCCGACGGGTCGGCATAGTGCGTGGTGGTAAGGCCAAGCTCCATCGCTTTCGAATTCATCCGCGCGATGAAGGCCTCGGTGCCAAGCGGCGATACGCGGGCCAGCGCCCGGGCCGCGGCGTTATCCGACGCGATCAGCAGAAGGTGCAGCAAGTCGCCCGTCGTCACCCGATCATTCGCAATCAGGTGCGTCGTCGACGCATGCAGCACGTCGGAGCGGGCGATGACAATCGACTCGCTCAGGTCGGGGTTGTTCTCCAGAAACACGGTGGCCGTCATCACTTTCGTGATGCTGGCGATCGACCGCTGGTCCTGTGAATTTTCCTCCCAGAGTACCTGCCCGTTTTCCGGGTTGTAGATGATCGCAGCGGCGGCGCGCACGTTCGGCACCAGCTCGCCGTTTTCGTTCATCTTGAAATGCGGTGTCTGGTCTTCGATGGCGCGCGCGGTGGCGATGGCGCGGGCCCGCGCGAGCGCCGCCTTGCGCGACAGCGAGCGCTGCGCCGAATACAGTGTCTTGGGCGCCGGCTTCGACGCGACAACCCGCTTCGGCGCTGCCTTGGCGGTGGTCGCGGACGCTGGCGTGGCGGTGCTTCGCGTTGACCGCGGTGCGCGCGACGTGCGCGTCGCCGCGGACGCTGGCGCGACACTGATACTGATGAGGCCGGCCAGCAGGGCTGGCCCAAACCAGATGGCAGTTCGTCTGATCACGTGTGTAAGTCCGTGCTGGTAAGTGGAAATGACGCCGAAAGGGATTGTAGCAGACAATTCATAGAGCGCAAGGGGATTATCGGTATCGGCCCCGCCCTCGCCCAGCACAGTTAGCGCGACAGAGTCCAAAACAACTCCTGTGCCAGAATGGCTGGGGCTAATCAGTAGGTTTATCGGACCGGAATGACCGTTTCGTCATCCCCGATTGCACACAGATGGATGTGGCGACCTCGAATATGACGGCGCGTGAACTGGAGGAATACAGGGCGCTGCGCGACACGATCGGCCGTCGCGGCACGGCCCGCCTGTGCATTGTGACAGCCGGCCTGTTCGGATGGGCGGCGCTCACGGTCGCCACCGCCGCGCTGGCGCAACTGCCGGTCGCGACGCTGCTGCCGCTGCTCTTTCTGGCGGCAGTCTTCGAAATCAGCTTCGCCGCGTACACCGGAATCGAGCGCGTGGGCCGCTACATCCAGGTGTTCTACGAAGCCGACGGCGGCGCCACACCGGGCTGGGAACACGCGGCGATGGAGTACGGCCGCCGTTTTCCGGGCGCCGGCGTGGACGCGCTTTTCACGCCGTTCTTCACGATCGCCGCGGTGTTCAATTTCGTTCCGGTGCTGCTCGCGGGCGCCGTGCGGCTGGAGTGGAGTGTCATTGGCGTGGTGCACCTGCTGTTCGTCGCGCGCATTTACGTGGCCCGACACGAGGCGGGGCGTCAGCGCGCGATCGATCTCGATCGCTTCGCGCAGATCAAGCAGCGGGCGTGATGCGCGACAGCCCTAAGGTCTGTGCAGCGATGTGCCGAAATATGATGTAGCTTCGATGTCCGTTCTCCTGACGCCCTACGCCACCCCCGCCGGACGCAAGAACGCAGACATCCGCCTCTACCACGCGGACTGCCTCGACGTCTTCGCCCAGCTCCAACCGCAATCGGTCGACGTCATCGTCACCTCGCCGCCGTACAACCTGGGCATCGCGTACAACACCTACCAGGACACGCTGTCGCGCGACGATTATCTCGAGTGGACCGGCCGGTGGATCGCGGCGGCC
>JADMIO011560789.1_pt1 | contig 13515 bp, 11 predicted proteins | sample 8958161 | NCBI WGS metagenome assembly JADMIO01 (sample SAMN16585339, study PRJNA669376) | soil metagenome | isolation source: Crop rotation soil | place: USA: Cullars Rotation, Alabama | collected 2011 | reverse complement strand
AGTGCGAAGGTGGACAGCGGCAAGAGCGCTTTCTCGAGCGCGGGCTGCGCCGCGTGCCACGGCGTGCGAGGCCAAGGCACAGCCCTTGCGCCGCAAATCGCCCCTCCGCCAGTCGAACTCCCGGCGCTGATCAGCTACGTCCGCCAGCCATCGGGGACGATGCCTGCTGTTTCGGCCGCGACTGCATCCGACCAGCAGCTTTCGGACATTTACGCCTTCTTGAAATCGGTGGCACCCGCGTCGCAGGCAGGTGAGGCCGCGACTGGCAATGCCGCGAACGGCAAAAAGCTCTTTCTCGCCTATGGGTGCTACCAATGCCACGGGTACGAAGGGCAGGGAGCCTCAACGGGGCCGCGCATCGGCCCGCCGCCACTTACATTGGCGTTCCTGATCAGCTACGTCCGCCACCCCACGGGACAGATGCCGCCGTACACGGATAAGGTGGTTCCCGACCAGGACCTCACCGACATTTTCGCTTATCTGAAGACGAAGCCGCAGCCGGCGCGGGCATCGAGCATCCCGCTTCTCAATCAATAGCCTTTGGAGTTTGAGCCAGAGCGTTCACTCGCCCTGGGTCACGCGATGTGCAACTCGGGAACCGCGCCGGCCATCGAGGAGTTTTCGTTGAGGACGACGCCCGCCCGGTGCAGCAGGCTATCGCGGGAAAATGGCTTTTGCAGATATTCCGAATCCTCCACGAATTCCTCACTGCCTTCTTCTCCCAAATAGCCCGACATGTAAATCACCTTCATATTCGGCTGGAGACACTTCAATTTTCTCGCCAGTTCCGTGCCGCGCATTCGGGGCATCACCACGTCGGTGACCAGCAGGTGAATCGGCTGGGACAGAGTCTCCGCAATCTTCATGGCCTTCTCGCCGTTTTCCGCGGCGAATACGCGATACCCCGCGGCGGAAAGGAATTCGCACGCCAGCTCGCGAACGGCGTCCTCGTCTTCCGCAAGCAGCACGGTCTCGCTGGCCCGGGTAAGCATAGTTTTTGTTTTCTCCCCTCGTACCGGCTCCGCGGTGGTTTGGCGAACCTGCGGCAGGTATACTTCAAAGCGGCTGCCACGCCCTGGCGCGGTTTCCACCCAAATGAATCCCTCGCTCTGCTTCACCACGCCGTATACGGTCGCAAGGCCCAGCCCTGTACCCTTGCCATTCTCTTTCGTGGTGAAAAACGGCTCGAACATTCGCGCTTGGGTTTCCGCATCCATTCCATGCCCGGTATCTGTCACGCTGAGCATCGCATAATTTCCGCACGGCACGGTTGGGCGCATCCGCGCATATTCCTCGTCGACGAAAACATTTTTGGTTTCGATGGTCAGCTTTCCGCCCTGTGGCATGGCGTCGCAGGCATTCACGGCCAAATTCAAGACCACCTGTTCGATCTGTCCGGTATCGGCCTTCACTTTCCCTAGTGACTCGTCCGCTCGGAACGAAAATTCGACATCTTCGTGGATCAGCCGCTTCAGCAGCTTGCACATATCCGTCACCAGGACATTCATATCGAAGACGGTCGGCTCGAGGGCCTGCCTTCTGCTGAACGCCAGCATTTGCCGCGTCAGAGACGCTGCGCGGTCGGCCGCGCTGCGGATCTGCTGACCGCTTCCCAGCAACGGGTCGGCGGGCTGCATCCGCTCGATCATCAGATCGCTGTGACCCTTGATCACCGTTAATAGATTGTTGAAATCGTGCGCCACTCCGCCGGCCAAACGTCCCAGCGCATCCATCTTCTGCGACTGCCGCAGCTCTTCTTCCAATTTTCGCTTCTGCACTTCGTTTTTTTGCAGCGTTCCGCGCATTTGATCGAAGGCCCGCGTGACGCGCGCCACTTCGTCGCCGCCGCGCCCATCAAGAGGGAAGTCGAAGTCTCCTTTCTCGAGCGCCTGAACGCCTTTGTCCAGATTCGCCAGGGGCCGCGTGAACGTTTCAGAGATGATGAATGCCAGCCACATGGCGACGAGCAGTGCGAGCCCGCCAAGACCCATCAGCAGCCGGTTGATTTCACTCAAGAATGCCGCCGCAGCCCTATACGATTTCAGAACCACAATCCGCGCCGGAGGCGATGCTCCCTTCATCACGGGCAGGGAGAGGCCATAAAACTCCTCGCCGCCGATCTGAACGTCTCCCAGTTGCGGAGTGGCCCGCATCTTCGCGGCCAGGTCATATTCGTTCAGCGGCATCAACGTGCTGGTGACAATATTGCCCTCGTAACTGAACGCCACTTCGCCCGCCGACACTCGTCCCAGATCGTGGACGACCGAGTATCCGAGCTCCCGCCCTACTATGACGGTTTCCCGCTTGTCGCCTGTCTCCACTGAGTGGTTCTCCACGTGTTGGACGACGACTTGATACAAACTGCCACCCGCGTACCACCAATCCGCCCCGGTTCGCCCTGTTGAATGCAGGACCAATTGCTGCGCGTCCGCGGTTTTGAAACTCGGATTCGTGGTGTGCAACGCCGTAATTCTGTTGGAGCGGTCCGCCAGAATCACAAGGTCGTTCCCTTCGGTATCGAGGGGGTTGTCCGCGGAGTTTTGCAGCGTTGGGTCGTCGTCCAAGGTTACCGACGCGAGTGCCGCCAGCAGGCTGGCTTTCCGGCCCATCACGGCTTCGCGCTGATGCAGCAGCAGTCTGAGTGTCAACGCCGAATTGTTGGCGTCAGTGACGATCTCTTGCTGCAGATGCTTCTTAGCGGTGTGCCGCACGACGAGCAGGGTGGCGCAGCTCAGGCCGGTAGTAGTCAGTACCAGTGAGAGCAGAAACTTGGTGCGCAGCCCCAAACTCGGTGCTTCTCTCGGTATCGTGCCTATTTTCATTCTGAGGAGGGGCCCGGCGCACCCATGACGCCGGCATCCCGCACCCTTAAGGTAAGTTGCGGCGACTACGGAGGAAATGGTCCGACGGTACCCCCCAAGAGGTACTTTTGCACTGCCCAGGGGGCGTGCGTTCCTGCGCCATTCGGCGGCCTAGGGGACACGTTGATTTTCCCGGTTGACATATTCCTATATGGGAATGTAATATTCCTCCCATGGCACGAGCGGCTACCACTTCAGACGCCTTCAATGCTGTTGCCGAGCCCCGCCGGCGGGAGATACTGAACTACCTCGCACTGCAGGAACGGCCGGTTGGCGAAATTGTGGCAATGCTCGGGCTGGAGCAGCCTTCCGTCTCGAAGCACCTTCGGGTGCTGCGGGATGTGGGCCTTGTCCACGTGCGGCGCGAAGGCCGCCAGATGCTTTATCGAACCAACGCGGAAAAGATCCGTCCGCTGCACGAGTGGGCGGGACAATTCGAACGCTTCTGGCAGCATCAGTTGGCACGCATCAAGGAACGCGCTGAAGAGAAGATCAAAAAAACTGATTCAAATTGAATCTCAGGAGGAAACATGAGTTCGAAAGCAGCAGCGATCGCAGGGGCAACCGGCAGGACAATTGAGGATTTGACGCTGGAGGTGAACCAGGAAATCCGTGTTCGAGCGCCGCTGGAGGTGACGTTCGCAGCGCTCGTGGAACAGCTCGGGCCGGCATTTGACACGCCGGACGGGCAGCCGATGCCGATGAAGCTCGAGCTGCGGCCGGGCGGCAGATGGTATCGCGACCTTGGGGACGAAAACGGGCACTGCTGGGGACACATCCAAGCCATCAAGAGGCCCACGCTGCTTGAAATCACCGGGCCGATGTTCATGTCGTATCCGGTGGCCTCGAACATTCAGTATCGGCTGAGCGAGGTGGATGGCGGAACGCAGATTGTTTTCCACCACACGGCGTTTGGACTGATTCAAAGCAATCACAGAGAGGGAGTCGGAAAAGGCTGGTCGCACATTCAGGAGAGCGTGCGAAAACGCGCCGAGGGGCTGGCACCGGGGAAAACAGCGACGCGCTAGGCGTCGCCGCGCTGACGGTGGCACAACGAGCAAAAGATTCGCGTGGAACGTAAATCAGTAAATCAAAGGAGAAAAAACATGAGGGCGATAGATCCCATTTTGAACGAGCTTGATCAGGAAGCACAAACCACGAGGCGAGTCCTGGAGAAAATTCCGGATGACAAACTTGGCTGGAAACCGCACGCGAAATCGTTTTCGTTGGGCCAACTCGGTCTGCACATAGCGCGCTTACCGGGCGGCCTTAGTGCGGCGATTGCGTCGGACACTATGGAAGTTCCCAGTTTCGCGCAGCCGGAACCCAAGAGCCGTCAGGAAATCTTGGACACTTTTTCGCAGGGCCTTGCTAGCGCGAAGGAAACGCTGAAAAATATGGACGACGCTCGTCTGGCGTCGACCTGGACGTTGACGAGAAACGGGAAGGCCGTGCTGTCGGCGCCGCGGATCGGAGTTTTGCGTTCGATTCTACTGAATCATGGCTACCATCATCGCGGGCAGCTTTCGGTCTATCTGCGGATGCTGGATGTGGCGGTGCCATCGATTTATGGACCCAGCGCGGACGAGAACCCGTTCGGCTAGGGCAAGCAGAATGACGGGCGAGGAAGATAGTTAGTCGGCGGAGATCGCGCCGATTTCGGAAGATGCGGGCGCTACCGCGGCTTCGGCGTCAAAGGGAGCTTCGGCGAGGCGAGGAAAGCCTAGAGGGCCAGACCCGATGAGGCTGGGTTCGGTGGCGCCGCTGCCGCGCAGGAAACGCAAGCGGTCGATGTAGGTCTGGCCGAGAGACATGAAGCCAGTGTAGAAGTAGCCCCACACGAAGAGGAGGAAGAAAGGAACCGTGGCGTAGTTTTCGTTCTGAATGGCGTAGATGGTGGCCGCGGCGAAGTAGGCGCCGAGCGCAACTTCGGCAAACGGCATCAGCCCAGCGCGCTTGTGGTACTTTTTCTTTAGCCACTCACCCGATTTTTTCGCACCAGCTTCCACTTTGTATTTCGGGGTTCGCACGAACTCGGATTTCACGCCGAGGATCGCTTCGACCACGCCGACGGAGTTGCGGACCGAGAGGCCGATTCCGACGGCCATCACGAACGGCAAATACCAGAAGGTCCGCTTCCACGTTTTCGGATAAAAGGCGCGCTCGGCCGCGAGATAGAATGACGAAATCGAGCAGGTTGAGGCGAGGAAAAGCGGCAGGTCAATCACCATCACCTGAAACCACCCCTGATAAAAACGCACGATCATCGCGGGAAGCAAAATGATGGAAAGAAAAACCATCAGCGGGTAACTGATGTTGGCGGTGAGGTGGAAGAATGCTTCGGATTTCACGGCAAAAGGAACGTCCGCGCGAATCACGCGAACCAGGATTTTCTTGGCCGTCTGCATCAGACCCTTGGCCCAGCGCGCCTGCTGAGATTTGAAGGCGTTCATTTCGACAGGCAGCTCGGAGGGGCACTCGATTTCCGGCAAGTAGAGAAATTGCCAGCCGCGAATCTGCGCGCGGTAGGAGAGGTCGGTGTCTTCGGTAAGAGTGTCGTGCTGCCAGCCGCCGGCGTCTTCGATGGCGGCGCGACGCCAGATGCCCGCGGTGCCATTGAAATTGAAAAAGCGGCCGCTGCGATAGCGCGAGGAGTGCTCGATGGCGAAATGACCGTCGAGCATGATGGCTTCCACTTCGGTGAGCGTAGAGTAATTGCGATTCACGTAGCTCCAGCGCGTCTGGACCATGGCGAGCCTGGCGGTCGCAAAATAGGGCACAGTGCGGCGGAGAAAATCCGCGGGCGGAATGAAGTCGGCATCGAAAATGGCGACGAACTCGCCGGTTGCGGTTTTGAGTCCTTCCTGCAATGCGCCGGCTTTGAAACCTTCGCGATTGTCACGATGAATGTAGGTGATCGGGATGCCGAGAGCGCGGTGCCGCTCGACGCAATCGCTCGCGACCTGCCGGGTTTGGTCGGTGGAATCGTCGAGAACCTGGATTTCAAGGAGGTCGCGCGGGTAATCGAATTGCGCGACGGTCTCGATGAGACGCTCGATGACGTAACGCTCGTTGTAGATCGGGAGTTGAACTGTGACCTTAGGCCATTCCGCGATTTCCGGCGGCGGGCCGGGAATATTTTTGCGATTTTTGAAGTAGTTGTAGACCAGGTGATAGCGGTGAATCCCGTACATCGCCAGAACGACCATCACCAAAAAATACGGAATCATGATGGCTAGATCGAACGCGTTGACCTGGTAAAGCCCGCGAAAAGTCGGGTCGACGAGATGACGCCAGTAGGAATTGAGAGGATTGCCGCCGGTAGAGAGGTACAGCGCCAGATTGTATGGAGGCGTCAAGGAGTGTTTGCTCTACTAACTGCTGGGCAGTCACGATTATACGGCGGTCGAAGGCGGTGTCAACGGTTCGTATCCGATGGCTGCGATTCAAACTTTCGATCGAGAGCGGCGCAACCTTTTGGGTAGCCGGCGGGTTCGAACCTAAGGCAATCGCATGCCGGATTGCGCGCAGGATTCGAAGACGGAGAGCAGGTTGGTGAGTCCGAGCAGCTCCCTGATCGATTTGTTGTAGTTGATCAAGACCAACTCGCAGCCGCACTTTTTGGCCGAGATGTAAAGACCGACGATTGCGCCCAACCCGGAACTATCCATGCGGGTGACTTCCCGGAGATCGATGACGATTCGGCGAGCGCCAGGAAGGAGGCTACGGACGTGGTTCTTCAAGGCTTGGGAATGCTCCGTAGTCAGGCGACCTTTGCACTGGACGATCATCGCGTCTTCCCACGGCCGCGTTTCCAGGGTCAGGTTGGAGATCGGAACTGCTGTTGAGTCCAACGGCATGATGCACCCCTTAGTGGGGCAACTATATATCGAAAAAGGGCTCTGGGGGAGTGGAAGTCGATTACCAACTGTAGACTATGTAAAAAGGACGCGATACCCGCAGTCCTTTCTAACGCGCTTTTCTGACATGACCTTCACTTATTCCCGTATGTGCGGGGAGCCGCTACCGCGCTAGCCTTTAATCAGCATGGAGGGATCAAATGCCAAACATGCCTGAATCATTCGTCCACGTGCTTCTCTTCGAGTGTTCCCAGTGTGGAGGCCCCGTACCATCGGCCGTAGTGAGCGGACACAGAAACGTGGAAGAAGTTGACGGCGGCTCGGTTGAGCTGAGGTGTCCGTGCGGGTGGTCGGGAACGGCATTGGGCGTTGAAGCAAGGAGACATTGGGTGCATGGCTGGCCGAACGATGTGCTCGATCCAATTTGAGTGAGCAGCGAAGAGCCCAGCTAGCGCAACGAGCGCCTCGTCAGCGCGCGACAACACTTGTCAAAGCAATTCAGGCCTTGAGCGGAGTCAAGCGAGGCGTAAAGATTCAGGGCCTTACCATCACTTCATTCGGTGCAGACGGCAGAGTGAACTTCGTGTCCCGGTCCTGATTGAGTTTCAAGGTCGCGGGAACATCCAACGCAGACAACTGGACACTTCGTGTCCACGAACCGCTGCTCCAATAGTCCGCACTGGCGTAGAGAGTTGTCCCCACGACTACATATTTTCCAATTTCTTCGCGGTGCCCATCGCGAAAAACGAGCACAGCGGCTGGTAGCTCGGCGGGAGGCTCGGTGGCTACAGCTCGGCGGGCGACGACGGTCTCGGGATTGGTTGCGCGTGCGGATTCAAGCTGGTTGGATTGCCCATCTACTTGCGACTGACCGTAATTTGTAACCCGCACCCAATGATCGCCTTGTAATTCAATCACTACCGAATCGGGTGGAGGAGCTACGGGCGGCGGCGCCGGCTGCGCAACTTGTTCGATGATCTGGGGCGGTTGCGTCTCGACCGTTTGTGGCTCGGAATCGTAACCGTAATCGTAGTCAGGGTAGAAGTAGGGCCAATAAAACGAACCGGCGGAACGACGGTGCTCGCGGTGCTGACGCACAAACGGAGGTGGCATGCCGCTGCGTCGCGAGGTGGTGGGCCCCATTCGATTGCCCGAGGTGCGCGCAAAGGCAAACTGCCGCTGGGCTTGCGCACCAGGAACAAGCGCCACCGCGACAAGCATTGCAATCGATAGAGCAACCGCGCGGGTATTAATGCGCGAACCCATTTTATGCTTGGAACTCGCCGTTCCCTCTTCACTCTACATATAGTCCCGGCGGACGCCGGAGTCAAGTAAGGTCGCTGCCAGGCAGCGGCGTCTCGCGCTCCTTGGCTGGCTCTTGGACCGCTGATTGTGCGTGGCCAGCGGATTGACCGGCTCCGCCGCGCAGCGTAAGATGCACATTCTTTGTCCGCGGAACCTGCATGATCGGCCAGACCATCTCGCATTACCGCATTCTGGAAAAACTGGGCGTCGGCGGAATGGGCGTTGTGTACGAGGCGGAGGATACGCGTCTCGGGCGCAAGGTGGCCCTAAAGTTTCTGCCGGACTCGACTCTGGCGGACCAGCAATCGCTCGATCGCTTCCAGCGCGAAGCGCGGGCCGCATCGGCACTGAACCATCCGAATATCTGCACGATTTACGATGTAGGCGAGCACGCCGGGCGACCGTTCATCGCGATGGAACTGCTCGAAGGCGATACGCTCAAGCATCGAGTGACGGGCGAGCCCATGAAGATCGAGGAGATTCTCGAATTCGGCGTGGCGATTTCCGATGCCCTGGAAGCGGCCCACGCGAAGGGGATCGTCCATCGGGACATCAAGCCCGCCAACATCTTCATCACCAGGCGCGGGCAAGCCAAAGTTTTGGATTTCGGCCTCGCCAAGCTTGCGCCGCAGCGGCAGAGGGTGGGAGAAGCCGTGGGGATTACGTCGCAGGCTACAGTGGGCGTGGCTTCGGATCACTTGACCAGTCCGGGCACAGCCATTGGCACGGTGGCGTACATGTCGCCGGAGCAAGCCCGCGGCGAAGAGGTGGATTCGCGGACCGATCTTTTTTCGCTGGGCGTAGTGCTGTATGAGATGGCCACGGGAAGGCTGGCGTTCGCCGGCGCGACGTCCGCGGTGATTTTCGACGCGATCCTGAATCGCACGCCGCCGTCGGTACTTCGCTTGAATCCGCGCTTGCCCCCTGAAATGAACGAGATCATCGAGTCCGCTCTGGAGAAGGATCGCAAGTTGCGCTACCAAACTGCCGCGAAAATGCGCGCCGACCTCGATCGTCTGAGGCGGCAACTGGGATCGGGCGCAACAGCGGCGGCCAAGCCAGCCGAAAAATCGGTTGCCGTGTTGTACTTTGAAAATCCGGGCGGCTCGAAGGAAGACGAATACTTCCGCGACGGAATTACCGAAGACATCATCACAGAGCTTTCCAGAATCAAGGACATCTGGGTACTCACGCGTTCGGCGGTGATGGCCTACCGCGACAAGACAGCAACGGCTCCTGAAGTGGGGGAGCAACTGAACGCTTCCTACGTGCTCGAGGGGAGCTTGCGGCGGGCCGGGAATCGCCTGCGAATTACGGCGCGGCTGGTAGAGACAAAGACAGCACGGTCTGTTTGGGCGGAACGCTACGACCGGCAAATCGAAGACGTCTTCGCCATTCAAGATGAGATTGCCCAAAGCATCGCCAAGGCGTTGAAGGTGATGCTCACCGAACAAGAAAAGCGTGCCATCGAGAAGGCGCCCACGGCGGACGTACAGGCGTATGACTACTATTTGCGCGGCCGGCAATTCTTCCACCAATTTCGCCGAAAGAGCTTCGATTACGCCCGGCAGATGTTCGCTCGCGCAATCGTGATTGATCCGAATTACGCGCGCGCCTACGCAGGCGTGGCGGATTGCTGCTCCCACCTTTACATGTATTGGGGCGCGAGCGCGGAAGATTTGAAGGAAGCGGAATCAGCCAGCCGCCGCGCTGTCCAACTTGATCCTGAATTGGCGGAGGCGCATGTCTCACGAGGACTGGCGCTCCTGATGACCAAGAAGTATGAGGAAGCGCATAGGGAATTCGAGACGGCCATTGAGCTGAATCCCAAGTTGTTCGACGCCTACTATTTTTTCGCGCGCGCGTGTTTCCAACAGGGAAAATCCGAAGAAGCCGCGAAGTTGTTCGAAAAGGCGTGCATAGCAAATCCAGAGGATTACCAAGCGCCAGTGTTGCTGGCGCAGACGTACGTAAGCCTAGGCCGCAGTCTGGAAGGGGAGGCCACGCGGCAGCGCTCCCTGCGAATCATCGAGAAACATTTGGAGTTCCACCCTGAGGACGTTCGCGCCCTGTACCTGGGCACCGCTGCACTCATTCAAGCGGGCCAGCGAGACCGTGCGCTCGAATGGACTCAACGAACCTTGGCGATCGACTCCGAGGATCCCGCCGTTCTCTACAATATCGCGTGCACCTACGCCATGCTGGACATGACTGAGGAAGCCGTCACCTGTCTCGAAAAAGCTCTGCGGCAAGGAGAGTGGTATAAGGCGTGGGCGGAGCACGACTCCGATCTGGATCCCATCCGCAGTCATCCACGTTTTCAAGCCCTGCTGAAGGCGATTTAGGCGGCGAGCGGCAGAGTAATGGGGCTGGGGAGAGTCGAACTCCCGACACGCAGTTTAGGAAACTGCTGCTCTATCCATCTGAGCTACAGCCCCGCCGTGTGGCCAATGATACCCCGAGTGTTTCGCAGCCGGAAGTGTCCGAGAGAAAATCACGTGAACAGGGTGGGTTCAGCCGGGGGATCCTCGGCAATTTCCTCCAGCTCAGGATACCGGTGGCGGAGAGGTTCGGGCACTTTCACCTTTTCGTGCGTTAGCATGTTGATCAGTTGCAGAGCGTTCACCACGCCTTTCCCCTCGAAGTGATTGTTGGTGATGACAAATGTTGTGCGGCTCCTTTTTTCCACGGAGCGAATCCGCTGGGCCCAAGGCGCCAATTCCGCTTGGGAGTAGAGATAGTTGTAGCGTTCATGCAGCGGCAGCTCGGGATCGTCGCTGAACCAAGTGTCGTAGCGTCTGCCGTGGAGACGAATGTAGCCCACGGGCGCGGTGGCGATTTCCGAGGCCTTCAGCGACCGTCCGATGAGCGGCTGGTCGATGTTGCAGAAGCCCACGCCCATTTCATGCAGCAACTGAAAGAAAGCAGGGTCGTTCCAGGAGCTGTGCCGGACCTCCACGACGAGCGGATAATCGTGGAAGCGGTCGGCCAGGCCTTCTAAATACTCGACGTTCTCGGGTGTCTGATGGAACGAGAAAGGGAACTGAAGCAGGACCGCGCCAAGTTTTCCAGCCTCGCGCAGCACGTCGAAGCCAGCGCGCGTTTCGCGCTCTTCTTCTGAGGTTGCGTCGGTATGATGAGTGAATCTCTGCCAAAGCTTAGCGGTGAAGACGAATTGCGGGTTCGCTGAAACTCGTTCGATCCACTGCCTGCAATGTTCCGGCTTTAGCGGCTGATAAAACGAAGTGTTGATTTCGATGGTGCTGAAGTATTCAGCAAGGTATGTGGCCTCGTGAAAGCCGCGCAGCCGGGGAGACGGGTAGACGATACCTTGCCAATCCTTGTAGGACCATCCGGCAGGACCGATGTGAAGCTGCGCCTTGATTGGCTGAGCGCTTCGCAATTTTGGAAGTTTGGTTTCGGCCATCGCGGCATGGGTTCGGGATTTGATTTGCGGCTAGGGAGCTTGCGGCTTGGGCTTGTGTTTGTCCCGTGTTGGCGGCGGGCTGGCGATTTGGCGGTGATAAACGATCTGCGTGATATGCGGATCGCTTTTTTCCGACGTAAGTTCGAATCGCGAAGCGTAGGTATCGGCATCGAGCCGAGTGAATGTGGCGATTTTGGGTTCGCCATCGGCTGGGTTTTCAAAGATAGCCGTGGTCGCATCGGCGCGCTGCAAGTCCAAAGCGATGGGGTCTTGCTTTTCCCAAGTGACGAGTGAAGGCGTGAAGTGACGTATATGCAGTTTGAGCGTGCCATCAGTCTCGGTGAGAGAAAGCAGCTCTAGGACGAGCGTCTTGCCGTTTTCCGACAGTTGGAACGAGCCGAGCATCACGCCGGCATGCGGCGGCGTCCACGCCTCGACCGCGAGGCGAGGTCCCCAATTGCCGTGCCATTCGCCCGCGAGCCATGCGAAATCCGCTAGAGCCGGTTGGGGGCGCGGTGCGCCCGGCAAAGGTGAGACGGCTGCAACTGCGGACGACGGCAGCGTTTGCGTGGCGGGTCCGATAGGCTCTTGCGCGGGCGCGCCAACTGCGAGGCTCAGCACGGCGAGCATGGCAGCGAGGGCCAAGGTCAGCGGTTGATGGGCATAACGCGCCATAAGATGTTTGGCCATCACGACTATAGCAAGACCGGAGCCGAAGTTCCGAATGATGCGTTCAAGTTCAAAACGATCGCGGGTCCTTACGGAACAGGAACCCCGGAAAGCTTTGACGCGTCCTACTAGCTGTACGATAATTGATGGCTGGTGGTTATGAAAACGATTCTTAGCATGGGCCTCGCAGTTCTTGTGATTGGGGCGCCACTGGCAATCGCGAAACCTCTCGCGCAACAGCAAGCGGCGGCCGGCGCTAAAGCAGCAACCGATTCCACACCGGGCAGCGCATACTATTATTTCACCCTTGGACACCTCCAAGAGCTGCAATACGAATCCACGAACAAATTGCAGTTTGCGGAAGACTCGATCGCGTCATACAAAAAGGCGCTGGAGCTGGATCCCAGTTCGGCTGTGATACAGGAACGGCTGGCGGAGATCCACGCGAAATCCGGGCACGTGCGCGAAGCCACCGAAGAGGCGCAAGCTGCGCTGAAGATCGAACCGGACAACGTGGATGCGCACCGCCTGCTGGCGCGGATTTACGTTCGCGCATTAGGGGACGTCAGCACAGGCGAAGTGCCGCAGGCAAACATCACGCAGGCGATCGAGCAGTTTCAAGCGATTCTGAAGATCCAGCCGGATGATACCTATTCGGCCCTATGGCTTGCGCGCCTGTATCGCTTCGAAAATCATCATTCCGACGCGGAGAAAATCCTTCGGCAGGTGTTGCAGCAGGACTCGGATAACGGCGCCGCGCTCGAACAATTGAGCCAGCTTCTGGTTGACGAAGGCAGATCGCAGGAAGCGATCGATTTGCTCACGCAGGCGTCCCAGGATTCTCCTTCGCCCGATATTTACGATCTTTTGGGCAGCGCGTATTCTCAAGCGAAAGATTATCCAAAAGCGGAAGGGGCATACCGCAAGGCCGTGGCACTCGATCCGGATGATGCGGGCCACCGGCACGGTCTGGCCGAAGCGCTGATGGCGCAGGATAAATATGCCGACGCGCTCGAACAATACAAGAAGCTCGTAGAGTTAGAGCCGGGAACTTCGGAAAATCATTTGCGGCTGGCGCAGCTTTATCGGCGGCTGGGCCAGTTCGATAAGGCGCAATCGAGCCTGGAGCGCGCGAAACAGCTTGCGCCCGGAAGCCTCGAAATTCTTTTCAACCAGGCGCTGCTCGATGAGGATCAGGGACATTACGACGACGCGGTGAAGCTGCTGACGGATGCGATCGCCGGAATAAAGAGCCAGGGCGGCGGAGGCAACTCCAACGCGCTGGCGATTCTTTATGAGCAGTTGGGACGCGCATATCGCGGCGCGCGAAATTACGGGGCTGCCCTCGAAGCGTATGCGGAAATGGGGAAGCTCGGCGGGGATTCCCAGAAGC
>JADMIO010991083.1_pt1 | contig 13517 bp, 10 predicted proteins | sample 8958161 | NCBI WGS metagenome assembly JADMIO01 (sample SAMN16585339, study PRJNA669376) | soil metagenome | isolation source: Crop rotation soil | place: USA: Cullars Rotation, Alabama | collected 2011 | reverse complement strand
CACGCGCCGGCCGGGGCAAGGCGGTCATGGTCGTCCTTGGTGAATTCCGCCACGTGCCCCAGCATCACATCCGCATCCCGCAGGGGCCCCAGCCGGCGGCGAAGCTTGCGGAGTTCGCCGGCGAACGGCTTTCGACGACCCTTAGACAGCACCGGCTTGTACAGGTCCAGCGCCGCCGTGAATCGGCGCGTTGCCACCCGGCTCTGGTGGATGGCGTGCTCATCCCACTCCGACAGCGCCTTGGGAATGTGGCTGCGAAGTTGCTCGATCAGCGCATCCAGATACCCCAGCAGCGGGTACTCGGCTTGTGATGGCGGCAACGGTGCGGGGGCGGCTGTTATGGCGGGCGAGTCGGGAGGCATGGTGCGTCCATTCTAGATCCCCCGGCGACCCAAGATAAGTCCCGGCGACCGAACACCCGCGCGTGACTATACTTGCGGTGCTCTGACGCGCGCTTGTGGCAGCGCTTTTTCTGTCTGGAGGAATCGAGGCGCCTTGGCTGATTTGAAACGAACGGAACTGTCGGTCCGCCAGGAGCGGGCCGTTCTCGTCGGCGTGATCCTTCCCGGGTCGACGGCTGATCCGCGCGATCCGCTGGGCGAGCTCGGCTCGCTCGCCAAGACAGCCGGCGCGAAGGTCGTCGCGACCGTCCTTCAGAAGCGTCAGACGCCCGACTCCGGAACGTATATCGGCTCCGGCAAAGCGGCGGAGGTCGCAACGCTCGCGCGCCAGCACAAAGCGAACGTCGTCCTCTTCGACAACGACCTCTCCCCCGGCCAGATCGGCGCGCTGGAAAAAATCATCAACGAAGAGGCCGGCTCCGACCGCAACGAGCGGGGAATCAAGGTGCTCGACCGCTCGGAGCTGATCCTCGACATCTTCGCCACCCGCGCCGAGACGCACGAGGCAAAGCTGCAGGTCGAGCTGGCGCAGATGCAGTACACCTATCCCCGCCTCGCCCGCATGTGGGGCCACTTTGGGCGCGTCGCCGGCACAGGCGCAGGGATCGGCATCGGCTCGCGCGGCCCGGGCGAAACGCAGCTTGAAGTCGACCGCCGGATCGTGCGAAAGAAGATCTCAGCCCTCAAGGCTGACATCGATCACATCCAGGAGCGCAAAGGCCGACTCGTTGAGAAACGCAACCTCCACCACTTCACGGTCTGCATCGTCGGCTACACCAACGCCGGCAAAAGCACGCTTTTTAACACCCTCACGGCGGCAGGCACCTACGCCGACAACAAGCTCTTCGCGACGCTCGACACCAAGACCCGCGCCTGGAAGCTGGAGCGCGGCATTGAGGTGCTCCTCTCCGACACGGTCGGCTTCGTGCGTGATCTTCCCCACCACCTCGTCGCCAGCTTCCGCGCGACGCTGGAAGAAGCCGTCCACGCCGACCTGCTCATTCATGTGCTCGACGTCGGCCATCCGCGAGCGCAACAGCAGTTCGACAGCGTCCACCAGGTCCTCGAGGAGGTTGGGGCCAAGACTTCGCCCGGCGCGGGCTACGACGGCAAGCCCGAACTGCTTTTGCTCAACAAGATCGACACCGATGAAGGAGAGGCCGCCTATCCGGAATGGCGAGCCCTGCATCCGGATGCCATCCCCATCAGCGCCCGCACGGGCCGAGGATTGGCCGAGGTGCAGGAGGCGGTGTTTCGCGCCGTGCGCGGGCAGCAGGTGGACGTCACCCTCGAGGCCGACGTCACCAATGGAAAGCTCCTCGCTTACATCGAGTCGCACACCCGCATCCACGACCGGCAGTTCGTCGATGGGCGCGTCCAGCTCAAAGCCATCATGGGCAAGCGCACGCTGGCCGACCTGTCGCGCAACGGACAGGTCGAGGTGAAGTCGGTCGATGCGCTGACCTGACGGCTGCGCAGTCGGGCAGACGGTAAGCCGTGCTCGCCGTACGCATGATTGCATCGTCCTCCGTGAATCGCTTCCGCCGCGCCGTCATTCACTTCAGGACGCCGTCGCCACGGTAGACACTTGCGAACCCGCCAGCGATGGTAATGCTTTCAACGACCGCCTTTCGTTCCGGCAGAACCGCCAACGGAGAACCTCTCGTGCGACGACATCATCCTGCGCTGAGCCCTTCCCCTCGCATCTCCCGCCGCCGTCTGATCCGCGACAGTGCGGCCGCGTCGCTGGGCGTCTTTGCTGCGGCTCACTTGCCGCCAACGGCGCTCGGCTTCGCCGAACCCGCGGCCGGGGAGGAGGTCGTGCCGTTTATCGATGGCCTGAAGAAGCAGGAGCGGCAGCAGATCTACTGGAACGACGAGCAGCCGTGGCTCACGCCGACCGAGCGAATCTTCAGCGTCGGGCACTACTCCCGTCCCGAGCCGATTGAGATCGCCGGCTACCGCCTCGAACTATTCGGCCAGTTCGACAAGCCTGTTACGCTCACGCTCGACCAGCTCAAGGACCGCCCGCGAAAGGAACTCACCGCCACCATCGAGTGCTCCGGTAACGGCTCGAGCCCAACGTTCCTCGGCGCGATCGGAAACGCCACCTGGGCTGGCACGCCGCTCGCCCCGCTGCTCGCCGAAGCCGGCCTTCGCAAAGACGCCTCGGTCGAAGTCGCGTTCTACGGCGCCGATGTCGGCAAGGAGGAACTCGCCAAGCAACAGGTCGAGCAGCCGTTTGCCCGCACGCTCCCGTTGCCCGAAGCGCTCCGCGACGATGTGCTGCTCTGCTACGAGATGAATGGCAAGCCGCTCCCTCACGAACATGGCGGACCAATTCGCCTGGTCGTGCCCGGGTGGTATGGGATCGCGTGGGTGAAATGGCTGACCGGCATCGAGGCCCGCGACCGCCGGCTCATGACCCGCTTCATCGCCAAGGACTACGTCACCGTCCGCGGCGAGGAGCGCAACGGCAGGACGCTCTGGCGCCAAACGTCAGTCGGCCCGATGAATGTGAAGTCATTCACCGCGCGAGTCGTCAAGCGCGCCTCCGACGGCACGCACGTTGTGAGCGGGATGGCGTGGACGCAAGGGAAGGTCGCCAAGGTCGAAGTCCGCGTCGACGACGGGCCGTGGGCCGAGGCGAAGCTCGTGGAGAACAAGACGCCGCACACCTGGACGTTCTGGTCTTTTGAGTGGAAGGGCGCCGCACCCGGCGAGCACACGCTCGTCTCCCGCGCCACCGACGAGCGCGGGCGCATCCAGCCGACCGCCGAGGACCCGGAGATCAAGCTGAAGCGCACCTACTGGGAGGCCTACGCCCAATACCCGCGGAAGATCCGGATCGGGTAGGTCTCAGTACGACCGCCGCACCGTTCCTTTTTCATGCGAGATCGAGCGCGAGCGGATCAGGTGCCACGTGGTCGCGCCGACGATGCCGCCGATCGCGGCGAAGACGGCGCCCCAGAGCTGCCAGGGGGTCAGGCCGTTGCCGGTGATCACCGCGTGCAGGATGCCCGCTACCAGCGCGCCCGCGACGGCGGCGGCGATGCCGAAGCGGACGTCGTCGCCGTGCAGGTCTACGAACTTGCTGGCGATGAGCCCGGCGATGATGCCGACGACGATCCAGCCGAAAATGCTGACGATGACCATGATCCTGCTCCAGAAGTGCGGACGCTGCCCATGGCGGCATGTCGCGGGCTCCGTGCGCCATCAGGGCGCGGAGTGGGCGTGCCGGGCGGGGACGCTATTCGGGCCGCCCGACACATCAGGTCGGCCACTGCGCATTGCAATTGGCGGAAAGGCAAAGAGGCGAATGAGTCAGAGGAGGCGTGACGCGATTAGCGCTTGACCTGACTCGGTCGTCGATCGGCCACGCGGCAGCGTAGCAGAGCGGCGCGGGCAAAGATACAAGATAATTCCGCGTGTCGTCCGAACCCGCGCCGGTATCTGAACAAGCGACGGGCCGGATCGGCGTGGGGGTGTGCCATCGGGACGGGGCGCTGTGCACGATCCGGCACAGAAAGCAGGCCCGCCGTCTTACCGCGCCGCCGCTCCCGGCGCCAAGCGTCGCTCGGCAAGCCGCTCCCTGAGGAAGTCTTCCCCCTTGCCGGTGATCCACACGGCCGAGGGGGCGGCGACCATGGCGACGGCCGGGGCGGTGCGTTCGAGGTCGGCCTGAACTCGGCGCGCGCCGGCGAAGCCCAGTGCAGTCAGCGACGCCACATCCGCCTCGAACCCCGGCTTGCCAATCCGCAGTCCGCGAATGACGTACTTGGGGTCCAGCGCCGTCCGCTCACCCCACCCGGCCGAGTGGTCGTGCAGGTATTGCAGCAGGGCGCATTCCGATCGGCTGAGGGTGGGATTCATGAGGTGATCTCCATCACCGAGATACGTGCAGACCGTAGCCGTCGAGCAGGAGCTTGGCGTAGTGCTCGCGCCAGATAAGGCCTCTTTCCGCCCACCGGCGGTTTTCGGCCCGCTTGACGCCGCTGAGGACCTTCTCCTGGGCGTCCAGGTCGGCGCCGTGCCGGACCCAGTTCTCGTACTGCGACAGGAGGAACGACTTCTTCAGCATTCGCGCCATCGTAGCAGGTTTTGCCCGCGGGTGTCGCCCAAGCCACGATTCACCACTTTTGCCCCCGTTTGGTTTTCAGCCGCCCCACCGCGCACTAGACTACGAGCCCCCCGCCCGCCAAGGATACGCAGCCGGGATTTGTCTTGGCGCGACGCCGGGACCGCTGGTGGATGTTTGTCGTTGCAACCTGATCCTAAGGAGTAGAGCGCATGTCGTCGACCGAATCCAAGTGCCCGTTTCACCAGGCCGCGGCCGTTGCCGGGAATGGAACTTCGAACCGGGATTGGTGGCCGAAACAGTTGAAGGTGGAGTTGCTGCATCAGCACTCGGCCAGGTCAAATCCGATGGGGGAGGATTTCGACTACGCGAAGGAGTTTCAGAGCCTGGACTATGCGGCGCTGAAGAAGGACCTGGCGGCGCTGATGACGGAGTCTCAGGAATGGTGGCCGGCCGATTTCGGGCACTACGGGCCGCTGTTTATCCGGATGGCGTGGCACAGCGCAGGGACTTATCGAACCGGCGATGGACGCGGCGGCGGCGGGCGGGGGCAGCAGCGCTTTGCGCCGCTGAACAGTTGGCCGGATAACGTCAGCCTGGACAAGGCCCGGCGGTTGCTCTGGCCAATCAAGCAGAAATATGGCCGGAAGATCTCCTGGGCAGATCTGATGATCCTCACCGGGAATGTCGCGTTGGAGACGATGGGGTTCAAGACCTTCGGCTTCGGCGGCGGGCGAGCCGACACGTGGGAGCCGGACGAGGACGTCTACTGGGGGTCGGAGAAGACATGGCTCGGCGCTGACGTGCGGTACGCGCAGGGCACCCACGGCGTTGAGAAGCCGGGCGGCGTTCTCAGCGCTGACGACAGCCCTCAATCGCCGACGCACACCCGTACACTCCAAAAACCGCTGGCCGCCGCCCACATGGGACTGATTTACGTGAACCCAGAGGGCCCTGACGGCACGCCCGACCCCGCCAAGGCCGCCCACGATATCCGCGAGACGTTCGGGCGGATGGCGATGAACGACGAGGAGACGGTGGCGCTGATCGCCGGCGGGCACTCCTTCGGCAAGACGCACGGGGCAGCGCCCACATCGCACGTCGCCCCGGAGCCCGAAGCCGCCACGCTGGAAGAGCAGGGCCTCGGCTGGAAGAACAGCTTTGCCACCGGCAAAGGCCCCCACACGATCACGAGCGGCTTGGAAGTGACGTGGAGCAAGACGCCGACGAAGTGGAGCAACAGCTTCTTCGAGAACCTCTTCGGCTTCGAGTGGGAACTGAGCAAGAGCCCGGCCGGAGCTCACCAGTGGGTGGCGAAGGGCGCGCCGGCGATCATCCCCGACCCCTTCGACGCTTCGAAGAAGCGCGTGCCGACGATGCTGACGACCGACATCGCCCTGCGCGTCGACCCAGCGTACGAGAAGATCGGGCGACGGTTTCTTGCGAACCCCAACGAGTTCGCCGATGCGTTCGCCCGCGCCTGGTTCAAGCTGACGCACCGCGACATGGGCCCGCTGGCGCGCTACCTGGGGCCGGAAGTGCCGAAGGAAGAGCTGATCTGGCAGGACCCGATTCCGAAGGTCGATCACAAGCTGATCGACGAGGTGGACGCGGCGGCGCTGAAGAAGAAGGTGCTGTCGTCGGGGCTGACTGTATCGCAACTGGTATCGACTGCGTGGGCGTCGGCGTCGACGTTCCGTGGCTCCGACAAGCGCGGCGGCGCAAACGGCGGGCGAATTCGCCTGGCGCCGCAGAAGGACTGGCAAGTCAACCAGCCAGCGCAGCTGACGAAGGTGCTGAAGACGCTGGAGAAGGTTCAAGCTGAGTTCAACGGCGGACAGAACGGCAGCGGCAAGAAGGTTTCGCTGGCCGACCTGATCGTGCTGGGTGGGTGCGCCGCGGTCGAGCAGGCAGCGAAGGACGCGGGCGTTGAGGTGAAGGTGCCCTTTACGCCGGGTCGGATGGACGCCTCGCAGGCGCAGACGGACGTCGAGTCGGTCGGATTCCTGGAGCCGCAAGCTGACGGCTTCCGCAACTACCTCAAGGCCAACTTCGCCATCCCGGCCGAGCACCTGCTGATCGATCGGGCACAGCTCCTGACGCTCACCGCGCCGGAGATGACGGCGCTGCTCGGCGGACTGCGCGTGCTGAACGCGAACGAAGGCCAAAGCCAGCACGGCGTCTTCACCAAGCGGCCGGGTGTGCTGAGCAACGACTTCTTCGTCAACCTGCTCGATATGGGCACGGAGTGGAAACCGACCACCAGCGACACGAGCCTCTTCGAAGGCCGCGACCGCTCAACCGGCGCGATCAAGTGGACGGCCACGCGCGTCGACCTGGTCTTCGGGCACGACGCCCGGCTGCGAGCGCTGGCGGAAGTCTACGGCAGCGCCGATGCGGGTAGGAAGTTTGTGCAGGACTTCGTAGCGGCGTGGGACAAGGTGATGAACCTGGATCGGTTTGACGTCGCGCAAGCGCAATGAGCAAGGCAAGGAAGAGAAGGAAGAGTCAGCCGCAGATGAACGCAGATAGATTTGGGCAGTTATCTGCGTGCATCGGCGTTCATCTGCGGCTTATTTGTCTGTTCGCCTCAGACGCAACGCGATGGAGTCCGATTCCCCATACGACATCTCCACCGACGCCGCCCGACTGGACGTGGATCTCATCCATGGCGTCCTCGCCTCCTCTTATTGGGCGCGAGGAATTCCGCGGGACGTCGTCGAGCGGTCGATCCGTCACTCGCTCTGCTTCGGCGCGTTCTGCGGTAACCGGCAGGTCGGCTTCGCCCGCGTGATCACAGACTTCGCCACCTTCGCCTACCTCGCCGACGTCTTCGTCCTCCCAGAACACCGCCGCCGAGGCGTGGCCAAATTGATGATGGCGGCCGTCATGGTGCATCCCGAGTTGCAGGGATTGCGACGGTTCCTCCTCATCACGCGCGACGCGCATCGACTCTATGCCGATTTCGGGTTCGTCTCGGTGCCCGGTTCCGAGCAGTTCATGACGGTGCACCGGCCGGACGTGTACGCCCATGGTGGTCGAGCGTGTTAGACCGCTCACCCTCCCGATGGGCCGGATGCCGAGTGCTGCAACGGCATGGCAACCCTCAAGTAATATGAGGGAGCGAGTCCTGCCACTGCGGCGCGTTGTGTCGCGGGCAGTCACATCTTCACGGAAGGTGATTCGTGCGTAAGGGTTGCTGGACACGGTGGTTCGTATCGTTGGCGGCATGGGGGATGCCGTGCGCGAGTGCGGCCGCCGCCGAGGCGCCACTGGAGTTTGAGAAGGACATCCGGCCGTTACTTGCAGAGCACTGCTTTCGCTGTCATGGGCCCGAGAAGCAGGAGGCAGGGGTGCGGCTGGACGTGAAGGCGGAGGCGCTCAAGCCGATTGACGAGGAGCGCCGGGCGGCCGTGCTTCCGGGGGAGGCTGCGAAGAGTCCGATTCTGCAGCTTGCGTCGAACGGGCATGCGGGGGCGCCGACTCTCGCTACGGAGCAGGTCGAGCAGTTGCGGCGATGGATCGAGACGGGGGCGCATTGGACCGATCCGGAGGCGCCGGCACCGTCGGACGAGAAGCCGTCGCGGACGATCACCGAGGCCGACAAGCAGTTCTGGTCGTTCATCCCGCCGAAGCTCACGCCGATTGAGTCGCTGGCGGTGCCGGATGCCTCCTGGTGCCGGACATCCATCGACCGGCACATCCTCTATCGGCTTCACACTCGCAACCTCCGCCCCACCACCGAAGCGCCGCCAGAGGTGCTGATCCGCCGGCTCACGTTCGATCTCACCGGCCTGCCGCCGACACCGGCCGAGGTGGAGGTCTTCCTCAATGACAGGGGCGCAGGCGCTTACGGGCGGCTCGTGGGACGACTAGTGGAATCGCCGAGATTTGGCGAGCGGATGGCCAGCCTCTGGCTGCCGCTAGCACGGTATGCGGAGGACCAGGCGCACCAGGTGGGCGACGACACGAAGTTCTTCTATCCCCACGCGTGGAAGTACCGAAAGTGGGTGATCGATGCATTCAATCGCGACCTGCCGTACGACAAGTTCGTTCAGTACCAGCTGGCGGCTGACAAAATCGACGGCGCGTCGGGTGACGACCTGGCGGCGCTTGGGCTCATCGGGCTGGGGCCCAAATACTACGATCGCAAGCGCACTGAGGTGCAGGCGGATGAGTGGGAGGACCGGGTTGATACCGTCAGCCGGACATTTCTTGGACTGACCGTCGCGTGTGCGCGCTGTCACGATCACAAGTTCGATCCGGTCACGCAGGTGGACTACTACGCGCTGGCGGGCGTGTTCGCCAGCACGAACCTGGTGAACCGCGTCCCCGGCGGCGAGACACAGAAGGGTGAGCTCGAAGCGCCAAAGGTGAACCCGGCGGCCGTGCATGCGGTGGAAGATGCGGAGAAGCCGCGCGAGCTGCACGTGTTCGTCCGAGGCGCGGTGGACCGGCCGGGCGAAGTCGCGCCGCGGCGATTTCTCGCGGTGCTGTCGCAGGGCGAGCCGGCGCCGTTCAAGGAGGGGAGCGGGCGCAAGGAACTGGCGATGGCGATCGCCGATCCGCAGAACCCGCTGACGGCCAGGGTGATGGTGAACCGCGTCTGGGGCATGCTGTTCGGGGCCTACCTCGTGTCGACGCCGAGCAACTTCGGGCACTCCGGTCAACCGCCGGCAAACCAGCAATTGCTCGACGACCTGGCGGCGCGGTTCGTGCAGAACGGGTGGTCGGTGAAGTGGCTGGTGCGGGAGATCGTGACGTCGGCAACGTATCGCCAGTCGTCTCTGCGCAACCCCCAGGGCGAGGCCGCCGACCCGGCCAACGAACTGCTCTGGCGGATGAACCGCAAGCGGCTCTCGGTTGAGCAGTGGCGCGACACCGCCCTGTTCGTCGCCGGGAATTTGGATCCGGAGACGACCGGCCCGTCGCAAGAGCTGACCGACCCGAAGAACCTCCGCCGCACGGTCTATGCCCGCATCAGCCGGCTGAAGCTGAATGACCTGCTGATGCAGTTCGATTATCCGGACGCCAACGTGCACGCCGAGAAGCGGGCGGTCACTGCGACACCCGCGCAGAAGCTGTTCCTGCTCAACGGCAAGTTCCCCATCGAACAGGCGAAGGCGCTGGCGGCGCGGATCAAGGTGGAAGCGCCGCAGGACGACGCGGCGCGTGCGCGTCTCGCATACCGCCTGGTATTCGCGCGCGAGCCCGACGACGAAGAGCGGTCTCTCGCAGTAGAATTCCTGAAGGGAGACGGCGCGGCCGATCTGTCACGCCTGGAGCAGTACATGCAGGCGCTGCTGGCTTCGAACGAGGCGATGTACCTTGACTGAACAGAACCATCCCATGCTCGGCAGCTTCTCCCGGCGGCAGGTCCTCCGCAGCGCCTGCGCCGGCTTCGGCGCGATGAGCCTCTCGGCCCTGCTCGGCAACAGCATCGCGGGCGCCGCGACCGCGCCGACCACGGCGCCGATCGCCCACCTCCCCGCGAAGGCCAAGCGCGTCATCTTCCTGTTCATGAACGGCGGACCCTCGCACATCGACACGTTTGATCCCAAGCCGGCGCTGGCGAAGCACGCTGGCGAGCAGCCGTCAGGGAAGCTTTTCAAGAAGAGCAAGGGCTCCGGATTCATGCCGTCGCCGCTCTCATTTGAGAAGTGTGGACAGAGCGGGATTGACGTCAGCGAGTCGCTGCCGCACCTCAAGCGGGTAATCGACGACTGCTGCATCGTCCGCTCGATGCATACCGATGTGCCGAACCACGAGCCGGCGCTCCTGATGATGTGCACGGGCAACGTCCAGCCGATCCGCCCGTCGATGGGGTCGTGGATGCTTTACGGGCTGGGCAGCGCCAACAAGAACCTGCCCGGCTACGTCGTGCTTCGCACCAGCCCCAAGATCGTCGTCGGCCCGGCCCTTTGGAGCAGTGGCTTCCTTCCCGCGCAATATCAGGCGGCCACCGTGCCGACGGACGACATGCACGTCGACAAGCTGCTGGCGAACATCCGAAACGCATCGCTGACTCGCGAACAGCAGCGGCAACAGCTCGACCTCATCGAAAAACTCAACGAGCGGCATCTCCGCCGCCGCGACAACGATTCCGAGCTGGAGGCGCAGATCCGAACGATGGAGACGGCCTTCCAGATGCAGCGAGAGGCGATGACGTCGTTCGACATCAGCAAAGAGCCGGAGCACGTCCGCGAGGCCTACGGGAAGAGCAACTTCGCCCGCTCGTGCCTCCTCGCCCGCCGGCTGGTGGAAGACGGGGTGCGGTTCGTCACGGTTTACTACACCAGCGGCGACAACCAGCCTTGGGACACGCACTCCGACCATGACAAGCGCCACAAGACCCTCTGCGCCGACGCCGACCGCGCCACCGCGGCGCTCATCTCCGACCTGAAGCAGCGCGGCATGCTCGAGGATACGCTGGTCATCTGGGGCGGCGAGTTCGGCCGGACCCCCTACTCCGAAAACCGCGACAAGGAGAAGGCCGGTCGCGATCACCACCACACCGCCTTCTCGACCTTGCTGGCGGGCGGTGGAGTCAAGGGTGGGTTAGCGTACGGTACATCAGACGAGCTGGGGATGAACGCGGTGGAAAATCCGGTTCATGTCCACGACCTGCATGCCACGATTCTGCATCTGGTGGGTCTGGACCACGAGAAGCTGACGTATCGCTACGCCGGGCGGGATTTCCGACTGACGGACGTCTACGGGCGTGTCGTGAAGGACATCATCGGGTGATCGTGCGCCTGAGTTAATTCTGCTGGGGAAGGCATTCTTGCCTGTCATCGGGCAGCGAGTGGCGCCTTTCGGGGTCGGTGGGGCGGACGTTCTCGTCTGTCATCGGGCTGCGAGTGGGGGCATTCCTGCCCCCCGAGCAGACCGATAGCTGTCTCACGCACGCGTGACAGACATGAATCTCTGCCCCACCAACAGGCAAGAATCTCTGCCCCACCTGAAAGGCAAGGACTTCTGCCGCACCGCCCAAGCCAACGTCAATCCTTTGGTGATTCCCGCCCCGCGCCGAGTAACCGGTCCAGCAATCCTTGCGGCTTCTGCTCCGTCCCCGTTGGCTTTGCCGAGCTGGGACGCCCCGTTCCACCCGGCTCGTCCGCCACGTCGATGAACCCCATGAACATCTCGTTCCACGATTGCGGCCCCCAATGGGCGCGGGCGGTTGCGTCGGGGTTGGCGGGATTCTTCGCCGAGTTGTCGAACCCGCCCGTGCACAGCATCCACGAGCCGGCCGGGATGTGCCTGGGCTCGGCGAGGGTGTAGCTGGTCTGCCAGTTGAAGTCGTACCACGGGACTGACAGGAGCGTCTCGCGCTTGCCGTCCGCGGTGAGCAGCTCAAACTTGAACCACTTGCCCCGCAGATGCATGTGCGGCGCCATGCCGAACAGACGGGTGTCCTTCTTGAAGAAGTAAGAGGCCGTGTACCGCGCGTCGGGGTCGCCGGGCCGGATGTCGATGTTGCGGTCCTCAAAGCCGCGCACCTCGAACTGCATTGGCGGCGGCTCCTTCGACAGGTAGAGCCCGATGGCGCTCTCGTCGGTCTGCGGCTCGCCGTTAGTGGTGTAGTGCGCCTCGAAGTTGAATTTCGCCCCCTTCGGCACAAATACCCCCGTCCCGGCCGGCAGCTCGGCTTGGGCCAGGCCGGGGACCCAGCTCGAGAAGAGGAAAGCCTCCTTGGGCTGATCGCGGTAGGTGATCGGGTATCTCACGCGCACAATGATGTGGTGGACGACCTTCCGGTTCCCCGGCTTGGTGATCGTCGCGCGGAGCCAGGCGTCCCGCGGCATGACAAAGTCGGAATCGATGAACCGGTAGTCGAGCACACCCGTGGCGGGCACCTCCTGCTTCGGCAGCCTTACGACGAAGTCCGGCTGTCCCAGCTCCCAGCTGTCGGCCTTTGCGGCAGCAACAGCGGCGGCGGGCAGTGGGTCGTCCCCATCGCCGCGCGGGCTGCCTTGGCGGATCCAGCGGAGCAGCGCCTGCGATTCTGTCGCGGTGAGCGTGCGGTCATTAGTGAATTTTCCGAAGTGCGGATCGGCGTGCCACGGCGGCATGCGGCGATCGAGCACCACCTCCTCGATCATCGCCGTCCACCCCTTCACCTTCTCGAAGCTGTCCATTGCGAACGGGCCGACGTTGCCGTCGCTGTGACAGCCGACGCAATTCTTCTGCAGGAGCGGCGCGATCTCCTTTGAGTACGAAACAGGTACTTCCGTTCCCGGGGTCTGATACGTCACCGCGCACCCGTGCGGCTTGGTTTGCGGCGTCGCAACGGGCTTGCCGTCGAGAAACGCAGCCAGTGCGTCGCGCAGGTAGTATGTCGTCGGCTTCGGCTTCTTCGCGCCTTCGGTGAATTGGTCGTCCACCGCGCCGCGGTAGACCACCTTCATCGTCTTCGTATCGATCACGACGGTGTCACACGTGCGGCTCACGCCAAAATAGCGAGAGACCAACTGCTGCCCGTCCCGCAGGACCGGCGGCATCGGCGGACTGCCCCAGACGTGCTCTCGCGTCTCGGCTCGCAACGTCTCGACGTCGCCCAGCACGGCGTCGGACACCAGCCCGCGCATTCCCTGCACGATGTAACGATCCCCCATTCGGTCGCGCGGCGCGATGCGCCCCAGCGCAAACATCGCGTCGAGCTTCCGGTCGTCCGGGTCGTTCTGCGGCATGGAATTGACCTGCCACACGACCACGCCCTTTGGCCCCAGATCATCGCTGATCGCTTGAAGCTTCGGAACGGTCTGCCGCGCGATGGGGCAATCGGGACCGGTAAAGAAGATCACCAGCAGCTTTGCGTCCACCTTCCTCAGTTCGAAGTGTCGGCCTCGGTAGTCGAGCAAGCTGAAGTTGAGCACTTCCCCGCCCCCCGGCTGCGGGGGCTCGGAGGCGACTGCCGAAAACGCGAACGCCGCGAGCAGGGCGCCAAATAAGCACGAACGAACAACGGGAGCCCGCACCTCTTTCCAGCACATTGGGATCCTAAGCTTAGAATTCCACGTGGACAAGTTGTCGCG
>JADMIO010991082.1_pt1 | contig 13518 bp, 9 predicted proteins | sample 8958161 | NCBI WGS metagenome assembly JADMIO01 (sample SAMN16585339, study PRJNA669376) | soil metagenome | isolation source: Crop rotation soil | place: USA: Cullars Rotation, Alabama | collected 2011 | reverse complement strand
CATGCAAGAGGGATTTATGCTACACCTTCAGGCACAGGAAATATCATTTCAGGCAATACTGTAAGAAGGGTTGGTAGCTCAACCTCGACCGGGTCTTACAGCACCACTACACCCAACGAAACAGACGGTATCGTGGTTAGCCTTGGCGCAGGCAATACCGGAACTATTGCTAACAATAAATGCACAGAATTTTTCCACACCACGCTAAACGGCGGATGGTCTTTCGGTATATATATACAGGGTGCAGGAAGCTGGAATGTTTATAACAATATGGTAAACATGTACAACAAGAGCTTCGCTGGCACCGGTACTGTATATACTACCAGGAAGAAAATGCATGGTATATTTGACAATACAACAGGCGGTACAAATAATTACTATTTCAATACAGTATTGCTGCAGGGCGATGCTGCAGTTAATAGCTCAGGCACAACTGATTATCACAGCTATTGCTTTGTGAAGAGCCCTTCATCAGGCGTCGGCGCTAATGTAACCGTTAAGAACAATATATTAATTAACAACTTTAAAACCATTTCTGAGACTACGACATGGTCTCAGAATTATGCCATAGGAAACCTGAGCACTACCCCTAATACAGGATGGACAAGTGATTATAATTTCTTGTCCACGCAGATGGCTTCAGGCTTCCCTGTGGGAAAATGGAATGCCACAGATGCAACCAACCTGACCAATTGGAGAAGCACCTCCGGCAATGACGCCAACAGCTATATAGGCTCAGGCAATGGTATTACTGCAATTGCTACCAATAGTGATCCACCCACCCCGACCAATAACACAACTAATGGTACAGTAAATCCATACGACTTATTCACCTCTGCAAAAGACGGGGACCTTCATATCGTAACTACAGGCAGCGCCTCCTATCTCCCTTATCAGTACATGGGAAACAACGGAACAACTTTAGCATCTGTAACTACAGACTATGACAATTCAACGCGTTTAAGTCCTCCTGATTTAGGCGCTGACCAGTTCAATCTTTGTTCAGGAACAAACCCTACGTCCATCACTGTGAATGCTAACGGAGCGTCCGGCACGGTGTTAGCTGCGATCAACTCAGCAGTTACACTTACTGTTCCTACTATCACCGGCGGCTCTAACTGCGGCGCATGGAAATATGCATGGTCAAACAATGGCGGCGCTTCCGGTTCCTGGTGGAACGGCAGCGCTTTCTCAGGAACATCTGCAACCTACCTTACTGCTTATTCTTCTATTGCACCTACCATTACAACCAACACAACTTACACTGCTTACGTGCAGGCAACAGGCAATCAATCGCAGGGAACATCCAACACTGTTATTGTGAACGTGGTGACTCCTCCTGCCATCACTGCAACGGCTGACGGCAACACCAATGAAACGGTGGCCAACAACGTTCCTGTCAATTTAGTGGTTACACCTTCGGGCGGAAGCGGCTGCACCGGCTCCTGGCAGTATGCATGGAGAGACGGAACAAACTATTGGAACGGCACTGCTTTCGCAAGCGCAACAGCTGTGTTTGATGCTTCTTACAACAGCATTAACCCAACAGTAACTGCAACAAAGACATACACAGCATATGTAAATTGTTCAACCTGCACCAATGCTACTGCAACCAGCAACACATCTACAGTAACTATCGGCACTTGTGCTGCTCCTACTCTTACTGCGAAAGCGAACAACGGAACAGGCACTGTTACTGCCGCTCCCAATGACAATGTGAATCTTACAGTTACCACTTCAGGAGGTAACTATTGTAATGGCAACGGAGCATGGATATATGCATGGTCTAACAATGGTGGAGCTTCAGGCTCATGGTGGAACGGAACGGATTTCACAGGAACATCTGCTTCCTACAATACGTCTTACGGCTCTATCAATATTACTGCTACAGGATCAGGAACTACAACTTACAACACGTATGCACAGTGTGAAAACAATTCCGGTTGCTCCAGCACTACCAATGCCGTAAGCGTTAATGTTGTATTGACCTGCTCAGCACCGGTGCTTACTGCAAAAGCAGATGGCAACACAACCAGCGAAACCATTCCTAACAATTCAACTGTTGCATTAACTGCTAATCCAGGCGGTGCCGGCGCTAACTGCGGAGGCACTTTCGTTTATGCATGGCGAAACGGAACAGGAGGTAATGATTACTGGAACGGCACTAACTTTACCGGTGACAACACCAACTATTCTGCTTCTTACAGCAGCATCACCCTTAACAATGTAACAACAGGTAGAACATTCCAGGCATTAGTGAAATGCAGCGCTGATGCAAGCTGCAATAACACAAGCTCTGTTACTGTAAACATCGGAAGCTGCAGCGCTCCTTCTTTAACAGCTAAGGCCAATGGAAGCACAGGAACCATCACTATTCCTTCAAGCGATGGAGTAACATTAACTGCTAATTCAAGCGGGGGGACTTATTGTGATGCAGGCTCCCCATGGGAATATGCCTGGAGCTATGATGCCACACACTGGTGGAACGGTACTGACTTCAGCTCATCAACTGCTGTTTACAGCCAGGGTAACACTACCATCAGTCCGACCAACCTTACCACTAATCAAACCTATACCGTTTATGTAAGATGCTTCTCTAATGCAAGCTGCAATAATAACAGCTCTGTAACGGTAAATGTAAGTGTCTGCACTGCACCTACTATTACAGCAAAAGCAAACAGCACTGCTGGAACTGTTACGGTTGCTTACAACACATCTACCACCTTAACTGCTAATCCTTCCGGCGGAACCTACTGCCCTGGAGGAGGTGTTTTTGAATATGCTTGGTTTGACGGAACAAACTACTGGAACGGTTCTTCCTTCACCAGTGCTACAGCTATTTATAACTCTTCTTATACTTCCCTGAGTGCATTCAATGCAACGGTTTCTAAAGTATACACATCGTATGTGCGCTGCCAGGGGAATACAGCCTGCAATAACACCAGCTCAGTTACATTGTTAATTGGGGCTACATTAATCAATGAAACATGGGAGTCAGGCACAGGTAGCTGGACTTTGGGCGGCAGCCACACTACAAACGTTTCCAACTGGGGATCGTGCAGTACTGCAGGACAGGCGCATGGAGGAACCAAATATGCATCCGTAAAATATAATGCAAGCGGATGTGATGATTATGCCTGGGACGTAGCCGCCAATATTGATCTTACTTATACTGCGGGAGTAAATCTGACCGGATACACAACTGCCTCTTTAACTTTCTGGTATAAGTCGTTGGGAGATGTAGATGGCGGGGATTATGGCCAGGTGTTCCTGGATGGAACAACTAATTTGGGCGGAGGAAATCAGTCAGGAGGAACCAAATATTGGGGTAATTCAACATGGACCCAGGTAACTATTGATTTAACGCCTTATTGCGGAAGTTCACATACATTCAAGTTCAAGTGGATCAATGATGCGGTATTTTCAGGCAACCCCGATCCTCCTTTCGCACTGGACGATATTGTGCTTTCAGCATCCACTCCGCTTGGAACTAGCGTTACCAATCCTGTTCTATATAGCACAGGCGGAAACTCACAGCTTTGTTTTAATAACTCACATATTAACACGACAACTCCGACTTTCAGAGTTTCTGCAACTTCAAACGGAACGTTTGACACATATCAGGTGGAAATCAACACCAATTCTACCTTCAGTGGAGGAACTGCCTACACACAGACATTCGGCAGCGGATCTTATACTAACGGCACTCAGTACAACCTGACATTTACGAATGGCTTCACTCCGTCCAACAATACTGTTTACTATGCACGCGTACGTGCATCCGGAAATGGCGGCACTACCTGGTCATCATGGACAAGCACACAGCATAGCTTCGTATATGACAACAGTGTAACAACTACTGAATGGTACCAAGGCTTCCAGCAACAGTTTATTGACAATGGATATGCCGCCAGCAACCTATCTGCATATTCTAACAACATTGCCTTTACGCCTTTCACTGGCGGCAGCAATCCGTTCACGGATCCGGGGCTGAACAGCGGTTCCGGGTGGTCAAAGACCTATTCGCCATATGTCAGCGGCGGAACTCCTATATATAATACCTTCATTACTACCGATGACAACGGAACGGGTGGTAAAACTGAAAGCACAGGGTGTGCAAGATTCTCTGAAGACGACAACTCTTGGCAATCATTTGTTAACGGGGAGTTTGGTGGCATTTACCAGCAAGTGAACCTTACCGGCGTAACTTCTCTTACCTGGGACGCTACCGTATGGAGAAATACACAGAGCAATGTATATCAATGCGGCATCGGGCGGTCCTGTAAAATTGTATACGGCTTTGAAGTGGTTATTGGGGACAATGCCGGAGTGAGTGATGCATCGGGAACCGTAGTTTACCTGAGACAGCCTACCACTTCTGAGCTTCCTGAGTTCGCTACTAAGCAATACCTGAATGAAACGGTTGACATCAGCTCTTATGGATTTACAGGTACTAAATATGTGAAGTTCATAAGGGTTGTTACCAGCGGCGGCGGAGTTTGGTATGATGACGAGAAATGGTATCTCGATAACATCCGCACATCAAGCACGGCGCCTACCAGCGGAACCTTTACTTCTGCTCCTGCCTATCTTGCCTCTATCAATGGCGCATTAAACTGGTCAACATTAAAGTGGAACCAGACACTGAACGGCGGCACAATTACTTTCAAAATTCAAAAATTTTCCAGCGGAAGCTGGTCAGATGTTTCCGGCCTCACTAACCTCTCTGCTTCCGGCGACGGCGACAAGTCGGTGAGCATTGCCAGCAGCTCTGATGCACAAATTAGAATAATGATGACCATGACGCAGAGCGGCACATCGCCTGTGCTGAATAACTGGGCATTGACCGCTACATCCTGCACTGCACCCACTTTAACCGCTAAAGCAAATGGTGTTGCTACTTCTACAACAGTAGCAGCGGGCACTTCGACTACACTTACTGCCAACGGAACCGGCGGCAGCAACTGCAGTGACTATTTTGAATATGCATGGTTCGATGGAAGCAATTACTGGAACGGAAGCAGCTTTGCCTCAGGCACAGCAGTTTACGATGCATCTTACAGCAGCATCACATTTTCAGCCGCTGCAACTAAGACCTTTACTGTTACTGCACGATGTCATGCCGCAACCAACTGCGTAAATACGAGCCAGGTAATATTAAATGTTGCCACTGTTCCGGCAAGCATCACTGCAGCTATCGGCTCTCCTGCCAACGGCACTCAGCATCACTTAACCGTGAGCTGGTCATCTGCAGCAGGCGTTGACGGTTACGGTCTGGAGTATTCAACGAATGGAAGCTCATGGTCTACGATCGGCGATATCACTCCCGGCAGCACTGTTACTTATGACTTCAATGCAGGCGACAATCCAAATGCACCTTACTATTTCAGGGTGAGATCAAAGCTGAATTCAGTGTACTCAGGATATGCGAGCATGGTTACTCCTACTTATACAGCCTGTGATGATCCTGCTCTGCCTACCTTAGGCACTCCAACTAACACTACCATACCTGTTTCAATTACTACTGAAACCCCGGTAGCTAACCCTGCCATCACCACGTATTCTATATATAACGCCACCACCGGCCAATATGTACAGGCGAATGGTTCTCTTGGCGCAACAGAAGTATTCCAGACCAAGTCACAGTGGGGCACTATTTCTGTAACCGGCTTGACCCAGAATACCAACTACTGCTTCTATACCAGGGCAAAGAACAACGACGGTGACATACGCTACCAGGCCGCAGCAACATTACTTGCTGCTGAACCTTTCAGCTCAGATGTGATCAACAATTCAAGCACGCCGCCCACCAGCGGATGGGGTTCTCCCGGAACCTGCGGCGCAGGTGCATGGTTTGACTACAATGCCACAGCAGGCTGTTCAGGCGGAGGCGGTGCAAAATGGACAGGCACAAGTGACAACTTCACATTGGGCTGCTACCTGCGCACGCCGCTTGTTAACGCTACGGGCTATTCACAGGTAACGCTCAGCTTCGACATGACTAACCACCAGGATGCAGGCGACAACATCAACTTCAGCTGTTGGTCGGTGGGTGACAATGCTTACAATGGATCACTGCTCACCGTGAACGGTGTATCAGCAAGCCAAATCACATTCAGCTCTGCGCGCAACTGTACGCATATAGATGCTGTGTTCAGCTTATCAGGCATCACAAACAAATCGCAATTGATGTTCTACATCAATAATAATGGCGATAATGACTTCGGATCTTATAACCTTGTGATTGACAACTGGGGCGTGTTCTCACCCACCCCTACCGCTTGCGCTACTACCACCAACATTACATGCACAGGCCCGTCCATCACTTCAGCTACCGCTGCAGCAAGTCCTATCTGCGCTTCAGCAACAACCAACCTGACAGCAAACGGTGTTGGCGGAACGAATGCATTGGTAACATGGTGGACAGGCACAGGCGGCACAGGAGTGAACCTTGGAACAGGGACTTCCTTAAACGGCATCGTTGGTCCGGGCACCTACTATGCAAGAGTAACTGCAGACTGCGGCTCTCCTGCTGAAGCATCCGTAACGGTAGCTTCAAAGATCAATGTATCTATAACCTCAGCAACTGCTGATGCAAGCCCGATCTGCTCCAATGCAACAACAACAGTAAGAGCCAACGGAGTGGCAGGCACTAATTCAACAGTAAGCTGGTATACCGGAAGCAATGGAACTGGAAGCAATCTCGGCACAGGCACCACATTGACTGCGGGCCCCGGCACTTATTATGCACGTGTAACCGGCGACTGCGGCACTCCTGCGGAAGCATCCGTTACAGTAAGCGCTAAAACCAACGTTGCCATAGGTGGCATCACTGCAGGCACTAATCCTGTTTGCACAGGCGGAACCACCAGCTTAACAGCCACAGGAGTGGCAGGCACCAATGCAACCGTAACATGGTATACAGGAGCAGGAGGCACAGGAAGCAACCTTGGAACTTCCAACCCGCTTACCAATGTTGGCGTGGGCACTTACTATGCAAGAGTGACCGGCGATTGCGGCTCACCTGCCGAAACATCTATCACCATCACGCAGCAGGTTTGCGGCTTCAACTTGACGGTGAATGTATTCCTGCAGGGATACTACATTGGCGGAGGTAAGATGTCACCATTGCTGTATATACTCAATTCCGGCGGTGCAACAGCTGTTGACACCATAACCGTTGAGTTGCATCGTGCTTCAAGTCCTTATGATTCTTTGTATGCCTACAGGGGTGTATTGAATAGCAGCGGAAGCATCACCTGCGCATTCCCTGCCGGCGCTAACGGCGGCAACTACTACATTGTGGTGAAACACCGCAACAGCATTGACACCTGGAGCGCCTCAGCTCAGAATGTATCCTCCATCGGAAGCTACAGCTTCACAACTAGCGGCCAGGCCTATGGCAGCATGGCCAACCTTGGAGGAGGTATATATGGAATATATAGCGGCGATGTGAACGGCGACGGCACGGTAAACCATGCCGATAAATTCTTAGTTCAACACAGCATTCACCAGTTCCCTATCGGAACTTACAGTGTTTATGATGTGAATGGTGATGCCATGGTTGACGCAGCAGATTTAAGAATTGTACGGAATAATATTCCGTTAAATCTCACCGTAGGTCATCCTTAATTATTCGTATTACTTTAAAAAGCTTTCTTAGAAAAAGGGAATCCGCAAGGATTCCTTTTTTGTGAGATCTATCAAGGGGGTTAGTAAAAGAAAAGAATTCATAATTTTATCTTTTATATGAACGTAAAAGAACAAATCAAAGAATTTATTGCAGGCATTCCGGAGGGCAAACGCAGTGACATACAAGCCCTGCACAACCTCATGCTGAAGGTGATGCCGAAAGGTAAGTTGTGGTTTGAAAATGGTAAAAACAGTGAAGGTAAAACGGTTGCTAACCCTACTATCGGGTATGGCTTTCAGACACTGAAATATGCTGATGGAAAAACAAAGGACTTTTTTCAAATTGGTATAAGCGCTAACACAACAGGACTCTCTGTCTATATTCTTGGCATTAAAGACAAGAAATATTTAGTCAGCACGTTTGGCAAAAAAATCGGCAAGGCCAGCGTGACGGGCTATTGCATTAAGTTCAAAACAGTGAAAGATATAAACGTTGATGTGCTGGCAGAAGCCATACGCTATGGCATTAAGGAAAGCGCATAACATAGCCTGATGAAAACAATAGCCTTATTCACCTGTCTGCTCATCAGCGCTCAGGGCTTTTCACAGCAGTATAAGCTGCCCAATGAGCAGGTAGTTTTCTCCTTTCTTACAGAAGGAAATAAAATGATGTATATATGTAAGGATACAAATGACAGTTATATGGTTTATAGGTTTGGAACAAAGGACTCACTGGAGTTTCAATTTCCTGACACCTTAAATAAGACGAGCTGGAGTAAGTTTAAGCACTACTTCTATCTCAGAGGAGGAGGCAAAGCCAATGAAGGAATGGACATAGACCATCTTTCGTTCACTAACAATGGATTCACGTACACCATATATAGCGAGTACACGGCCAGGGACGAAAAGTATCAATGCGGGATAAGAGTTCAGGATTTGAACACTAACAAAGAGACAGAGATTAAAGGATTGTTTGAATCCAGAACAGGAAGCCTTTCATTGCTTAGGGATAACCCGTTGATAGAAAGAGGTGATGAGTAATAAACAAATAACAAGCTGCATCTTTAGGCAAAGACTTTATGGCAAAACCTTAAACTGCTTGAATTTCAACTGCTTTTTGAGCCAGTAACAGCTATTTTTTCTTAAAACTTACACAAAAACACTTATCAAATCCTTACCTGAAATCAACTTTTTTGCTACTTTCGCACCGCTAAAAATAAGCTTCCCTAAATTTCTTGTCAGACGGTAAACTTTTAACAATTTCAAGGCCGGTGAGTGTTGCTGCTAAGCTGCAGGATTATGCCCAATTAATGAAGTTACGGCTTGCTTCCTTGGTGGTTTTTTCAGCCGTAATGGGCTTTGTGATAGGCACTTTAGGCCATTTTGAATGGCAGCAGCTATGGCTGTTAGTGCTGGGTGGCTTCCTGGTGACAGCATCAAGCAACGCCTTTAACCAAATCATAGAAAAAGACTTTGATAAGCTGATGGATCGCACTAAGGAGCGTCCGCTGCCTGCAGGCAGAATGAGCGTGAACGAGGCCTTGGCAGCGGCCTTGATAATGGGCATTGCAGGAGTAGGCATTTTATGGGTGTATATGAACCCGCTTTGTGGCATTTTGGGAGCGCTATCGCTGGTGCTGTATGCATCGGTTTATACACCGCTTAAAAGAGTAACTCCGTTTGCAGTATTCGTTGGTGCCATCCCCGGGGCCATGCCTCCGCTGTTAGGATGGGTGGCGGCAAGAAATGAAATCGGTTTTGAAGCCATTATCCTTTACACCATACAGTTTATATGGCAGTTTCCGCATTTCTGGGCCATTGCATGGGTGCTGGATGATGATTACAAGAAGGCAGGATTTAAGATGATGCCATCACTGGGCGGAAGAAATCATAGTTCAGCTTTCCAGACGATGGTGTACAGCATTTGCCTTATCCCGATGGGCTTAATCCCTTACATGGCGGGCTTCACGGGTATATATAGCCTGCTGGCATTGATGGTCTGTGGTTTTATTTTCACCATTCCTTCGTTCAGGTTGTATAAGACACTGAGCATGGAAAGCGCGCGGAAGGTGATGTTCAGCTCATTCATTTATTTGCCCGTGGTGCAGATTGTGATGATGCTTGATAAAATATTGTGAAACAAAAAATTGGAATGAGGAAATGATGGAGTGATGGAAAACGCACTTTTTAAGATGCCTTCCAATATTCCGGTATTCCATTATTCCATTCTTGATAAAGAATGATGACAACAATGGCATTTAGTGCCGAAGAGATTGAAAAACAAAGAAGCAGCAAACGCATGTTGCTGTGGTTTGGCATTATCAGCATTGTGATGCTGTTTGCCGGGCTTACCAGCGCCTATATTGTGAGGCAGGGTGAAGGCAAATGGGTACAGTTTGAGATGCCGTCGCTGTTTCTCGTAAGCACAATCCTCATTTTTGTGAGCAGCTTCAGCATGCAGTGGGCTGTGATGGCAATAAAGAGAAACAACAAGACAGCCATGACGATTGCCTTGGGCATAACGTTCCTGCTGGGCATAGGCTTTGTTATTTCTCAGTATTATTCATGGGCGCAGCTGGTTGACCAGGGCATTTATTTCGCCGGCAGGATAAAGGACATAAAGACAGAGTTCAAATACCTGCCCACTGTGAAGCGGGAATCGGTGAGCATGGTGGGTGATGCAGGCAATGTGGCAGGCTCTTTTTTATATGCCATAACAGCCCTTCACGTAGCCCACTTGCTGGGTGGAATCATTGCAATATTTCTTGTATTTTCGCGCGCGCTTGGAGGAAAATACTCTGCAGCTAATTATAACGGGGTAACAGTATGTGCCATCTACTGGCACTTCCTCGACGGGTTGTGGATATATTTATATTTATTCCTGCTCTACATTAAATAAAGTTAATTTAATTTGCGCACCGAAAAAGACATCTAATTAATAACAGAATATGAGTCAGACAGTAGCAGCTACATCCACAGGTTCTTCGCTCTGGAGCGGGGGACGTTCACCTTTCAATGTGAGGTGGGGTAAAATGTATATGTGGATATTCCTCGTATCCGATGCATTTACGTTTTCAAGCCTGCTTATTTCCTACGGAACGCTTCGTCACCGCTTTGCAGACACATGGCCTCACCCGGCAGATGTGTTTCACCATTTCCCGTTCATTCACGGCAATGTGCCGCTGGCGTATGTGGGATTAATGACCTTTATCCTCATCATGAGCTCGGTTACGATGGTATTGGCTGTAGATGCAGGGCATTCAAAAAACAGGAAATCAGTAATCACCTGGCTTGGATTAACTATTGTGGGTGGTTTGATGTTCCTTGGCTCACAGGCATGGGAGTGGTATCACTTCATCAGCGGAAACCATGAATCAGAGGTTCAAATGGCTTATGAGCTGGTTGACGGAAGCATCCTGAAGCGCAACCACCTGAACGAAAAAGAATTTCTTCTAAACAATAATTACAGCAAGGTCCTTACAGAAGCTGAGGCTGAGCCGATGATTAATGCTCCCGGCACACATAAAATTACAGGTGCTACGCTTACGCACAATGAATATGGAAGGCCTGCCTTCGGCGATTTCTTCTTCTTCATTACAGGCTTTCACGGTTTCCACGTATTCAGCGGGGTGTTGCTGAACTTCATCGTGCTGATGCTCGTAGTCAGGGGAGCTCTTGACAGAAAAGGAAATTATGATTTGGTGGAAAAAGTGGGACTCTACTGGCACTTTGTAGATTTGGTGTGGGTGTTTGTGTTTACCTTCTTCTACCTTGTTTAACCTACGAATAACGAATCTGTACGAATATACGAATCGCGAAAGTGGCGCAAATAAATAATCAATAGTCAATAATCAATCAACAATAATAAAATGAGCGAAAGTACCGAGCATGGAATTACACGCAGTGATGATATTCACCAGGAGGTTATATATCACGACAGCGAGGACAAAGCGCACAGCGGGCTTAATACAAAGGTTATCTGGAAAGTATTCTGGATACTGCTTTGTGTTACCATTTTTGAGGTAGGCATCTCTTTAGTTCCGTCAATTCCAAAGAATGTTCTGCTATATACCTTCATCATACTTACCATCGTTAAGTCTTATTATATCGTCGGCTTTTTCATGCATCTTAAGTTTGAAAAGGTACCCATGCAGTATTCGCTGCTGCTGCCTTTCCTTTTGATCATCTACTTGATTTTTATTGCCCTTTACGAAGGCGTGGCCATAGGCCTGGTTACTACTTAATCATTTCAAATGAAGAATTCGCAGGGAAGGAATGTTGCTATCCTGCTTGCAGTGTTGTTTGTGCCCGCATTGAGCTGGTATTTGTTGACGCGCGGTCATAATAATTATAAGCACTTACCTTACTATGGCCCGATGGATATCAGCGCTTCGGGCGACACCATTTACCATACCATTCCTCCTTTCACCTTTACGAATCAGCTCGGCAATACCATAACCGATAACGATTTGAAGGACAAAATTTATGTGGCCAGCTTTTTCTATGCCACCTGTCCGAAGGAATGCCCGAAGATGAGCGACCAGCTGGAGCGTGTGCAGTCAGAGTTTGCAAAGGATGATAAAGTGAAAATTATTTCACACACTATCAACCCTGAGCATGACACCGTTCCCGTACTGAGAGAATATGCAAGGAAATATCATGCTGACAGCACCCGCTGGTGGTTCGTTACCGGCAGCCGTGATGCTATTGACAGCATTGCGCATGATGGTTACAAGGTAGCTTCCGGCAAACGCGGTGATTTCTTTCACTCACAGGAGCTGCTTCTTATTGATAAGGATAAGCACATCCGTGGCATCTACGACGGCATGGACGCAGCCTCAGTAGATACGCTCATTTCAGAGATTAAGGTCCTTGAGTTGGAATACAGGGATAAGGAGCGGAAGAAATGACTCCAAATAAAGATAAGTTTTACCTGAGGATAATCTGGGTACTTTCTGTTATTGTCTTTGCCCTCGTACTTATCCTTTCACGCCGACCTAAAGCTGAACACATTCCCAACTGGGCAACCTATCTGCCCATGATTAACGCATTCCTTAACGGTGCTTGCAGTATCCTACTCATCATCTCCTTTTATTTTATTCTTAAAAAGAAAGTAAGCATTCACCGGCGGCTGAACATCACAGCCTGCATCCTTTCAACCTTGTTCTTACTGTCTTACGTAACTTTTCATTCCTTTGGAGTGGAAACCACTTTCCCAAAGGATAACCCCATCAGGCCACTTTATATTTTCATTCTTTCCAGCCACATCATTCTTGCAGCAACGGTACTTCCTTTAGTTTTAATATCTTTGTATCGCGGTTTGACTAACCAGGTGGTGCGCCACAGGAAATTGACAAAGTGGAGCTTTCCTATCTGGCTGTATGTAACCGTGACGGGGGTGGTAGTTTACCTTATGATATCACCTTATTATAAGTTCTGAATGAAACTGAAATTATTCCTATCAACTTTTCTACTGGGAGCATTAATGCTTTTGTCTTCCATTGACTCCAATGCGCAGTGCGCAATGTGCAAACGTGTGGCTGAATCCAATATGGAAGATAACCAGAACAACGTTGGCAAAAACCTCAATAAAGGCATTTTGTATTTGCTTTCTGTTCCATACCTGCTGGGAGCAATTGGTATTTTTGTTTGGTATTCAGAAAGAAAGAAGAGAAAATCCCTGTTAAATAATAAAGAAACTGAATCGAATACTACCAATAACGAGTAAACTGATTGGCACTACTTGTCAATTCGTAATTCGTAGATTCGTATAAATTCGTATTCGTAGATAAAATGAAGCTTTTTGTAAAAAATATTGAACCCTCCATCAATGAGGTTGCTCTTGAATTCCTTTTTAAGCAATACGGAAGCGTAGTAAGCACGAAG
>JADMIO010792863.1_pt1 | contig 13518 bp, 12 predicted proteins | sample 8958161 | NCBI WGS metagenome assembly JADMIO01 (sample SAMN16585339, study PRJNA669376) | soil metagenome | isolation source: Crop rotation soil | place: USA: Cullars Rotation, Alabama | collected 2011 | reverse complement strand
AACCGCCGGCCCACACGCTGACGCTCGCCCCGGGGAAGTGATTTTTGACCTCCGATCTCGTTATTCCGACCGCTGACGATGTGCGTGCCGCCGCCGAGCGCATCCGCGGCGCGGTGGTGCGCACGCCGCTGGTCGCCGCACCGCGCCTCGCGGCGCTGACCGGCGCCGCCAGCGTCCACCTGAAGCTCGAGAACCAGCAGTTCACCGGATCGTTCAAGGACCGCGGCGCCTACAACAAGCTGAAGGGTCTCACCGCGGAGGAAGCCAAGCGCGGCGTGATAGCGATGTCGGCCGGCAACCACGCCCAGGGCGTCGCCTATCACGCCCAGCGGCTCGGCATCCCGGCCACCATCGTGATGCCGAAGGGCACGCCATTCACCAAGGTCGAGCGCACGGCGGGCTTCGGCGCGAAGATCGAGCTGCAGGGCGACACGATCGACGCCGCGGCGGTCTACGCGCGCCAGCTCGCCGAGCACGAGAACCTGGTCTTTGTGCATCCCTATGACGATCCGTTGATCGTCGCCGGCCAGGGCACGATCGGCCTGGAGATTCTGGAGGACCTCGCCGCGTTCGACGCCGTCGTGGCGCCGATCGGCGGCGGCGGCCTGATCAGCGGCATCGCGATTGCGGTGAAGAGCGCCCGACCCGAGGTCGAATTCTTCGGCGTCGAGGCCGATCTCTACCCCTCCATGCATCACGCGGTGAAGGGCCTCGCACCCGACAACCGCGGCCAGACCATCGCCGACGGCATCGCGGTGAAGTCGCCGGGGCGGCTGTCCCGGGCGATCATCGAGCGGCATGTGAAAGACCTGCTGCTCACCGGCGAAGTCCAGCTGGAACATGCCGTCCACGTCATGGCTGAGCGTCAGGGCCTGGTCGCCGAGGGTGCCGGCGCCGCCAGTCTCGCCGCCCTTTTGTCCCATCCCGCCCGATTTGCCGGGCGCCGGGTCGTGCTGGTGGTGTCCGGTGGCAACATCGACTCCCGGCTGCTGGCCCAGGTGCTGATGCGCGGGCTGATCCGTGACGGCCGCGTCGTCACGTTGCGGATCGAGATCTCCGACCAGCCGGGGGTGCTGGGGCACCTCGCCCGGCTGATTGGGGCGACCGGCGGCAACATCATCGAGATCTATCATCAGCGGATGTTTTCCGACCTGCCGGTCAAGCGGGCGGACGTCGATGCCGTGGTCGAAACCCGCAATCCCCAGCACGTCGCGGACATCATCGCCACCCTGGAATCCGGGGGGTTCCCAACCCGCAGGTTGTCAACCCAATCGGCGGAAATGTCTCAATAGGCGGAATCGCCGCAACCGTCCCTAACCAAGTTTTAACTTTGTTCGATAATCTTTGGGGCAGCCCCGAATAAACGGCTGGGTACCGTCCCCTTATGCTTGTCATCGTCGGCACAGTTATCGTCATCGGCGCCATCGCCGGTGGCTATCTTATGGGGGGCGGGCACTTCGGGGTGCTGTTCCAGCCCAATGAGTTCATCATCATCCTGGGCGCGGCGGTCGGCTCCTTCGTCATCGGCAATACCAAGGCCAACCTGAAGGCGGTCGGCGCCGGCCTGAAGCGCGCCCTCAAAGGGCCGACCTACAAGAAGCAGGATTATGTCGATCTCCTGAGCCTGCTTTACCAGCTATTCCGACTGGCAAAGACCAAAGGCATGCTGGCCCTGGAGCAGCATGTCGAGAAGCCGGACGAGAGCACCCTGTTCGCGCAGTTCCCGAACGTGCAGAAGAACCATCACGCAGTCGAGTTCCTGTGCGACTACCTGCGCATGATGACACTCGGCACGGAGAACGCGAACGAGGTCGAGACCCTGATCGATGCCGAACTCGAGGCGCATCACGGGGAGCAGCATGCCGCCTCCCACGCCGTCCAGTTGATGGCCGACGGCATGCCCGCCCTCGGCATCGTCGCCGCGGTGCTCGGCGTCATCCACACCATGGGCTCGATCACCGAGCCGCCTGAAGTGCTCGGTCACCTGATCGGCGCGGCGCTGGTCGGTACCTTCTTTGGCGTGTTGATGTCCTACGGCTTCGTAGCGCCGCTCGGCGGTGCGATCGCCGGCGTGGACAACGCGGATTCAAAATACTTCCAGTGCATCAAGGCCGGCCTGCTCGCGCATATGCAGGGTTATCCGCCGGCGGTTTCCATCGAGTTCGCCCGCAAGGTGCTCTGGACCACGGACCGGCCGAGCTTCTACGAGGTGGAAGAGGCGGTGGGCGCCCTACCGGCGGTCTGAGCGGAGCCCCGCGACCATGGCCGACGAAAGACCGATCATCATCAAGCGGATCAAGAAATCCGGCGGCGCCCATCACGGCGGTGCCTGGAAGGTCGCCTACGCCGATTTCGTCACCGCGATGATGGCATTCTTCCTGCTGCTATGGCTGCTGAGCGCGGTCACCGAGGAGCAGCGGAAGGGCATCGCAGAGTACTTCAAGCCGACCATCGCGCCGCAGAACCAGCAGTCCCAGCAAGCGATCCTGAACGGCCAGCCGGCGGTCATGACCGCGGTCTCCGGTGCGTCGGCGGCGGAAGCCCAGGTCGACGTCGACGAGCCGGCCGAGGATGCCACGGCAAACCCCACCGCCGAAGCAGTACCGGCGAAGGAGGACCAGAAAACCGAAAAGCCGATCGACGTGAAGGAGGCGCAGGACGTTGTCAGCAAGGCCGAGCAGCAGCAGTTCGCCGACGTCAAGGAAAAGATCATGCAGCAGATCCAGCAGGATCCCGGCCTGGCCGATCTCAAGAACAACATCGATATCCAACAGACGCCCGAGGGCCTGCTGATCCAGCTGCTGGACAAGGAGAACATCTCGATGTTTCCGTCCGGCAGCGCGACGATGAGCGGCCGCAGCCAGCAGTTGCTGCAATTGGTGGCGCACGTCGTATCGCCCCTGCCCAACAAGCTCTCGATCTCCGGCCACACCGATGCGACGCCGTATCAAGGCCGCGTCGATTACAGCAACTGGGAGCTCTCCACCGACCGGGCCAACGCGGCGCGGCGGGTGCTGGTCGGTTCCGGAGTCACGGATTCCCGCGTGCAGAGCATCGCCGGACGCGCGGACACCGATCCGAAGATCAAGGACAATCCGCTCTCACCGGAGAACCGGCGCATCTCGATCGTGCTGCTCCGGGAAAACCCGCCGCCCACAGCACCGAAGCAAGGCAGCGCCGCGCCCATCGCCCCATCGGGCACAGCGGCCAAGGCAGAACCGAGCGGACCGCCGCCCGAGATCATCCCCTCAACACCCGTGGCGCCGGCCACGAACCCGTGATCTGGCCGGCTTGGCGCACATCTTGTATTCCACAGCGCGCGGCACGATATATCCGGCCGGCGTGAGACTGCGATGGGCCCTTCCCTTGGCTGAACGAAAACCACCGCTGATCCTGCTCGGGGCACGGGCTGGAAATGCACGGGCAACCGAGTTCTCCGCCGCCAACCTCAACTGGCAGGAACCGGCATGGCTCGGTGACCAGGCGCTCTATGACGGCGTCCGCACTCGCCGCTGCTTTGCCTATTTCCTGGATGCACTGCTCGCGTTCCTGATCTGCGCGCTGCTGGGATTCGTCAGTTGCACGCTAACGGTCGGCACGCTCGGCCTGCTCGGCCTTCCGGCATTTATCTTCGCGACTCCGTTCGTCCATTTCGTGCTCGCCGCCGCCACCATCGGCGGCCGTCGCGGCGCCACCCCAGGCATGCGCGCGCTGGGCCTAAAGGCGGTTGCCTGGACCGGGGAAAACCCCGGGCCGCTCCGCAGCATCATCCTGACCGCGATCTTCTACGCGACGGTCCCCACCACCGGCTTCCTGATCCTGGTGTTCTCCCTGTTCGACCCGCGAAAGCGCTGCCTGCACGACCACCTCGCCGGGATACTGTTCCTCCGGGAACAGGCCCTGCCGCGGTTCTGAAACGCCGCATCCTCTCGTCGGCCGGTCTAGCCTAAAGCCCCGGCATCGCATAAGATTCCCGCCATGAGCGTCCAAGGCCGCGGCTTTCCGATCCCGTTCCTGGTGACCACCGAGGTCCCCTGCCCTTACCTGCCCGGGCGCATGGAGCGCAAGATCATCACCGAGCTTTCCGGGGCGCAGTCGCCGGAGCTGTTCGAGATCCTGTCCCATGCCGGGTTCCGCCGGAGCCACTCGATCGCCTACCGCCCGGCCTGCGCCGGATGCCGCGCCTGCGTGCCGGTGCGCATCGTTGCAGCCGAGTTCGCCCCGGAGCGCTCGATGCGCCGCGTCCTGAAGCGGAACGAAGGGTTGCGCGCGATAGTGACCGACGCCGTTCCGACCCAGGAGCAGTTCAAGCTGTTCGCGCGCTATCTCGAGGCCCGGCACAATGACGGCGAGATGGTGGGCATGGGGCCGCAGGACTATGCCAGCATGGTCGGCGACAGCCCGGTGGATACGCGGATCGCCGAATTTCGCGATCCTAAGGGCAAATTGGTCGCGGCTTGCCTCACCGATTGGGGCCAGGACGGGATCTCCGCCGTCTACAGCTTCTTCGAGCCGGACCTGTCGCGGAACAGTCTGGGCAGCTACATAGTTCTCTGGCTGATCGAAGAGGCGCAACGGAGGAAGCTCGACTATGTTTATCTCGGCTACTGGGTCTCCGGCAGCCAGAAGATGGACTACAAGCGACGCTTCCGTCCGATCGAAGTCTATGGGCCCGCAGGCTGGGTTCGCATGGACGGTGATCTCGAGGTCGACTGACCCGCAAAGTCCCGCGGCTTTACCCGCGTCTTTCGTTATCCTATGAAGATTGTTAGCTTATCTTGCCGTCGCCACAGGGCGGCGCCCGGCTTCGGAACGCTCGGTTTCCGTTGCCGGGGTGACAACAGTATCCCGGCCGCGCCGGGGGAGGCCTTTGAATGAATCGCCGCGGCTTTCTGGCTGGGGCAGGCGTCGCCGCCGGAGCCAGTGTCGCCTCTGCATTGCCGAAACCGGCGATCGCCCAGGACAAGATCGAGTGGAAGATGGTGACCAGCTGGCCGAAGGGCATGGCCGGTCTCGGTTCCGGCGCCGAGCGCCTCGCGGACCGCATCGCCAACCTGTCCGGCGGCCGGTTGACGGTGAAGGTGCTGTCGGCCGGCGAACTGGTGCCCGCGACGCAGTGCCTCGACGCGGTCAGCCAGGGCGGCGCGGAGATGGCGCATGACTTTGCGCACTACCATCTCGACAAGTCGCCCGCGGCCGGCCTGTTCTCCTCGGTCCCGTTCGGCCTCGCACCCGACGAGTTCGCCGGCTGGATCAGCTTCGGTGGCGGCCAGGAGTTGTGGGACGAACTCTATGGCCAGTTCGGCGTGAAGCCGTTCCTGGCCGGCAATACCGGCGTGCAGATGGGCGGCTGGCTCCGCAAGGAGATCAAATCGACCAAGGATCTGGTCGGCCTCAAGTTCGCAGTGTCGGGTTACGCCGCCACGGTGCTGGAGAAGCTCGGCGGCAAGCCCGTGACCCTGCCGATCGGCGAGATCTTCGACAATCTGCAGTCCGGCGCGATCGACGGCGCGGAGTGGATCGGCCCCTATAACGACCTCTCACTCGGCCTCTACAAGGTCACCAAGCTTTATTACTGGCCGGGATTCCAGGAGCCCGGCTGCGGCATCGAATGCCTGGTCAACAAGCGCAAGTATGACGCGCTGGCCGACGACCTGAAGCAGATCGTGGCGGCGGCATGTGCCGCGGAAAGCGCCATCAGCCAGGCGGAGTATTCCGGCCGCAACCCGGCGGCGCTCGCCACGCTGGTCAACGAGTACAAGGTGCAGACCAAGCAGTTCCCGAAGCCCGTGCTGGCCGCGTTCGGCAGGGCGGCCGGCGAGACCATGCAGGAAATGTACGACAAGGGCGACGACATCACACGGAAGATCTCCGGCTCCTACTTCAAGTTCCGCAAGCAGGCGATCGCCTGGACCCGCATCTCCTATGCCGCCTATGTCGCGGCACGCGACGTCAAGTTCGACTATCCGGCAGGTTGAAGCAGAGAAGACTAGTCCGGTCCACGGCGCGGCCACGCCGCAACGGACCGGAAGACCGCAACACGGTCAAGGGAGGTCGAGATGGAGGCACTGCTCGCGATCAGTCGCGTGATCGACCGCGCGACCGCGATCATCGGCAAATCGGTGACTTGGCTGATCCTAGCCGCGATCCTGGTCAGCGCAGCCAATGCCACCACGCGCAAGGCATTCGATCTCTCGTCGAACGCCTTCCTTGAGCTGCAATGGTATTTGTTCGGCGCATCCTACATGCTCGCGGCGGCCTACACCCTGCAGCGCAATGAGCACATCCGCATCGACATCATCTCCAATCATCTGCCGAAGGCCGCGCGCCACGCGATCGAACTGATCGGCCATGTGCTGATGCTGCTGCCGTTTTCCCTGCTGATGATGTGGGAGACCTGGCCATCGATGATGGAATCGTACGACATCGGGGAATCGTCGAGCAACTACGGCGGCTTGATCGTGTGGCCGGCCAAGGCGTTCATTGTCGCAGGCTTCGCCCTGCTCTTCGCGCAAGGCATCTCGGAGCTGATCAAGCGCATCGCCGTAATTGCCGGGGCGATCCCCGATCCGCTAGACGCCCATCACGCAGTCCCGGTCGAGTAGCCGCGATGGTCGCCTTCATCGCCGCCAACATGGCGCCGATCATGTTCGCATCGCTGGTGGTGGTGCTGCTGCTTGGCTATCCGGTCGCCTTCGCCCTCGCTTTCAACGGGCTGTTCTGGGGCGTGGTCGGCATCGGACTCGGCCTGTTTCAGCCGACGTTCTTCCAGGCTCTGCCGGACCGCATCTTCGGCGTCATGGGCAACGAGACCCTGCTGGCCATCCCGTTCTTCACCTTCATGGGCCTGATACTCGAGCGATCCGGCATGGCCGAGGAACTCCTGGACACGGTCGGCCAGCTGTTCGGCCCGATCCGCGGCGGCCTCGCCTATGCCGTGATCTTCGTCGGCGCCCTGCTTGCCGCAACGACCGGCGTGGTCGCCGCCTCGGTGATCGCCATGGGCCTCATCTCGCTCCCGATCATGATGCGCTATGGCTATGACCGCCGGCTCGCCTCCGGCGTGATCGCCGCCTCGGGAACGCTCGCCCAGATCATCCCGCCGAGCCTGGTGTTGATCGTCATGGCCGATCAGCTGGGCAAGTCGGTCGGCGACATGTACGAGGGCGCGATCGTGCCGGGGCTCGTGCTGTCCGCGCTCTACGCCGTCTACGTCCTGCTGATGACGCTGTTCCGCCCGGATTCGGCGCCGGCGCTGCCCAAGGAGTTCCGCACCCTTCGCGGCTTTCAGCTGATGCTCCGGGTGATCGTGGCGCTGATACCGCCACTGATCCTGATCTTCCTGGTGCTCGGCACGATCTTCATCGGCGTGGCCACGCCCACAGAGGGCGGCGCGATGGGAGCCGTCGGTGCGCTGGCATTGGCGGCGTTGAAGCGAAAACTCAGTTGGTCGATCGTCAAGCAGGCCCTGGACTCGACCACCAAGCTCTCGGCCTTCGTGCTGTTCATCCTGATCGGCTCGCGCGTCTTCAGCCTCACCTTCTTCGGCGTCAACGGTCATGTCTGGGTGGAGACCCTGCTGACCGGCCTGCCCGGCGGCGAGCTCGGCTTCCTGATCGTGGTCAATGCGCTGGTGTTCATCCTCGCCTTCTTCCTCGACTTCTTCGAACTGGCGTTCATCGTCGTGCCGCTGGTCGGCCCCGCGGCCGACCATCTCGGCATCGATCTGATCTGGTTCGGCGTGTTGCTGGGGATCAACATGCAGACCGCCTTCATGCATCCGCCGTTCGGATTTTCGCTGTTCTACCTGCGCTCCGTGGCGGCGCGCGCGCCCTACAAGGACCGCGTCACCGGCGTGACGATCCAGCCGGTCACCACCGGGCAGATCTACTGGGGTGCCGTGCCGTTCGTGCTGATCCAGATCTTGATGATCGGCCTCACCATCACGTTCCCGAGCATGGTGATGCGCTACAAGGCCGGCGAAGTTCACATCGACCCGAACACGATCCAGATCCAGGCGCCGGACAGCGGGACAGGCGCGCCGGACTTCAACACCGGAACGCCCAATTTCGGGTCGGCACCCGCCCCCACCGGGGGAGAAGGCACGCCGACGCCTCAGCCGGAAGGCGGCGCGCCGGCCGGGCCAAACTTCGGGACCGCACCCGCCAGCGGCGCAGCGGAGCCCCCGGGGCCGAACTTCGGGACGACGACCAACTGAGAAAGGCCCCGGGTCGCCCCCGAGGCCCTTCGCCAGTGCGTATCGTAAGGCTTGCTTACGGATTCAGCTTGCCCGCGCGCTGCTGCGAGAACATGAAGTTGTCATAGGTGCCGTCCGCGACCTGGAACCAGAGATACTCCTCGTTGCGGAACGCGCTCAGGGACGCATAGACCTTCTTGAAGTCCTCGCTCTTGGCGCTCATCTCCGCGTAGGTCTGGTTCGCCGCATCGAAACAGGCGGAGAGGATCTCCGGCGAGAAGGCGCGGAGCTGCACACCCCGGCCGACCAGTTCGCGCAGCGCCTTCGGGTTCAGCGCGTCGTACTGGGCAGCCATATCGACATTGATCTGGGCGGCCGCGACCTTGACGATGGCCTGGTAGTTCTTCGGCAGCGAGTTCCACATCTCGTCATTGACGAAGAGATGCAGCGTCGCGCCGCCCTCCCACCAACCGGGGTAATAGTAGTATTTGGCGACCTTGTCGAAGCCAAGCTTCTGGTCGTCATAGGGACCGACCCATTCGGCTGCGTCGATCGTGCCTTTCTCCAGCGCCGGATAGATGTCGCCGCCCGGGATATTCTGCGGCACGACGCCGAGCTTCGAAAGCACCGCTCCGCCGAACCCGCCAACACGGAACTTGACGCCCTTCATGTCGTCGAGCGTCTTGATCTCCTTGCGCCACCAGCCGCCCATCTGGGCACCGGTATTGCCGCAGGGGAATCCCACCATCTTGAACTTGGCGTAGAACGCGTTCATCAGCTCGTTGCCGCCGCCGTAGTAGAACCAGGCGTTCTGACCGCGGCTGTTGAGACCGAACGGCACCGCCGCCCCAAATGCGAAAGTCGGGTCCTTGCCGAAATAGTAGTAGCTGGCGGTGTGCGCCATCTCGACGGTCTTGTTCATCACGGCGTCCACCACGCCGGGCGTGGGCACGATCTCGCCGCTGGCGAAGGTCTGGATCTGGAACTTGCCGTCGGTCATCTCCCCGACCGCCTTGGCAAAGCGCTCGGCGCCGCCGTAGATCGTATCCAGCGCCTTCGGGAAACCCGAAGTCAGGCGCCACTTCAACTCGGGCATCGACTGGGCGATTGCGGGTGCGGCAAGCGTTGCGCTGCCCGCGGCCGCGCCCGCGAGCAAGCTGGAATTTTTGATGAATGCGCGACGATTCATGATGTTTCCTCCCTGTGCGACGGTAAACCGCAGCCGCACGCAAGTGTTGCCAATTGGCGGAGCCGCCTTGGTCGCGGCGTCGAACCCCGCTTCGGAGCCTAGAATTTCCCGCAATTGCCCGGCATTCGCAAGTTCGACCATCGTCGCAATCGACCAGCCGTCGTCGATAGAGGCTTGAACCCTTCGCGCCAGCCGCTATGAATCGGTCAAGCGAAGAGGAGCTCCATGGCAAGCACCGTCACCGTCGCCGCGACGCAATTCGCCTGCAACCCCGAGACCGACGCCAACGTCGCGCATGCCGAGCGCCTGGTCCGAGCGGCGGCGGCGCGCGGCGCGCAGATCATCCTGCTGCAGGAGCTGTTCGAGACGCCGTACTTCTGCAAGGACCAACTGGCCGATCTGTTCGCACTGGCGCGGCCGGTGGACGACCACCCCACCCTCGCGCGGATGCAGGACCTGGCGCGCGAACTCCGCGTCGTGCTGCCGGTCTCGATCTTCGAGCGCGCCAACAACGCGCACTACAATTCCGTGGTCGTCATCGACGCCGACGGCGAGCAGCTTGGCGTCTATCGGAAGTCGCACATCCCCGACGGTCCCGGATACCAGGAGAAGTTCTACTTCAGCCCCGGCGACACCGGCTTCAAGGTCTGGGACACTGCCTATGGAAGTATCGGCGTCGCGATCTGCTGGGACCAGTGGTTCCCGGAATGCGCGCGGGCCATGGCGCTGCAGGGCGCCGAGCTGCTGTTCTATCCGACCGCGATCGGCAGCGAGCCCACGGACGGCGGCTACGACAGTTCCGAGCACTGGCGCCGCGTGATGCAAGGCCACGCCGCCGCGAACATGCTGCCGGTGATCGCGTCGAACCGGATCGGCTTCGAGCAGGGCAAGAGCTGCGATCTCACCTTCTACGGCCGCTCGTTCATCGCCGGCGCCCGCGGCGAGATCATGCAGAGCGCCGGGGACCAGGAGGCCATCCTGGTCGAGAGTTTCAATCTCGGGACCCAGCGACGCGATCGCGCGAGCTGGGGGCTGTTCCGCGACCGCCGGCCGGACCTTTACGCTACCCTGATGACGCTCGACGGCCGGAGCTGGAGCGATTGAACCGACTTCGTCGCGCGATCCCGAGTCGTTAAGTCTTTCGAAACAGAGCCAAAATCCGCACGCCGCTGGGGCGCCGGGCGCGCGCTTGGTTGACTTTTCGCGCCCGGGCGAGGACAAATGCTCCCGGCATCAGGCGCGGCGCGCAAGGGCTGACCGCGGCTTCACAAACCAACGAAAACAACGCCATAGACCTGGAGGGCATCGTGAGAGCACTTTCGATTGGCACCGTTGCGGTGGTGTCGGCATTGCTGCTGGCAAGCTGCGGCAAGGAAGAGAAGCAGGAATCGTCCCAGGCCGAGCAGAGCACCACGACCCAGCAGGCCGCGACCACCACCGAGCAGGCGCCCGCCACGCAGGAAGCGGCCGCGACACCCGCGGCCCCAGCCGATTCCGCCGGCGGCAAGGTCAACGTCTACAACTGGTCGGATTACATCGGCGAGCACACCAACGAGAACTTCACCAAGGCGACCGGCATCGCGGTCCAGTACGACGTCTTCGACTCGAACGAGACCCTGGAAGCGAAGCTCCTGGCCGGCAACACCGGCTATGACGTGGTCGTGCCGTCCGGCGCGTTCCTCGGCCGCCAGATCCAGGCCGGCGTGTTCCAGAAGCTCGACAAGGCGAAGATTCCGAACATCTCCAACATCGATCCGGTGCTGCTGAAGGCCACCGAAGCGTTCGACCCGGGCCACGACTATTCGGTGCCCTATTTCTGGGGCACCGTCGGCATCGGCTACAACGTGGACAAGATCAAGGAGCGCATGCCCGACGCGCCGCTCGACAGCTGGGACCTGGTGCTGAAGCCCGACGTGGTGGCGAAGTTCAAGGATTGCGGCGTGACCATGCTGGACGCGCCGAGCGACATCCTGCAATCCGTGCTGATCTATCTCGGCAAGGATCCGCACAGCGAGAAGCCGGAAGACTACGCCGAAGTCGAGAAGACCCTGTTGGCCGTCCGGCCGAACATCAAGTACTTCCACTCCTCCAGCTACATCAACGACATCGCCAACGGTGAGATCTGCCTGGCGATCGGCTGGAACGGCGATTTCTCGATCGCGCAGACGCGCGCCGACGAGGCCAAGAACAACGTTCACATCCAATACGTCATCCCGAAGGAAGGCGCCCTGCTCTGGGTCGACAACCTGGCGATGCCGAAGGACGCGGCCAACGTCGATGCGGGCATGAAGTACATCAACAACATGCTGGACCCGCAAGTCGCCGCCGACAACGCAAACTACGTGCACTACGCGACGCCGAACAAGACTGCACTGGACAAGGGCCTGATCGCGGCCGAGGACAAGGCCAATCCGGCGATCTATCCGCCGGTCGAGGTCATGGCGAAGCTGGCCGGCGACAAGGTCGCCTCGCCGGAGCTCGACAAACTCAGGACCCGCACCTGGACCACGGTCAAGACCGGCCAGTAAGCGCAACCAGATCGATGATGTGTTTGACCCCGCGCCCCGATAACCCGGGCGCGGGGTTATTCGTTTGCGGCTGCGATCGGACGTTCCATCGGCAGGGCGATTGTTGACAACGCGCACCAAGTCACGGTCAGATGAGGCTTGGACGTGAAAAATGACGTTCCGGTTGCAATCCGGACAGTGGGCAGGCGGTAAGATTAACCAGCTACGGGGAGGCTTCATGCCGCGATTGATGGAGCGGCCAGCGGCGATTGCGCTTGCCTTCGCGGCACTGGCGGGAATCCTGTCTGCTGAGCCTTCGGCATGGGCGCAGGACGCCGAGAAAATCCTGAATGTCTCGAACTGGACCGACTACATCGACATGGACCAAGTCAAGGCGTTCGAGAAGGAATACGGGATCAAGGTCAACTACGACACCTATGACGGCGACGAGACTCTGGACGCCAAGCTGGCGACAGGCCACACCGGATACGACATCGTTGTCCCCTCATCAAACTTCTTCTCGAAGCAGATCAAGGCCGGCTTCTATCAGAAGCTCGACAAGAGCGCGCTCACCAACTTCCACAACATCGACCGGTGGATCCTGGATTTGCTGTCGAAGCAGGCGGATCCTGGCAACCAGTACGCAGCGCCCTACAACTTCGGCACCAACGGCTTCACCTACAACGTCGACATGATCGAGAAGCGCATGAAGGATGCGCCGGTGGACAGCCTGAAGCTGCTGTTTGATCCGGAAGTGTTGGTGAAATTCCAGGACTGCGGCGTCTCGTTCCTGGATTCGCCGGAGGACGTGATCCCGCTGGCGCTCGCCTACATGGGCAAGGACCCGACCTCGCAGAACCCTGACGACATCAAGGGCGCGATCGAGATGCTGATGAAAGTCAGGCCCTACATCCGCAAGTTCGACTCCGCCGGCTATCTCAACGACCTGCCCAACGGCGATCTCTGCATTGCGATGAGCTGGTCCGGTGACTACGCAACCGCCACTAATCGAGCCTCCGAGGCCGGCATCAAGATCAATCTCGCCTACACCATCCCGAAGGAAGGCACCAACATCTGGTTCGACGCCATGATGATTCCGAAGGATGCGCCGCATCCCAAGAACGCGATGCTGTTCATCAACTTCATGGAGCGGCCGGAAGTCGCCGCGGCGAACACCAACTTCACCTACTATGCCACCGCCAACATGGCGGCGATGAAGGCCATCAACAAGGATATCCTGGACGATCCCGCGATCTACCCCGACGCAAAGATCATGGCGAAGGGATATCCCAACGTCGTGCGCGACGTGGAGGTTCAGCGCGTGGTCACACGCGAATGGACCCGATTCAAGACCGGGCAATGACCCGCAGCGATACGGAATAGGACGATCATGGCAGCCGAGAAGCGCGAACATCATCACACCAGCACACCCTGGAACGATCCGGATGCCGAGCCCTATATCCGGATCGAGCGGGTGACCAAGAAGTTCGGCGACTTCGTGGCCGTCAACGATGTCTCCCTCAATGTCTATCGCGGCGAACTGTTCTCGCTGCTCGGTGGCTCAGGCTGCGGCAAGACCACGCTGCTCCGCATGCTGGCGGGTTTCGAGGAGCCAACCGGGAAAG
>JADMIO010634674.1_pt1 | contig 13519 bp, 10 predicted proteins | sample 8958161 | NCBI WGS metagenome assembly JADMIO01 (sample SAMN16585339, study PRJNA669376) | soil metagenome | isolation source: Crop rotation soil | place: USA: Cullars Rotation, Alabama | collected 2011 | reverse complement strand
TGCTGCGCTCCCGCTCACGCGCCAAACTGCACTAATCATGGCCGACAAACCAGCTTCCAGCGTTGCAGGCAAAATGGAAACGCGCGCCGTCAACGTGTACTACGGCGAGAAGCACGCAATCAAAGACGTGACACTCAGCCTCGCCGAGCGCTCGGTCACAGCGTTGATTGGTCCCTCGGGCTGCGGCAAAAGCACCTATTTGCGTTCACTCAACCGCATGAACGATCTCATCGAATCGTGTCGCATCACCGGCGAAGTCTTGCTCGATGGCGAAAACATTTATGGAAAATACGTGGACGCGGTTGAAGTGCGCCGACGCGTGGGCATGGTCTTCCAAAAATCCAATCCGTTTCCAAAATCGATTTTTGAAAACGTCGCGTTCGGACTGCGTATCGCGGGCGTAAAAGAAAAAGACGTCATCGCGCAACGCGTAGAAGAATCCTTGCTCGGCGCCGCGCTTTGGGAAGAAGTCAAAGATCGACTCGATGAATCGGCGCTCAGCTTATCGGGCGGCCAACAGCAGCGGCTTTGCATTGCACGGTGTTTGGCCGTGCGGCCCGAAGTGTTGTTGATGGACGAGCCCGCCTCCGCGCTCGACCCTCTCGCAACCGCCAAAATCGAAGAGCTAATTCGCGAACTCAAAGTGAACTACACCATCGTCATCGTCACGCATTCCATGCAGCAAGCCGCGCGCGTCAGCGATTACACGGCCTTTTTCTACATGGGCGACCTCATTGAGTACGGCAAAACCAAAACAATTTTCACGCGCCCCCGCGTCAAGCGCACGGAAGAATACATTTCAGGTCGTTTCGGTTGAAGCGCACGCTGCGCGTTTACAAAAATTCAACGCGGCCGGTGCTCACGTCGTAGAGAGCGCCCACGATCCCGATTTGCCCTTGCTTTTCGAGCGCCGCCAGCGTGGCGCTCTGCTCTCGGATTTCCACAATCATGCGCTGCACGTTGCGTCGCGCCAAATCGTCCACGAAGTTTTGCATTTGCTCTTCAGAGGCATGCGTGCCCGGAAAGCGATCCGGATCGATTGATTTCTGAATGTGATTCACGAGGGGGTCGAGATGCTCGCAGCTCGTAACGACGCCCACGCTCGAACGACTGCCGTAGTATTTCGCCGCAGCGGTCACCGCGCCGCAGCGCGTGTGCCCCATCACCACAACAAGTTTTGCGCCCGAAATCTTGCAACCAAACTCCATGCTGCCAAGCACTTCACTGCTCACCACGTTGCCCGCCAAGCGCACGCTGAAAATATCGCCCAACCCCAAATCAAAAAGCAGCTCGGCCGTGCTGCGCGAATCGATGCAATGCAACACCACCGCCATCGGATATTGCCCATCGGCTGTCGCTTGGATTTGGCGCGCCAAATCACGCTCGAGTCGCTTCCCGGCAACGAAACGCTCGTTGCCCTCGCGCAAGATTTCAATCACGCGCTTGGGCGTCAAACTCGCTTGCAATTCGCGGGTGGCGTAACCGGCGTAAGGAATAGGAACCTCGCTGTTTAGAGCGAGGCCTGTAGTTGCACGCGGAAGCGAATGTCGCCAGCCGAAAAATTGCTGTTCGTCCAGAGCTTGGTGAGGTCGGCCTGCAGCTTCAGAGGATGGCGCGCGATATACCAGTTGATGCCGCCCGCAACTTCACGAAATTTGTCGGGCAGGCTTGTGCTGTCGCCCCCGAAGTTGCGCAGCGTCGCGCCGTGAATGCTTCCAAAGCGGCCGACAAATTCAAGTGGCAAGCGCGGAATCAAATAACCGGCCTGCACATTGGAACCAATCCCGTTGCGCGGATTGGTCACGGGGATGGCGGCTGTTAGTGGATCGTTGTCTTTATCGTAGGTGGAATGACTTCGCATGCCGGCGCGCAGGGCAAGTTCGCCCAATAACGAGAACCCAGCGTCTTTGAACATCGAGTCCAAGAAAAAGAAGTGCATGTCTTCGGTGCCGCCCTCGGCCTTCAGGTCGCCGGGCTTGATGGTGGTTTGAAACGAGTCGCCCGTGTTGCCCTTGGTGCGCAATGCGTGTTGAGAAAACGCATAGGTCGCCGCAAATGCGAGACGCGCTTTGCGCGTGCGCTCAAAGTCAGCCTGGCTGAAGTCTTCAAACAAACCAAAGGGCAAGTACTCAAAGCGCGCGAGGTACAGCATTCCAAAGTCTTGCGCGACGAAGTTGTTGGTGCCCTGCCCCATGAACACGCCCAGCACGTAGCGCATTTTGTTTTTGCCCAAGAAATCGTTGGAGCGAACGTCAACGCCGAGGTCGCGTTCCAAGCTGAACTCGGTGTCGAGGTTCGAGCGGTCGACGAACTGCTGCTCGGCCGATGACGCCGCGCGTTCGCGGTTGCTTGAAAGCTCGTATTGGCCGACGCGCACCGTCGCATCGCGCTTCTTGGTGAATTCCAAGAAGTAATCGACGATGGGAACAGGGCTGTTCACTGCGTCGAACTCAACTTTGTATTTAATGTCCTTGCTGAACATGTTGCCTGAGAGCAAAAGGCGCGCCTGTTTAAGCTGAAACACCATGTTCGGATCTTTGTTGTTCGACTTGGTGATTGTGTCGCGCAACTGAATGCGCACGCGAATGCCGAGCGCGAACTTTCCGTCGGCGCTTTGCACCTGCAAACCTTTGCCGGGTTTGAACGTAGTCTTGACGCCGTCCACGTCGTGATTGCCCACAAGTTCTTTCTCGCCTTCGGGCACGAGGTCGCGCGGCTCCTTTTTTTCAACCAAGGGTTCGTCCGCGCCCGTGCTGGGTTCGCTAGGTTGCATCCCCGTTTGCTCTTCAACCTGTGTTCCACTGCCCGGCGTCGTCGCGCCAGCGCCTTGGTTGGTGCTCGAGTCCGCGGGCTCTTGTTGCTGCGGCGCTCCCGTGTCCTGCGCTTGCGCGTAGCTATTAAAAGAAGCAGCCGCCAAAATGGCGACCAAGTGAATAACGTTTCGTCTTTGTGTCATGCGCCGGTTGATATCCGTGTATTGTGGCGTTTGTGTGACAACGCCGTGCCTAAACTGCACCAAAGTGATCAAGGGTGTCTACAAGAAAGTCGTGCGCCGTGCAGTAAACTAAATCGCCACCCCCCGATCCAACGGGAGTGGCGATCAGTTTCACTTTGGTGTTGCGCTTGTCAGTCAGCCGGAAACGCCGTCCAGCCATCCATCCAGTTGGCCTCGCCAATACCGAATGCGCCTGCTGTCGTGATGTCCGACGTATAATCCGGCGTGCTCATTCCATCTTTGGCGCCGCTGATGTCGCCAATGTTGGAAGTCGCTGCCGTGTCGTTGCTTGAAACGCTGGTGATTCGGCCGGCTTCGTCAATGCTATCGACATCTGCATCGCCGAGTGTATCTCCGGTTTCGAAGAAACTGTTTTCAACGATCAAAGTGTTGTCAGCATCCGCGGCATCCCAGAGTGCGTTTGTTGCAGCATCGTCGATGTCCACATCCGATTGAGCCCAACCCTTAACGATCAGGTGATCGAGGGTGCCGCCGGTTCCGCGACGCAAGAGCATTCCAGACTTGGTATTGACTGAATCGCCAATAATCGTTCCGTAGCTAACATGCGGATTGGAGCGGGGTTGCACCGAAGGATTGGTGACCCAGTTGTCCGCCTCAAGACCGTTGGACGCTGAACCGCCCTGCCCTGGCACAAAGCTGTGAATGACAAAGTTCTCAGCACTGCCCCTCCAGCCTTCATCCCAGTCAAGTCCGTCGTCCCCCGATCCCGTGATCACGAAGTAACGAATGCTGGCTTTTCCGCCGAAAAATTCCACGCCGTCGTCGAAGCCACGGTGCATTTGAATGTGGTCCAATACGGTGCCGCTACCGCAACCGCCGACGGTCAACGAGTTAAGCTCGTTGTCCGGAATGTTGTTGAACTGCGCTCCAGCAAATTCAATTCGTACGTACCTGACGGTTCCACAACTGCTCGTGTCATCGTTACCACCGAATTCACCTCGCGGGTCGAGCTCGTTAATGCCTTCGACGTTTTGCACGCACGTTTCGCTTTCGCCGTTGCAGGTGCTTGCTCCCGCGTTGTGCGATGACCAACTGAGCCGCGCACTTCCGAGCAATACAAGTCCGCCCCAATCTCCCACTTCTCGATTGCCGGGTGCTTGCGACGACGTGAAAACGATTGGATCAACCGCTGTACCCTCGGCATCAATTTGACTGCCGCGCGTTATGATAAGGGCAGGCGTTTCACCGCCGCTCTTGTCGCCCTTGATAACGGTGCCTGCATCGATCGTTAAGAGCGAATCATTGGTCACGAACGTGTTTTGGTTTAAAAGATAATCGCAATCTGCGGTGAGATGCGTTGCCTCGGTAATTTCTTCTGGCAGCGTTACTGTAGTGCCCGGAGTGGTGCAGAGAGCCGTACCTGCGCTGCTGCCACCGCTGCTGCTACCACAACTTGCAACGAACAGGCCCATTCCTGCGCTTGCTAGAATCAATTGATATTTGGCCATTTTCATAGTGTTTCCTCCGCTGCGAACGTTGTGCCGCAGCAAAAATTAGTAACTGTATTCCGCTCCCACGCTGATCGAAGTTCCCAGTTCTTCACGGTTCACAATCAAGTTTCCTTGTTTGAGTCTTGCGTTCTGAAACAACATGTTCTTCCATTTGAGTTTGAACTTGAGGTGATCATTGGGCGCGTACGACGTGACGAAATCGAGGTCATGGATGGGTTGCTCAAACACACTTGGATAAACAAATCCGCCAGCACTGGGACCTACTTCTACGAGCTTCTCTCCGGCGACGTTGTAAACCAATCCAGCCATCACGCCCGAAGCAGGATCGTCAAATCTGAGTGACAGGTTTGTGACGTAGCTTGATTGGTTGTAGAGAGCGTGCTTGCGGGCGCCGGATGCGGCTTGGCCAGATTTCAATGTTGTTTGGGATTTAGCGACCGAAATGTTGCCGCCAAAATAAAAATTGCGCAGCGCATGCGAGAGGTAGCCGAGCGTGGAGCGGAGCTCGAGCTCACCACCGTAAAGGTAGGCATGATCCGAGTTCTGATAGCCCGCGGTGTGATTTTCCGCGCTGAAAATCACGAACTCGATCGGATCGACGAACTGCTTGTAAAAGCCTGTGACCGCCAACAAATTGGATTCGCCGAAATACCACTCGTAACGAAGCTCCGCGTTGTGAATCAGCGTTCGATCAAGATTGGGATTTCCGGAAATCGACCAGCCGCGAACAAAGTCTTGGTACACGTAAGGGGCTAGCTCGCGCACTGCAGGGCGTGCCGTTGTCATTGCGTAACCTGCGCGCAAAAACATTTGATGGGGTAGCGACCACGTGAGGTTTGCGGACGGCAAAACATCCAAATCGCTATGATCCGTTCCTTTTGCTTTGAGGGTGGTGTTGAAAGGGCTGCGAGATTGCACCGATTGTTTGAAGTCTTCGAGACGCGCACCAACCAACAGCTTAAACTTGCTGCCAAGCGGCGTTTCAAGTTCAGTGAACCCGGCGAAGTAATTGCTAAACGCGGTGTAGCTGTCTTCTTTGCTGGTATTGTCGCGCATGCGACTCTCGGTGCCGATGTTCATGTCGCTAAACAAATCCTCGGGATCAGCGCCCTGCGGAAACGAACCATCGGGCGAATACATTTGAAAGCGGCGGTTGGTTAAGTCGCGATCAAGCCGTTCAAAGCGAGCGCCCGTGGTGACATAGGCTTGCTGCCACACCGGCACGCGAACATTTAGACCCCCGCCCAAACCTAGCTGATTCAAATCGCTAAAAAACCGGGTGGCGTCTATAACTTGGTCATCTTCCACCAACTTCGTTACGCGCCTGCGATCCGGTTCGTCGCGTTTGCCGGTGCTTGCGAATGCATCCCACTGCAAGCGCACCCGCGAGTTGCCAAGATTTTGATGATCGCCTCGAACTTGGTTGAAGAAAGTCGTGCGCCCGATAAAGTCCAAGCTTGTTGCGGACTGCAACGTACCAAGTCCGAAGTTGCCTTGAGCCGATCCGAGCTGAAATAGCGTTTGATCGTTGACGGTTCGGCTGAAGAGCGTGACAACGTTGAGTACGTTGTCGGCGTTGAACTGATAAAATCCAGAACCAAACGTTCCCCACTGACCGTCTAGCTGGCCCTTTTCAAAATCAAAGTCGCTCTGCAACTCGGTGGTGCCGTTTTGGTTGAAGCGATAATCGCGATTGAAACCCTTGCGAATCTTTTGATCGACGTCGTAAAGGAATGCGGCGAGGTAGCCTACTTTTCGCGCGCCATGAAGTTTGATCGTGTTGCCGAGCGAGAAATCAAGGCCAATTGCGGGGGCGGCCGTGCGTCGATGGCTGTTCCAAATGTCGGAAAATTGTCGCGTCGCGTCGTCGACGTCGGCCTGCGTTGGAAAATTGGATCCTGTGTCCAGAAACTTTCCTTTGACAGCGCCGGGCAATGCTCGCGTTCCATCATCAAAGCCAAGCCAGTCAATTTTGCCGCCTTTGTAGTCGAGACGATCTTTGAATGTGCTTTCGGAGTTGTAGCCAAGCGATGTACCAAGTTTGAACTCGAAATTTTTTGGAAAGCTCGAGGTCTCAACCAATACCAACCCCCCGGCAAAGTCAGCTGGCAAATCAGGGCGCGCCGTTTTCACGACCGAAAGATTGCTAACGATATCGGTAGGGAAAATATCCAACTGTACGCCGGGGATGTCGGGATCAACGCTCGGGACGTTAACGCCGTTGACCAACACTTTTGAATAACGACCTCCGAGACCACGCACGACAACGCGTCCTTCGTCATCGACGCTTACGCCCACGACACGCCGCGCAGCGCTCGCAGCACTGCTATCACCGCTGCGCGAGATTTCTTGCTTGCTGATCGCGTCTTGAACGTTGACCGCTGCTTTGCGCAGGTTGAGTTGCGCTGATTCGCTTGAGGTGTCGGCGAGGTAGGCGACTTCGAGCTCTTCAATCCCGGCTTCTTTTTCGCTGATGGAATCAAGAACAAAGTTGACGCGCGAGAACTTGCCGCGCTTGACTGTGATTTCATCCCAACGCGCGCCGTGATAAAGATCGTAGTAGCTGCGCAACGTGTAACTGCCGGGCGGCAAAAATAGTTTGTAAAAGCCTTGCGCGTCGGTGATCGTGTTGCGAACTTTGCCGTCTTTGCCCTTGGCGATCACCGGCGCGTCGGGCAACGCTTTTTTTGGTTTGCGGGATACGACGCGCCCGTCAACGCCCGTTTCGCGGTCGGCGCCTTCTTCAAGCGGCGCTTCCACTGCAGCAGGTGCTTTCGCGGGTTGTTCAGCTTCCGGTGGCTCGCCCGATTCTTCGGGTGCTTCCTCGTTGTACTCAATCGTAGTTTCGTCGACGCCTTCTTCGCCGGTGTCCGTGTCGGTGACTTTGTCACCAGGCGGCGCAGGCACCGTAGCGTTCGGTGGCGGCGTTGGCGACGGTTGTTGCGCAGGCGCGCTCGGCGTTTGCGTTGGTGGTTGCGCTGTCGTGGGAGCGTTGGACGGAGCGTAGGGATTTTTTTCTGACGGATTCGGTGTTGGGCCGTTGGGACCTGGGGTGTTGGGTTCGCTCGGAGCACTCGGCGCTCCGGGCGCCGCTGCAGGAGGCCCTGAATTTTCCTGCGCAAGCGCGTTTGCCGCTGCCCATTGCAACTGCAGACACACCAATAGCGCTCGAGCCGCTTTGCTCACTTCGATCTTTCCCATGCCGCCGCCTTGTTCTCGATCTTTTGTCTAAAAAACTTCTCGGTTCACCAAACTGATCTCAATAAACGGTTTCGGTGAGCATTGCGATGTGCGCGGCGCCACCGGCACGTGCGCGATCCAACGCTTCGACCGCTCGCGCGTACGGCGCCTTGTCCGATGCATCAAAAAAAACTTTGCGTTCTTGGCGCGCGATCAAAATGCGCTTGAGCTTCGGACCGAACTCGTTGTCGGCCACGACTTCTTGGTTGATCTGAAACTCACCTTTGGGATTCACGCTGATCACAATCGGTTGTTTCTCGTTGGGATCGGGCGGGGTAATTTCTTCGTTGGGATCAGCCTTGTCCGGAACGTGAACCCAAAAATGCGCCGGCATGAGCGGCATGATCACCATGAAAATGATCAGGAGCACGAGCACCACATCGACCAAGGGCGTCACGTTCATCTCGGGCTGGGGTCGGCCTTTTTTGCCGTGTTTCGCTGAACCTACGTCCATTGCCATAACGACTCCTCAAAGCTCCGATGCGCCGTGCACGCTCTTTGCGAACGAATGCGCGTCGTCGACAGCGACTTTGCTCACGCGCAACGACACGCCAGGAAAACCAACGTCTTGAATCGCTTTCATGAGCTCGCGCACCTTTTCGTATTCAATGCGTCGATCACCGCGCAGCACCAAGCGCCGCCGTGGATCCTTGGCGTTCGCATCGCGCAAAACGTCTTCAAGTTTCCCGTCAGGGATCAAATATTCTCCCATGAACAACCGGCCCTGCGCGTCGATTGATAAGAGATACGGGTCAGGCTCGCCTTTGCGATCTTTGTCGGGATTCTCGATCTTGGCGAGCTCCACATTTAAATCACTCGCCATCGCCGGCAACACCACCATGAAAATGATCAGGAGCACCAGCACCACGTCGACCAAGGGCGTCACGTTCATGACGGGTCGAGGTCGAGCGTTTTTGCTTTTTCGCGAGAGGCTTGCCACGTTGTTCCCTTTGATTTCCCTTATTCCGCTGGCATCGCCACGTTGGGCCGCGCTGCGACGTGCGCCGGAACGCGCGTGGATTGTCGGTGGCCGTGCACGTGCGTGACTTCGTCACCGCCGAGCGCACCGGATTCCAACTGGTCAACAAGTTCACTGCCCGCGTTGGCAAGACCCGCTTCGTATTTTGCGATCATGCCCGACAACCAGTTGAAGAGCATGACTGACGGAATCGCCACGATGAGACCGTAGCCCGTTACGTAGAGCGCTTCGCCGATCAGCGGACCGATCGTGCTCAAGCCACCGCTGCCTTCTTGGCCGATTACTTTGAACGCACCGAGAATTCCAAACACGGTTCCGAGCAAACCAACAAAGGGCGCCGTCGAACCGGTGGTCGCAAGCACGCTCATGCCTTTGTTGAGACTTCCACTGAGGTTCTCGCCCGTGCGCTCAAGGCTGCGCTTGGTGAACTCCGCCGCTTTGTCGCGCGAGAGCCCGCGATCCAAATGGTTTTGAAACACGCGGACACCCTCGTAAATGAAGCTTGCCAAGTGGCTCTTTTTGCGAGCTTTGTCGGCCAACTCCAACACCGAACCTGTGTTGCCTTGTTCGATCGGAGCCGAAACCTCCGCCGCAAAACGGCGCGACTGGCGCTTGCTCGTTGCCAACATGATCAGGCGATCGAGCGTGACCGTGATGCACCAAATCGCTTGCAGCGTCAGAACCGTGACAACGCCTTTGACGATGGGGTTCATCTTGGTGATGATTTCGATGATGTTGAGTTCCATGGGGTTTCCTTTTGTTCTTCTTTCTGATCAGATGTTCGATGGCTTAAACGTAAACTGTCGACGGTATGGATAGGGAACCGCCGTGCCGTCCGGCAAACGCGCCGGCTCAAAGCGTTGCGCAAGCGCGCACTTGATCACCGAGTCGTCGGGAATCGCCGGACTCGACAATTCCATCTCCGCTTTGGCGACATTGCCGTCGCTCATCACCAGCATGCGCACGCGCACGCGAATGGTTTCGGCTGTCGAACGCACCGCGTCGGGTACGTCCGGAGCGCGACAACCGCCGATAAAATTCGGCCGTGTCACTTCCTCTTTGATTTGGTGCGGACCGGATTTCTTCTTGCCGGATCCGCCCTGCCCGAGCATGTCGTCGATGTTGATCGCTTCGGCGTTGGCGAGTTGTCCACCGTTCGCTTCCGACAATGCTTCGGTTGGAATTTCTGTTGGAGCGTTTAGGTTTCGCTTCTGACCTTGATCTGCGTCGACCGGTTTGGGCGTTTCTTTTTTCACCACCGGCTTGGGCTGCTCTTTGGGCTTGGGCATTTGGGGCAGTGCCGCAAACTGAACGTCGATGTCGTGTTCTTTCTTCTCGATAGCCACGCGCGCCGTCGCAACGGCCGCCGCAATGCCGCCCGCGATTAAGCCGTAGATGAGCGTCGAGAGCGCAAGCGACACGCCCATGCGTCCCTTGCCTTCTTGACTCTTCTTATTTTTTTCGAAGTCACTAAACATTCGTTGGATAGTCTCCGCGCGTCCCTTGTGCGCTTCTTGTGCTCACTAGTACGCGCCCTCTGTGACCACGGCGTGACGCGTTTGTGGCGAGTCAGAAACGCTTGTGTCGGAAATCAGCGCTTGGGAACTGAATCGGTAGCCCACGCCGCGAACCGTTTCGATTAAACTCCCGCAATTTTTAAGCTTTTGCCGCAGGCGTTTCACGTGTGTGTCGACCGTGCGACTGACTCCTTGGCTTTCTTCGTTGTCACCCCAACGCCACACTTCCTGAAGCAGAGTTTGGCGATCGTGCACAACGCCGGAGCGCGACATTAGGAAACTCAGCAAGCGAAATTCAAGCGCGGTCAAATCGAGGAATTCGTCGCCGAGGTAAGCTTCGTGGGTCTGCAGATTTAAAAACAAGGCTCCTGCGCGAAGCTCTGTGACAGCAACATGCTTTTTGGGCGCATGACGCAAAAGCGCGCTCAAGCGCAGGGCAAGCTCGCGCGCAGGCATCGGCTTAATGAAATAATTGTCAGCGCCGAATTCAAACGCAAGGACGCGATCAATTTCATTGGCTCGACGCGAATACAGAGCAACGCAATTTCGATCGAACTCCGGGCTGGAACGAACCTGTTTGAGAACATCGTTGCCCGTTCGATCCTGCAAATCGTCGTCAATCAGCAGCAAAAGGGTAGAACTGTTGCGCAGACGACGAAGTGCTTGTTCCGCGGCGCCGACAAGCGAAATTGCAATTCCCTCGGCCCGAAGCAGTTCGCTCAGTTCGAGGTGCAGTTCGCTATCCTGGGAAAGCAGACAAATCTCACTGTGCACTCGCCTGTTGTGCCTGCTTCGCGTGACGAACAGGTTTCACGTGCGCGCCACTTTCGTCGCAATTGTGTGACAAGAATTCAAACGCGTTAATTCCAGACGCAGTGACAAGCGTCACCAATTCGTTGCGCGATTGCTAATTGATTTCGCAAGAGGTCTCGCACAAATCTTTTTTGCTTTGTTAGCAAAGGAGAAATTTGTATGGCAGCCAACGGCACAACCTCTGTCAGCGGTGCTTCCCTTGCCGCACAGCCTTATCGTCCGGGAATAACCATCGCAGCACAGGATGCTTTTGATCAACCAGCATTGCCACCGCCTTCTCCGCGAAGAGTTCCGGAAGGAATCCAAGTTGCACAAGCAAACCCCGGGTCGTTTGCAAGCGCAAAAAGTCCGAGACAACGAAAACCGACGGTGAGAGTTTCTACCTGTTCCGGTCGCGATGAACGATTGCTCACCCGTCTTCTCAACGGAAGAAAAATTACCGAATGCGTACCTCTAGTGAGGGCCGATGCTTCCCTCGTAACCCAAAGACTCCGTGCGCCGGCCACAGCAAGCGGACTGTGGTTTAATATTTTGGATTTTTGCTCTAGGCTTTCAGTCGTTCGCTTGTTGCTTAAAGGTGTGCAGCAAACATGGCGAGCATTCGTGTACAACGTGACGTACCAACCGGAGCGTGATCAGCCCAAGCTGGATTTTTCTGGTTATGGTTACGATCGCAGGTTGTAATCAACCTCCGGACGTGACGTTAGCCCACACCTTCGGACTCAGAGCCCCTTCGACCTCTCGCAGTTCGTGTCCGTTTTTGGCAAATCGGCTGCTGTGCACCGAACCACCATAGAAGCGTTCAAATATACTTAAGCGGAGGTACGACTGTTCCCATGCCGGCGGAGTGAGCAAGGCAAGAGCAAGTGGAATGGGCCAACGCGTGGAAAGCCCAAAGATTGACGCATTAAGCCCAGCTGTAAGCGACTGGGAAATACTATCGCCCCTTTCTCGATGCTCGCGGTAGCCCGTTCCCCAACGTTGAATACCGGTTGCCCCAAGAGTCGCGAGCTTGGGGAGCGTAAGTCTGCCGAACGTAAGTGTTCGAAATACCCCCGCAGCATCGGAAGAGCGAATGTCGGCAACCTCTGGAATTTCTCCAAGCAGCTGAACGAATTTGGCGGCTCCCACGGCCATGGTTGTGATCGCGCCAATTGATCCGAGCGCCCAGGGTCCCTGCGTCAGCCAGAAGCTTTCTAAAATTTCGGGGTCATCGCTGCCGGGATTGTTGGTGCGTTTGACCCACGTCTCGAACAAACTGAAGGGCGTGTACTGTGCAGCTTTTTCAGGATCAAAAGCCAGCGCGTACGTTAACATTGCCAAACCCATTCGCTCAGCATCCGCAAAAGCGGTCGCAAAGCCCTGCGCGTACATGTCTCCGACGTGCGCAACTTTTAAAGGAGCCGATTGTTTTCTGGCAATTTCCTTTGCACTTAATGCATCGTGGGTATTTTGCAGCAGCATCCAGGCTTCTTGATGCAGTTCTTTGAGGGGCACGTTTGTGCTGTTCTGCAATCGATCTTTGATGCGATTCGCCAACGACTCCCAATCTTTGCGAAGTATCAAAAGTACATCTGGCTGACCGCGCAATCCCTCGACACAAAGTCCATCTGATCCCTGATTCAATCGCTGGGCGTTGCGCCGAGCGAGATCATGAAGCTCGAGGAGCTCGATCAACGCCCCCATCGACTGCACTCCGCTGATTATCTGTTGTGCTTTTTTCCTATTATTTTTGTCTTCATTATTTTCAATCCATAACGTTTTTGCCAATGCAGCCAAGTCAGCGAGACGGGCTTGGTTGCGTCGCCACGTCTCGTTATTTCCATCTGACAGCGTTTGAATCAATTCACTCGCCGAAAGAAGTCGCGCAGCCAATTGCTGTCGCATGTTGTCGTTGAGCGCACTGCGGCAGACCGCTCCGATCGCGAGTTGCCAGCGCGCAACGTTGGCTACGATTGGCGTTTCGACGCTTTCGAATTCTCTGTCTAGAGCCTGCGCTTCCTCTGTCGATTCCAATCTGCGAGATTGCAACTCCTCGATTCGCTCAACGGTGGCTATCAAATTGCGCTGGACCTCATTAATGATTCGACCGAGATCGTGAACACGTTCACCCCAGCGGTGCAGCACAGCCTTAGGAAGCTGGGCGTGGGCCTTGAGGTTTTCGAAGGTGGCGCGCGCCATGGCTCTGTTGTGAGTCGCCTGAAACAAAAGATGTTCCATGTTTTCGAACGTTTTAATTTTTTTTGTGAGCAATTGATAATGCGTCGCAAAAATTGCGGCACGCATTTCGTTATCGGCTCGCGTACGGAGCGAAACCGCTTCCGCGCGCAACTTGCTCAATTCGTCGGCCCATTTGTCGCGACGATCCGCCATGGCGTCCATTGTTTCAACATCAAAACCAGCCTTGTGCTGACGCAAGGCAAACACTGTCTTGCGGAGCTCACGCTCCAATTGATCCAATGTCGTTATGATTTGCGTCACGTGTCCAGTTTCCCCAATGGCT
>JADMIO010607303.1_pt1 | contig 13523 bp, 9 predicted proteins | sample 8958161 | NCBI WGS metagenome assembly JADMIO01 (sample SAMN16585339, study PRJNA669376) | soil metagenome | isolation source: Crop rotation soil | place: USA: Cullars Rotation, Alabama | collected 2011 | reverse complement strand
GGCGGTGCCCGCCGTGCCGGCGGCGCCGCCGCCCGTGCCCGTCCCGCCTGCGCCGCCGGCACCGCCCGCGCCGCCCGCTCCGCCTTTGCCGCCCGCTCCGCTCGTCCCGCCTGTGCCTCCCATGCCGCCCGTGCCCGTGGCCGGCGGCGCGACGCAGCTTCCCGGCATCGTGGTGGTCACGGTCCCGGGGCGGTAGGCGCCGATGTCAGGCGTGCCCGAGCGTGTCTTCGGATTGAAGCACTTCGCGACGCCCCCGATGCTCTTGATGTAGTCGATGTCGACGTCGTACTGCCACGTGCTGACGCGCGCGATCTGGCCGACCATGATCGGCGTTCGCTTCACCAGGCACTTCGGATCGAGGCCGATGTCGCTCGCGGGCACCGCGCTGCCGCTCGCGCCCTTGCCGGTCAGCATCGTATCGCCTGAGGCGGGGACGAAGCTCGGGTTGGTCCCGGTCGGCGCCGTGAAGAACGTGGGCGTTCCGGTGGTCACCACGTTGTTCGACCAGCCCGACGTCGGCATGTTCTGGATCGGCTGCGAGCCCGCCGGCGCCTGTCCGGTCCCGACGATGACGTTGTTCGTGAACGTCACGCCCTGGATCGTCACGCCGGCGTTCGTGAAATAGAGCTCCCCGGGGTTGGTGGGGCCGGTGGCCATCGACCCGAACTGCGAGTTCCGATAGCAGGTGTTGTTGACGAACTTCGTGCCCATGCTCTTCGTCAGGCGCAGGCACGACCCCGAGTTGCCGAAGGCGATGTTGTTGACGAAGGTGGCGCCGCTCGACATCTCGTCGGCGATGAAGCCGCTGCCGTCCGTGTGCTTCTGCTGGTCGGTGTTCTCGAAGGAGACGGTGCCCTCGATGAGGAGCGTGCCGGTCGCCTCGAACAGCGTCACCCCGCTGGACCACGACGCCACCGTGCTGCTGCCGTTGTGCGCGGAGATCGAGTTCTTGAGGTGGAAGTCCGACGCGCTGAAGAACGTGAACCCGGTGCGCCCGTTCGAATAGGAGACGCAGGAGTCGATCTCCCAGTGTCCGTTCGAGACGGCGGTCGAGTCGGTGCCGCCCGCCCAGCCGTTGCCGAACCCTTCGTTCCAGCCGCGCGAGACGATGCCGACGAAGCGGACGTACTCGGCGGTCGCGGAGTAAACCCCCACGTCGTCCTGGTCGTCCACGTCCGGCGCGACGCCCGGACCCTCCAGGATGGGGGTGGCGCAGTCGTCGGCGCGGAAGGTGATCCAGGCGGACGCCGTTCCGGAGTTGGCGGGCCAGAGGTGCTGCTGCGCGTAGACGCCGTCCATCAGCACCACCGTGTCGCCCGCCACGGCGGCGGCCGCCGCGCTCGCGAGCGAGCAGGGATTCGCGCGCGTGGTGCACCCCGTCTCCGCCGTCCCCGTCGGCGACACGTACAGCGTGGTGGCGGCGGCGGGCCGCGCGAGGGCGAAGGCGGCGACCAGCGCCGGGCCGAGGATGGTCTTCAGGGTGGGGCGAAGCACGTCCCTGAATTCCCGGAGCGCGCCATTCAGATCCGCTGCCGGTGGCGTCGCGCGCGGGGAGGGCGAGATCCTCGCCTGTCCGTCCACGGCGCCTCGTTCGTGCGGGCCGGCTCCGACGGACCGGCTCGCTTCGCCTGAGGTTCTCGTACGTGCATCTCGGGGGCGGCCGCGCCCGTCGGACGTTCGACGACGGCGACGAGCCCCACGGCAGTCGCAGCAAGTGGAGCGAGGTCGAGGTCGGCGGCGGCTACCTCGTCTCGCCGGGGTGATAGCCCACTTCAGCGTCTGCGATCGGCGGCCTCACGCGAGGTTTGTTCAAGAAGGTGTCGACGACGGGCAGCACCCGCTCTTGTTCGGAGAACAGGGCGAAGTGGCCGGCGTCCGGGATCACCGCCAGCTCGGCGCCGGGGATCAGCTTGAACGTCGCGAGGGCGTGCTCGACGCGCACGAAGTCGTGATCACCGAGGGCGATCAGCACCGGCGCCCGGATCGACGCCAGCTCATCGTTCGAGAAGCCCTCCCAGCGAATGCTGCCGACCTTGCCCCAGAACCTGGGCCAGTACCCCGGATCGGGCGCCACGTTCTGGTAGGCCGCCTTCTGAAACCGAAAGCTCGGGGAGTCGGGGTGGGGCGGGTGGCCGAACCGCAGCATCTCCGGATTGTGGGCGACCTGCGGAGGACCGAACGTCGCGCCGTAGGTCGCGACCCGGCCGACCCGCTCGGGGTGGCGCACCGCGATCAACATCGCCATGGCGCCGCCGTAACTCTCGCCGAAGAAGTCGGCCCTCGAGATGCCGAGGTGTCGCAGCAACGCGACCAGGTCTTCGGCGTTCTGCTCCAGCGTGATCGGGCGATCCGGGATGTCAGCGGTGCGCCCGTGCCCTTGCAGATCGACGGTGATGACCGACCGGCTTCGGGCCAGCGCGGGCACGGCGTTGACCCCGGCGACGCCCAGGATGGGCGGGATGTAGACGAGCGGATCGCCTTCACCGGCGATCTCGTAATACATGTTCAGGCCGTTGACGGGCGCGTATCTCATGACGGCTCCCTTCACTTCTCGGTGAGGACCACCTCTCCCGTCTCGAGCAGCGACTTGAGATTGGAGAGGACGAGCGGCCAACCGCCGGAGACTGCCGTGATCAGCTTGGAGTCCGGTCGGTCGGCCTGGTGCGTGATCGTCAGCTTCACCGCCTTGCCCGCCGGCTCGAGCTCGATGGTGCAGCGGCTCGGGCCCTCGGCCTCGAGCTCGGGCTTCGACACGTTCTGCCACCGGATCACCATCCGCCGCGGCGGATCGATCTCGAGCAGCTCGCCCGTCGTGTCGAGGCGCCCGTCCGGGTAGGTCAGCTTCCACGGCGCGCCCTTGGTCCAGCCGCACGCGACGGTGATGCCGAACCAGTACTGGCGAATGAACTGCGGGTCCGTCAGCGCCTCCCACAGCTTTGCGGGCGTCGTCCGGATGAAGGTGACGTAGACGAAGGTGCTTCGGTCTGCGGCGGTCATGGCGTTCTCCAGTTGTCGGTTCGGGTTCAGTCCTCGCTGTCGCGTTCCAGGCGGCGCTTCAAGTCGCGCAGCGCCTTGAGGCGCGGCCGCTCGAACTTGCGGATCCAGCGGTCGTAGATCTCCTGCAGCGGCACCGGGTTCAGGAAGTGCAGCTTCTCGCGGCCGCGCCACTGCACCGCGACCAGGTTCGCCGCCTCGAGAACAGCGAGGTGCTGGGTCACGCCCTGCCGGGTCATGTCCAGGTGCTCACACAGCTCGCTCAAGGTCTGGCCGTCGTGGGCGTGAAGACGGTCGAGGAGCTTCCGCCGCCCCGGGTCAGCCAGCGCTTTGAAGAGGAGATCGGCGTCGCCCACGCATCGGAGAATATGCAAGCTAATGCTTGCATGTCAAGCGCTGCGGTCAGCCATTCGCGATCGTGGAGGCACACATCGCGATGGCCCAATCGCGCGCGTCAGGGTCCGCGAGTTGCTCTCCCCCAGGACGCGCGGGAGGCGCGAGCAGGTCCGACCGGAGTTTCGGGCCTTGGCTGGAACCGTGGTGTTGCCTCCCCGTCGTCAGCTGTTGTCGGAGGGACAACAGCAGCACCAGCAAGGAGGACCCATGCGCGCGAAACGACTTTGGTCTGTGGTCGGCGGCGTCGTGCTCGGGATGGTCGTGGCGGGATGCGGCGGGCCGAACACGGACTCTGAAGCGCAGAATACGGCGGCCACCGCCGTCGCCGGCCCGTCGTGGAACGACACCCTGGCGGCGACGACGGGGACGTTGGCCGCAGCGGCCGCGGCGACGGGGCGGCTGGTGGGCGCGGCGGTCGATTACGGGGCGTTGATCAACGAGCCCGCATACGCCCAGCTCCTTTCGCAGGAGCTCTCGTACGTCACGCCCGAGAACGCGACGAAGTGGGGATCGCTGCAGCCGACCTTGGCGACCAGCTGGAGCTTCCCGCAGGCGGACGCGATCGTGGGAGCGGCCATGGCGCACACGCAGCAGGTGAAGGGACACACCTTCGTCTGGCACCAGCAGCTGCCTCCGTTCGTCACCGACGGCATCAGCACGGACGACCTGACGTCGATGCTGGCCCACAACATCCAGACGGTGATGACCCGTTACCGCGGTCAGATCAGGGCGTGGGACGTGGTCAACGAAGCGGTGGCCGACGACGGCAGCGGCCTGCGCGACACGATCTTCCTGCGCAAGCTGGGGCCGGGGTACATCGAGCGCGCGTTTCGCATGGTGAACGCGTTCGACCAGAACGCGCGCCTCTACTACAACGACTACGGCATCGAGACCATCAACGCGAAGTCGAACGCGGTGCTGGCGCTGGTGAGCGACCTCGCCAGCCGGAACGTGCCGATCCACGGGGTCGGGTTCCAGTTCCACGTGGACGCGACCAGCGCGCCCAGCTTCGACGCCATCGTGCAGAACTTTCGGCGCTTCACCGCGCTGGGCCTGGCGGTGAACATCAGCGAGCTGGACGTGCGGGTGGCCAACGTGGCGGGCAGCCGCGTGAAGAAGCTCGCCCTGCAGAAGCAGATCTACCAGCGCATCGTCGCCGCCTGCGTGGTGACGCCGGGGTGCGAGTCGCTGACCACCTGGGGGTTCACGGACCGGCACTCGTGGATCGACGGGACCTTCGGGGCCGACGATCCGCTGCCGTTCGACGACAACTACGCGCGCAAGCCGGCGTACTACGGCATGGTCGACGGCTTCGCCGGCGTGCCGCTGGACGATGCCACGCTGGCGCCGAACCTGATCGCGAACGCGACGCTCGAGGCGGGGCTGGACGGCTGGTCGACGTGGGGCGGGGCGACGATCGCCGTCGCCGCCGACCACGCCCACACCGGCAAGAAGAGCGCCTGGGTCTCCGGCCGCACGGCGGGCTGGCAGGGCCCGGTCGTCGACGTCACCAGCCTGGTGGCGCGCGGCCGGACCTACGACGCCAGCGCCTGGGCCCAGCTGGGCGGCGCGGCCAGCGATCAGGTCGGCCTCACCGCGAAGGTCAGCTGCTCGGACACCGGCGACCAGTTCATCAGCGTCGCCCGCGCCGCCGCGGACGACGGCGGCTTCACGCAGCTGGCGGGCACGCTGGCCGTCCCCACCTGCGCCATGACCCAGGCCGTCCTCTACGTCGAGAGCGCCGGCAGCGAGGATCTCTACGCCGACGACATCGCCCTGCGCGATCCGAACCCGGACCTGGGGCCGAACCTGGTGGCGGACCCGAGCTTCGAGAGCGGCGTGAGCGGCTGGTTCGCGCAGGGCGCGGTCACCATCTCGGCGACCACCGCGGCGGCGCACAGCGGCGCGCAGAGCGCGCGGGTCACGGGGCGCACCGCCACCTGGAACGCGATGGCGTACGACCTGAACGGCCGCGCCCAGGCGGGCACGTCGTACGAGACCGGCGGCTGGGTGCGCGTGGGCGGCGTGGCGGGCGCCGACGTCTACCTCACCGCCAAGATCACCTGTCAGGGCGGCAGCACCGAGTTCCGGCGGCTGGCGGCCGCGTCGGCGACCAGCACCGGCTGGGCGCAGCTGGACGGCACCTTGGCGGTGCCGGCCTGCGCGTCGTTCACCGATCTGTACGTCTACTTCGAGAGCTCGTCGGCGACGGCGGACATCTACGTGGACGACGTGTCGATCCGGCAGCAGCTGGCCGGGTTCGGCCCGAACCTGATCGCGAACGGCGCGTTCGAGACGAGCACCAGCGGCTGGTTCGGCTTCGGCCCGCCGGCGCTGGCGCTCACCACCGGCCAGGCCCACGGCGGGGCGAGCAGCCTGATCGCCACCGGGCGAACGGACACCTGGAACGGGCCGGCCACCAGCCTGACCAGCCTCGTCGCACCCGGGAGGTCGTACGCGGTGAGCGCGTGGGTGCGAACCAGCAGCCCGACGGCCACGGGCGTGCGGCTGAGCGCGAAGATGACCTGCGCCGGGACGACCAGCTTCGCCAACATCGGGAACGCCAGCGCCGGCAACGCCGCCTGGGCGCCCATCGCGGTGACCTACACCGTCCCGGCGTGCCCGAGCGGCTTCACGGAGGTCACGTTCTACGAGGAGGGCCCGGCCGCGGGCATCGACCTCTATCTGGACGATGTTTCGTGGCGGGAGACGCTCTGACCGGGACGCCCCCGGAGAGAACGGTCCACCTCTCACGACATGGACCTACGAAAAGAAATCTGACGCGCCACGGTTTGTCGTCGTGTTACCCCGCCAGGCCCGCCACCCCAGCCGCGGCGGCCGTCGCGTTGCCTCGAGTCGCGCGCCCGCGCGACCTATTCCGAGGAGGCCCTCATGTCGAATCGCCCGCGCTTCGCCGTCGTTCGTCCGGCGGCCCTTCTGATCGCCTGTCCGTTGTTCGCGGTCGCCTGCGACCCGGAGCTCGCCACCGACGCCACCGTGAGCACGAACGCCGCGACCACGTGCTCGAACGTGACGCTGCAAGCGGAGAACACCAGCGTCTGGAATCACACCACGGGTGGGTCGGCCGGAGACGGCTGGAACATCTGGTCGAACGGCAACATCAACACGAACGCGTACGACTTCGCGACGGGGAGCGTGCGGATCGACGTCGTCGCGAAGGCGACGCTGCTGCCGGACGGCGTCGGCGCGAACATGGTCGTCAAGGTCGCGGGCGCCCAGATCGGACAGGCGTCGGTCACCGCGACGAGCTACACGACGTTCTCGTTCACCTATACGCCGCCGTCGGCCGGCGTGAAGAACATCGAGATCGACTTCACGAACGACGCGCTGACCTCGACCGCTGACCGCAACCTGATCGTCGACAAGGTCACGATCACCTGCACCGGGTCGACCGGCACGGGCACGGGCGGCAGCGCGGGGCGCGGCGGAGCGGGTGGCTCCGCCGGCAGCGGCGGCACGAGCGGCAGCGCGGGTTGCGCCGCCGCGGACACCAGCGGCGTGACGCTGGCGAGCGGGTCGGGCTCGACCTGCTCCCAGTTCGCGCGCATCGCCGCCGGCAGCGCTTACGTCCAGAACAACATCTGGAACGACGCCGACGGGAGCCAGTGCATCACCGTGTCCGGCAACAGCGTGACCGTGACGTCCTCGAACCACAACAAGCCGACCAACGGTCCGCCCGCCTCCTACCCGTCGTTCGTGTTCGGCTGCCATTTCGGCAACTGCTCGCCCGGCTCCGGGCTGCCGAAGCAGGTCAGCGCGATCACCAGCGCGCTCAGCACGTTCAGCGTCACGACCGCGTCAGGCGCGTGGGACCTGGCCTACGACATCTGGCTCGACACGGCTGCCAACACGTCGACCCAGAACAACGGCGCGGAGATCATGATCTGGCTGAATTCGGCCGGGGCGAACCCGGGCGGCTTCCCGAACATCGTCAAGTCCGGCGTCTGCATCGACGGGCACACGTACGACATCTACGAAACGCGGTCGAGCGGTTCCGGGGTGCAATGGAACCTGGTCTCCTATCGCGCGAATCCGGCGGTCGGCCGCGTCGACATCGACGTCAAGCACTTCATCAATGACGCGATCTCGCGCGGCTTCGCGAGCAGCGCGTGGTTCTTGACCAGCATCCAGGCGGGGACCGAGATATGGCAGGGCGGCGCGGGCCTCAAGCTGAATGCGTTCGGCGCCTCGGTAAAGTAGGGCGCCGGGCACTGTCGAGCTGCGATGGGAGGCATTAGCTTTCATCGTCGAGGTACCGCGATGAACCGGGGACAGCGCCGATGACGGCCGCGGCGATCGTCGCGGTGGTGGTGTGCGCGCTGGTGGTCCTCACCGTGGTGTCGCTTGCCGTTCCGGCCTTGCGCCGGCGGCTGGTGATCCCCCTCGTGATGCGCGCGCTCACCCGCGCCCTGCCCAAGATCGGCGCCACCGAGCGGATCGCGCTGGAGGCGGGGACCGTGTGGTGGGACGGCGACCTCTTCTCGGGCGATCCCGACTGGCAGAAGCTGCTCGCGTTCCAGCTCCGCCCCCTGTCGGCGCGCGAGCGCGCCTTCGTGGACGGTCCGGTCGAGGAGGTGTGCGCGATGCTGGACGAGGAGCGCAACGGGCGGTTGCACGATCTGCCGCCCGACGTCTGGCAGTTCCTGAAGCGCCATCGCTTCTTCGGGATGATCATCCCCGAGACGTACGGCGGCCTCGGCTTCTCCACCATCGCGCACTCGGCGGTGATCACCAAGATCGCCAGCCGCAGCCTGGCCGCGGCGGTCACCGTCATGGTGCCGAACTCGCTGGGGCCGGCGGAGCTGCTGCTCGCCTACGGGACCGACGAGCAGAAGCGCCGCTACCTGCCGCGGCTGGCCACGGGTCAGGAGATCCCCTGTTTCGCGCTGACCGGCCCCGAGGCGGGCAGCGACGCCGCCGCCACCGACAGCACCGGGGTCGTCTGCCGCGCCACCTTCGACGGGCGCGACGGCCTGGGAATCCGGCTCAACTGGCGCAAGCGGTACACCACCCTCGGGCCGATCGCCACGCTCATCGGCCTCGCGTTCCGTCTGCGCGATCCCGAGCACCTCCTGGGCGGCGCCGAAGATCTGGGCATCACCTGCGCGCTGGTCCCCGCGCACCTGCCCGGCATCGACATCGGCAAGCGTCACGACCCGATGGGCGTGCCGTTCCAGAACGGCCCCACCAGCGGCGCCGACGTGCTGGTGCCGCTGGAGGCGATCATCGGCGGCGCGGCGGGCGCGGGGGCGGGCTGGCGCATGTTGATGGAGACGCTGGCGGCCGGCCGGGCCATCTCGCTGCCGGCGCTCTCCGTGGCGGGCGTCGAGCTGGCGGCTCGCGTGACCGGCGCCTACGCGACCGTGCGCGAGCAGTTCGATCTCCCGATCGGGCGCTTCGAGGGGATCGAGGAGCCGCTGGCGCGCCTGGGCGGCATGGCTTACTTGATGAACGCCGCCCGCGTCCTCACCTGCGGCGCCGTGGACGCCGGCCAGCGCCCCGCCGTCGTCTCCGCCATCGTCAAGGCGTACCTGACCGAAGGGATGCGCGCCGCCATGATGGACGCGATGGACATCCTGGCCGGCGCGGGCGTCTGCCGCGGGCCGCGCAACCTGCTGGCCGAGGGGTACGCCTCCGCGCCGATCGCCATCACGGTCGAGGGCGCGAACATCCTCACCCGCTCGCTCATCATTTACGGCCAGGGCGGCATCCGCTGTCACCCTCACGTGCTCGAGGAGATGCAGGCGGCCGAGGCGCGCGACGTCACCCGCTTCGATCGCGCCTTCTGCGGGCACATGAAATTTTTGGCGCGCAACACGGCGCGCGCGTTCGGGCTCGGCCTGCTGGGCGGGCGGTTCGGCGGGCCGAGGGCCGTGCCCCAGCCGCTGCGCGGCTACCTGGCGCGGATCGGGCGGATGAGCGCCGCCTTCGCGGTCGTCTCCGACGCGGCGATGGCCACCCTGGGCGGACAGCTGAAACGCCGGGAGAAGCTGAGCGGGCGGTTGGCCGACGCGCTGGCCTGGATGTACCTCGGCTCCGCGGCGTGCAAGCGCTTCTGGGACGAAGGGCGGCGCGCCGACGACCTCCCGTTGCTGCGCTGGTCGTGCGAGCTGGCGTTGTACCGGATCGACGAGGCGCTGCGTGGCTTCATCGCCAACTTCCCGAACCGGCCCGTCGCGTGGCTGCTCCGCCTGCTCGTGTTCCCCGTCGGTGGACGGCGCCGCCCGCCCGCCGACGCGCTCGGGGGAGCGGTGGCCCGCAGTCTCCTCGAGGGCCGGCCCCACCGCGAGCGCCTCTCGTCGGACATCTACGTGCCGCCGCTCCAGGAGATCGGGCTCGGCCGCCTGGAGGCGGCGCTGGCGGCCTGCGTGGCGGCGCGCCCCGCCGAGACCAAGATCCGCGACGCCGTTCGGGCCGGCCGCCTGGCCGCCTCGCCGCGCCGGACGCTCGCCCACCGAGCTCTGGCCGCGGGGGTGATCAGCGGCGGGGAACGGGCGTTGCTCGACGCGGCGGAGCGCGGCCGAGCGGAGGCGATCGAGGTCGACGCCTTCGACGACCTGGCCGCGCGCGCGCGTGAGGGGGGCGTTCCGTCTCCCGTGCGCGGCCGGGGACTCGGCTGACAGGCGCGCCCGTCTCCCTGACCCTCTATCGACGCTGCCGCTGCGTGGGGGAGGGGATCAGGGACAGGCGCGCCCCTCTCCCTAACCCTCTCCCCGCTGCGCGGGGCGAGGGGATCAGGACGAGGCGCGCCCGTCTCCCTGACCCTCTATCGACGCTGCCGCTGCGCGGGGCGAGGGGATCAGGACAGGCGCGCCCCTCTCCCTAACCCTCTCCCCGCTGCGCGGGGCGAGGGGATCAGGGACAGGCGCCCCTCTCCCTAACCCTCTCCCCGCTGCGCGGGGCGAGGGGATCAGGGACAGGCGCGCCGCTCTCCCTGACCCTCTATCCACGCTGCCGCCGAGCGGGGCGAGGGGATCAGAAGAGGGTCCTCTGAATTGTCGCCGCCGGCGTTCTAGAATCGGCGCTCCCCCGTCGCAGGAAGGAGCCTCCCATGCCTCTCGTCCGGATTGCTGTTCCCGCCGATCGCGACGCCCGCTACCGCCGCGACGTCTCCGACGCCGTCCACCAGGCGCTGGTCGACGTCATCGGCATCCCGCCGGCTGATCGCTTTCACATCATCACCGCCCACGGCCCGGAGGATCTGATCTTCGATCCGGGCTACCTGGACGTGGCGCGCACGCCCGGCTTCCTGGCCGTGCACATCACGCTTCGCCGCGGGCGCACAGCGGAGAAGAAGCGCGCCCTCTACCGCGCCATCGCCGACAACGTCAACGCCGCGACCGGAACGCGCGGCGAGGACGTGATGGTCGTCCTGAGCGAGAACGACCCGATCGATTGGTCCTTCGGGGGCGGCATCGCCCAGTACGCGCCGCGGGATTGAAGCATCCGGCCATCGTCGAATGGAGGCGCTCCACGATCCGGCGGCGTTTCGCGCCGCGCTGCTGGGCGTCCCGGCGGGCGCGCGCGACGCCTGGGTCGATCGGGTCCTCGGGCTCGACGACCTGCCCGCCGACGGTCCCGCGCTCCCGCCAGGCGGGGTCCCGTATCTCCCGTCCCCGGTCGACCTGCTCCTGCGCGTCGTCGACGAGGCGCCCGTCCGATCGACCGACGTGTTCGTCGACGTCGGCGCCGGGCCGGGGCGGGCGATCGCGCTCGTGCACCTGCTGACGGGCGCCCGCGCGATCGGCCTCGAGGTTCAACCCGAGCTCGCCGCCGCCGCCCGCGGCCTCACCGCGCGCCTCGGCCTGTCTCGCGTACGGTGCATCGAGGGCGACGCCGCGGCCGTCGCCGCCTCCATGGTCGTCGGCTCGGTCTTCTTCCTCTACTGTCCGTTCAGCGGCGCCCGCCTCGAGAAGGTGCTGGACGACATCGAACCGATCGCGCGCACCCGGCCGCTGCGCGTCTGCTGCGTCCATCTCCCGCTCCCGCCGCGGTCCTGGCTGACGCGCGCGCCGGGGCCGGGCGGCCCGCTCGAGATCTATCGGAGCACGCCGACCTGCTCGACCTGACTCAGTTGCCGTGCGCGGTGCCGAAGCTCGGCGACGGATCGTTGGTCTTGCTCATCGTGATGAACAGGACCGTGACGGCCGCGACCGCGACGCCGCCGCCGACCACGCCCCAGAACCAAGGTTTGTGAGTGAGCGGCGTCGACTCCGCATCGCCCGGGCTCGCGCTCTTCGTCAGGACCGGCGCGGCGCCTCCCGCCGGCGGCATGTCCGCCGCGTTCAGCGCCGAGGGCGGGGCCGAAGATCCAGCGTTGCTCGCGAGCGGCTCGACGGGAGCGGAGCCCGACGCGGCCGACGGTGAATTCGGTGGTTCGATTGGCGCCGCGGTCGCTCCCGGCGCAGGTGCCCTGGCAGCTGGCCCCTTCGCCGGCGGAACGCCGCCGGGCCATCCCGGCGGCGGCGAGGCCGGCGTCTCTTTGCGATCGTGCTCGATCGCGCGTTTGAGCTCCTCGATCCGCTGCTCGATCTGCGCGGCCTTCTCGTCGTTGCCGTAGACGCGCAGGTAATTCTGGTAGAGCGCCAGGGCCCGCTCTTTGTTGCCGGCCAGGCGGTGCGACTGCGCGGCGTTGAAAAGCAGGGCCCGATCCGATTTGAGCTCGAACGCCTTCTCGAAGTAGTCCGCGGCCTGCGCGTAGTGGCTGAGCGCGAAGGCGGCCTTGGCCCTCTCGAGATACGCCCGCGCCTCGTCATTTGCGTCCGCCCGCGCGCGCCCCGCGCTCGCGAACGAAAGCAACGCCACCAGGCCGACGACGGTGCCGGAGCGCGCGATCATCTGGCGCCCATTGTAACAGACGCGACGAGAAGCCCACTCCGGACTTTACGGCGGCGCCCGGCGGTTGATACGATGATCTGATTCGTCAACTACGTGCACGTGTAGGTGTCGGTGTCGCTTGGAGGCGCGCGGCCGGGCTGCTCTCGATGGCCCTGCTGGCGGGGTTTGCGTGCACGAGCACCCGGCCTTGCCGGTCTGGCACCGTGCTCGTCGCGGTCACGCTCGACAGCGCGTCGGCGGCGGCTGACAAGCTGACGGTGTCGGTCACCGTCGCCGCGGGCGCGGCCACGACCACGAACCTGACGCACGTGCCTGGTCAGAGCAGCGGCACCGTCGAGGTCGACTTTCCGAAAGGCTATCCGCAGGGACAGACCGTGACCGTGTCGGTGGTCGCCTCGCACGCGGACGCCGCGGTGGGCACGGGGAGCGCGTCGCGCCAGCTGAGCGGCGGCTGTGAGACCGTCTCGGTGTCCGTCACCGGCGGCGGCGGCGACGGCGGGAGCAACGATGGCGGCAAGGGCGGTGGCGGTGGCACCGGCGGCGGTGGTGCCGGCGGGAGCGGCGGTGCTGGCGGCAGCACCGTCGGGGGCGCGGGCGGCAGCGGCGGCGCCGGCGGATCGGCCGGCGCGGGCGGGAGCGGCGGCGCCGGCGGATCGGCCGGCATGGGCGGGAGCGGTGGCAGCGCTGGCAGCGCTGGAACTGGCGGCGCGGGCGGCAGCGGCGGCGCCGGCGGAACGGCCGGCGCGGGCACCGGAGGAAAGGGCGGGGTGGGCGGAACCGCAGGGACGGGCGGAACCGGCGCGGGCGGGACGGGCGGTACCGGCTGTCCGTCGGGACAGACCCTGTGCGGCGGAACCTGCTACCCGACCGTGACCGATCGCGGCCACTGCGGGACGACCTGCGCGGTGTGCGCGGCCTCCCAGGTCTGCAACGCCGGCTGCGTCGCAGCGCCTGCCCCGACCTTCGCGACCGTGCCGCCGGATCCGGCGGGGTGGCAAGACGCGACCGGCACCGCGCTGACGGTGACGATGACCAGCACCGGGCTGTCGAACACCATCTACGAATGCCGGAGCGGTCCTGACGCCGCGTTCACCGCCTCCTCGCCGGCGTGGGGGCCTTGTGACGGCGGGAACGGGACGCGACCGACGCACACGCCCACCCCGCTCGGCGGCACGCCCGAGGGGAACTACCGGACCGAGTACCGCTACCGGGCCGACACCTTTCCAGCACATTGGGATCCTAAGCTTAGAATTCCACGTGGACAAGTTGTCGCG
>JADMIO011121754.1_pt1 | contig 13526 bp, 8 predicted proteins | sample 8958161 | NCBI WGS metagenome assembly JADMIO01 (sample SAMN16585339, study PRJNA669376) | soil metagenome | isolation source: Crop rotation soil | place: USA: Cullars Rotation, Alabama | collected 2011 | reverse complement strand
TTTGGCAAGTGAATGCAAACCAAAAAGATGTTGAGCGGTTTGGTAAACTGCTGAAGCAGATGCGTAAAGACGCAGGGCTTACACAGGCTGCACTTGCATTTGAGGCCGGCATAGGCAGAAGAACCATACAACAAATAGAGGCCGGCACACAGGCGCTCACAATAAATCTCTTCTTTTCAATAGCCCGGGCACTTCACATTCAACCTAAAGATTTTTTTGAGGGGTTTGAGATTGATATGGAGGAGTAGAGGGGCCACTCATTCTTGAAGACGAGGATGGCAAATAACATTTAGCTTTGGTTCGTTGAATGCCGTTGCAGACGGAGTTCTATTTTTGGTTCCGGATGCGCCCGTCGGGCAACATCCGGAACAACGTGAACCGGCTGAGAAATAGAGCAAAAGCCCTTAACGAAACACCCGTCTGACACCCGAAAAGGTGTACTGACGGGGTTTCTATCCAGTTTCTCTCATTGTAAAAAGAAATTTGGGTAAGGGATAGTCTAAGGAGCGGGAGATTCAATGTCCGCGCTCTCGCGCGGGTGTTATTGCAGCAAACGATGTGCGAAAATTTGAAATGCGCGCTTTCAATTATTACCTTGAGACATGAAGGAAATTATTTCTATATTTATCGTGTATTTGCAGAAGTAATTTCAATAAGACCTACCATGAAAGGAAAAGGATTTGACAAATTGGGTGAGGTTAAGAAGAAGCTTGAAAAAGAAGAAGTTTCTTGATTCAGACTTAGGTAAAACGTTAGCTCTGCATTTCAATCAAACACAGGCTGTAGAAATGGAAGGCTTTGGTTTTGCGCAAGCTGCTGTACGGCAGGGCCGCGAAACAGATCATATTATTATCGGTGTTGTAAGAGGTATATCAGATATAGTAGGGCAAGACAATCATGCTACAACCGATCCCAGACCTGCAAGTAATAAAGCATTTGCGTCTGATACGGCAGCAGCATTTGCATTCTGGCTGATATACAGAACATATTTTAAGGAGTAGAGTGGTGGTTTTTGAAGTCTATTGCCAACAGCGGGGATCCCTATTGTTCAGGCTCAACAAAGTGATGTTGATGACGCGTGCCATGGCCACTGAAGCAAGATAGCAGCAAGAAGCCGGGACAATAAAAATTATTTACTGTTACCTTCGCACCATGCCTCTCTTTAAAGAATGGACCATCGGTGACACCGCACTGGCTGCTATCTGGAAGATAGAGGAGCCGGAGGCCTTTTTTGCGGAGCGCACAGGGCTGCAGCCGGATATAAAAAATGAAAAACGTCGTATAGAGCACCTGGCCGGCAGGTTCCTGCTCACCCACCTGCAGCACGACTTCCCGCTGCTGAACATAAGCCCCGACCAGCACGACAAGCCGCGTATAGCCGAAAACCGCTTTTTCTTCTCCATCTCACATTCATGGCCCTATGTGGCTGCAGTGATAGATACCACACATGAAGCCGGCATAGACATACAAACCTGGCACCCCCACATAGAGCGCATACAGCATAAATTCCTTTCTCCTGCCGAGCAACTTTTGTTCCGCAATGACCGGCAACTGATAACACTGGCATGGTGCGCCAAAGAGGCGGCCTACAAATGGAACGGCAGGCGCGGAGTAGATTTTATAGAGCACCTGCCCATCTCCTTTTTTGACGAAACGCCGGAAAATAAAGAAATAAATATTTATTTTAATTTATCAGAAACGCCCGGAATAGTATACATAGAAAACATAATAAGCATTGATTTTGCCTGCTCTTACGTCATAAATACCAAAAAAGAGGCGGGCGGTTAATTAATTGATGTTATTTTGCAATGTTACATTTTTACAGAAATTTCTTTAAAAAATTAGATTTTTTATGAAAAACAGCTACATTTGCTAAAAATACTATATTATGTCCTCTTTACGATTTGAAGCCATAAAGGCGGTACACGCGGTAGAAGATAAGAAAATATCGGGCTACGGCGACAAGAAGATCACTGCCATATTTGGCAGCAATGTATTCGGCGGCCACACCATGCGCGAATACCTGAGCGACGAGGCTTACAAAAGCCTGATGACCTCTGCAAAAACCGGATCAAAGGTAGACCGCCGCATGGCCGACCAGGTAGCTGCGGGGATGAAAGCATGGGCCGAGAAGCAGGGCGTTACCCACTTCACACACTGGTTTCAGCCGCTCACCGGCACCACTGCCGAAAAACACGACTCTTTCTTTACCATAAAAAGCGACGGCTCGGCTATCGAGCTGTTTGACGGCGATGCCCTCATTCAGCAGGAGCCCGACGCATCGAGCTTCCCCAACGGTGGTATACGCGCTACGTTCGAGGCGCGTGGCTATACGGCATGGGACCCTTCTTCTCCAGCGTTCATTATGGAGGCCGGATCGGGCAAAACACTCTGCATCCCTACTATATTCATTGCCTACAACGGTGAGTCGCTGGACTACAAGGCACCGCTGCTGAAGTCTATAGCCGCGCTGGATAAGGCTGCCGTGGATGTTTGCCACTACTTTGACAAGAATGTAAGCAAGGTGACCACTACCCTGGGCTGGGAGCAGGAATACTTCGTAATAGACGAAGCGCTGGCAAATGCCCGTCCCGACCTGATGATGTGCGGCCGCACCCTGATGGGCCACGCACCCGCAAAGGGGCAGCAGCTGGAAGATCACTACTTCGGCTCTATACCTGAGCGCGTATATGCATTCATGCAGGACTTCGAGCAGGAGTCGTACAAGCTGGGTATTCCGCTGCGCACACGCCACAACGAGGTAGCGCCATCGCAGTTTGAATGTGCACCTATATTTGAAGAGTGCAACATAGCGGTGGACCATAACACCCTGCTGATGGATGTGATGAACAAAGTGGCCAAGCGCCACAAGCTGAAGGTGCTGCTGCACGAAAAGCCTTTTGCAGGTGTGAACGGCAGCGGCAAGCACAACAACTGGAGCCTGGCTACCGATACGGGTGTGAACCTGTTGTCGCCCGGTAAGACACCGCGCACCAACATGATGTTCCTCGCCTTTTTCGTGAACGCCATCAAGGCCGTACATGACTACGACGACCTGCTGCGCGGCGCTATAGCGAGTGCCAACAACGATCACCGCCTGGGCGCCAACGAAGCACCGCCGGCCATCATTTCGGTATACATAGGCAAGTTCCTGAGCGATGTGCTGGACGAGGTGGAGACAAGGGTGAAAGAGAAATTCAGCGAGCAGGACGAAGTGATACTGAAGCTGGACATCCACAAGCAGATACCAGAACTGCTGATGGACAATACCGACCGTAACCGTACCAGCCCGTTCGCATTCACCGGCAACAAATTTGAGTTCCGTGCTGTAGGTTCTTCGGCTAACTGCGCATCGCCAATGATTGTGCTCAACACCATCATGACGCAGACGTTGAAGGAGTTTAAGAAAGATGTGGACGCACTGATAGAAAAGGGCGAGAAGAAAGAAATAGCTGTGCTGCAGGTGCTGCGCGACTTTATCTCAAAATCGAAGAAGATACGTTTTGAAGGCGACAACTACAGCGACGAATGGGCTGACGAAGCCAAGCGCCGCGGCCTGAACAACTTTAAAACTACCCCTGAAGCACTTGATGCATTTGTGACCGAAAAAGCGAAAGAGCTGTTCTTCGATAACGGTATCTACAGTAAACGCGAGCTGGAAGCACGCCACGAGATAATGCTGGAAGACTATGTGAAGAAGGTACAGATAGAAGCCCGTATCATAGGCTACCTGGCGGCCAACCACATTCTGCCCGCAGCTATAGGCTACCAGAACACACTGGTAGCAAACATACGCGGACTGAAAGAAGTAGGCCTGGACAAGAAAGCATACAAGGCGCAGCTGAATATGGTGGAGATCATGAGCGAGCACATTCAGCAGATCAATGACAACGTAGAAGCCATGATAGAGGCCCGCAAGAATGCCAATAACATAGCCGATACCCACAAGCGCGCGCTGAAGTACTGCCACGACGTGAAGACCTACTTTGACAAGATACGCTACCATGCCGATAAGCTGGAGCTGATAGTAGACGACAAGCTGTGGCCGCTGCCAAAGTACAGGGAGCTGCTGTTTTTGAGGTAATGATCACATTTTACCGCACAATACCAGGGAAAGCTATCCTTTATCGGATAGCTTTCCTATTTTAGACAAATGTTCCTATGAACAGCGTTTATGCTAAAGAAAGCGGCAAGAGACTTTTTCATCGTTTTCGGCCTTGTGCTCTTATGGGCTTCCACGTCGCGGGACGCAATGGAGTTCTTGTCTGATAACCGGAGCGGGAATAACTGGTGGAGCGTGTATCGTGCTCCTGGTAACCTGCTGCAGTTGTCGAGGCTGGACTTTGTGAAACGGTTTAACGATGAGAAGCATGTAGCAGCAAAACATTATAAACCCGGCACCGGGCCACGCAATACAGCGCTTACCGTGTACGGCGACAGTTACACATATCCGCTTAACGACAGTGATTTTACGGGGCTGGCGCACTACAGTTTCGTCAACCTGTACCAGGGCGGGAAATACAGTATAGATGCCACAAAGAAGAACATTCTGATCCTGGAGATGGCTGAGCTTTCGTTCAGATCGTTTTTTGCCGATGCGGGACTGATCATAAAACTACAGGATGCCGCGCTGGCCATGGGAAGTACCGGCAGTGCGGACCTGGTTGAACCTTGCGGGAACATGCAGGCATCCCTGGATCTGCATATCGGGTCGTTCTTCAACAGCCGCATCAATCAAAACCTGCAGTACAACCTCTTCAGCTACAAGAGCACGTACTACCTGTTTTTGTGTAAAGCCGCACTGAACTACCACCTGTTTAAAAGAGCATCGGGAGATGTGGTCATCTCCGATAACGGTGATTACCTGCTGCTGAAAGAAGCTTTGAAGATCACCCACGACAGCGTTTCACCGGCAGATCTTACAGCCCTTGTTGACAACATCAACCGGTTTTACGATCATTTCAAACGGGCCGGATTTTATGAGGTGTATTTGTCGGTGATACCCGCCACATCCACCATCATTCAACCGGCGGGCTACAACATGCTCATCCCTATGGTGCAGCAGGACGGACGCCTGCGGATGAAGATCATTGATGTTTATAGCGCTTTCAAAGTTGAACAGGGCTATTTTTGCCACGGCGATTCACACTGGAGCCAGGCAGGAGAAAAGAAATGGCTGAACATGGTGGATGAAGTGATAGCGAAAAATAACAAAAACTGACCGGCTTGTGATACTATGATAAGATTGAGATAAATTTAAGGCCTGCAACATGACATTTAATTCTTTACAGTTCCTCGTATTCTTCATGGTGGTGACACTGTGGTTTTTCAGGCTGCAGAGCCAGAAGGGCAGGATATGGCTGCTGCTGATTGCCAGCTGCTATTTCTACATGTCATTTATACCCGAGTATATATATATCCTCGGGGGCACTATAGTCGTCGATTACTTTGCCGGCATGCTTATAGCCAGGAGCGAAGGAGGCAGCAGAAAGCTGTGGCTGGTGATGAGTCTTATAGCCAATATAGGCGTGCTGGCTGTGTTTAAATACTATAACTTCTTTATAGACAACATACATACCGGTTTTCTCTTTTTTGGCAAGCCCATATCGCTGCCGCTGCTGAAGATGGCGCTGCCGGTAGGCCTGTCGTTCCACACCTTCCAGGCTATGAGCTACACCATAGAAGTGTACCGGCGGAATCAGCAGCCGGAACGGAATTTTGTGGTGTATGCCCTATATGTCATGTTCTATCCGCAGCTTGTTGCCGGGCCTATAGAGCGGCCGCAGAATGTGCTGCCACAGCTAAAGGAATTCCGCCCGTATAACTGGGACAACGTGAAAGAAGGTCTTGCACGCATGCTGTGGGGCTTTTTCAAAAAAGTAGTTATTGCCGACAGGCTGGCAATGGTAGTGGACCGTACATTCGGGCACACTGCCGAAAGTTCATCGGCTGCGTTGGTTATAGGAGCGCTGTTCTATTCCTTCCAGATCTACTGCGATTTTTCCGGCTACTCCGATATCGCATTGGGCGCGGCAAAAGTGATGAACATCCGGCTGATGGAGAATTTTAAACAACCCTATCTATCGCGGGGCATACAGGATTTCTGGACCCGGTGGCACATCTCGCTTTCCAGCTGGTTCCGGGACTATGTGTATATACCGCTGGGCGGCAACCGTAAAGGAGCGGCCAGGCGCAAGCTCAATATATTTATTGTTTTCCTGCTGAGCGGGCTGTGGCATGGCGCCAACTGGACGTTTGTGATATGGGGAATACTGCATGGCCTGTTTGTAATACTGCTCACACGGAAAGTGATACGGGAGAACAGGTCTGTTATCTATAACTGCTGCAGCGTGGCCTTCACCTTTCTGCTCGTTACGCTGTTATGGATATTCTTCCGCGCGCCCAACCTTCATGCAGCATGGGCATACATAGTACGTATCTGTTCGCTTACCGGCGGATCCAATTACATAGGTATTAATGTGGTGGAGTTTATTTTCGCCATTATGGTCATTGTGATCATGCTGCTGCGCGAAAGGTTTGTGCGGGGATTCCTCATTCTGAATAATACAAGCTTCTACGTTTACACGGCCCTGATGGTGGTTATCTGCTACTTCTTTGGCGTTTTTGCGGAGAACCAATTTATCTACTTCCAATTCTAAGATATGATAAAAAGAGCTGCCAGTTATTTTTTCATCATTTTTGGGTTGGTAGCGCTTTGGGCGTCTACCTCACGGCAGGCTATGCAATATATAACCGACAAGCGAGACGGAAAAGCGTGGTGGCAGACCTACCCATGTGTCAATGGCGACCTGGTAAGCATGTCGTACCTGGACATGGTGCAGAAATTTAGCCTTAACGGGCAGCTTTACCCTTTGAAGCGGGCGGCAGACAGTAGTAAAAAAAACACGGTGCTGGTGCTGCATGGCGATAGCAACAGCTGGCATGTAGCCGACTCCAATTTTGCAGGTGTGTCGGTATTGTACTACCTCAACAGGTCGAACGGAGGCTACTATCATATAGACACATCGCGTAGAAATATAATGGTCATTGAGGTAGGCGAACGCTACCTGCGCAGCTACTTCGAAAGCCTGCAGATATATGACGAGATACATGACACCGGCGTCATTAAAAAAGAAGCCGGAGTTCCTGCAACCATAACCAGTACTGTTTACGCATCGGCTTTCCCTACATTAAAGATCGGCGACTTCTTCAATAAATACATTAACCAGAACCTTCAGTGCAACCTGTTCAACTACAACTTTATGATGGGTATGTTTGAATCAAAGGCCGCGCTGAACTACTACCTGTTCAACCGCGCATCGGGAGATGTGGTGATCTCTGATGACCGCAGCCGCCTCTTCCTTAGAGAAACGGTCACAAAAACGGACATAGGCAGCTCTTACGCCCCGGTAGATCCGGGCGAGGCAAAACACATAGTGGAGGTGCTCAATAATATCTACGCCCACTACAAGGCAGAAGGGTTTGATGAGGTATATTTTTCCATCATTCCCAATCCTGCATCTATAGCCCAGCCGCAGGACTACAACAACCTGATACCAATGGTGCAAAACGATCCCGGGCTGAAAATGAAGATCATAGACATCTATTCCGTTTTTAAGAACAGCCCGGACAATTACTATCTCACAGGCGACACACATTGGAATACGAAGGGTAAGCAATTGTGGATAGACCTTGTAAATAAAGCGCTCACAAACTAAACGCCGGCATGCTGAACGCTGATCATAAAACAATACTCAACCCGAATACGCTGCGACGGATTTTCTTTGGCGGCGTCATTTTGTTTTTGCTGTTTACTGCCATTGGCTCACTGTGCTACATGCTGTGCGACTACGAATATCTGAAGCAGTGGTTTTTATCGCTGAATAGTTGTTTCTATCGCGTGCCATACTGGCCCGACCAGTTCTTTACAAAGACGGTGAAGGCCAGGGGCAATATGTTTGCCGCGGCGGGTATTGTATTGAGCATATCAGGCATACTGTATGTAGTGGTGCGGAGGCGCAGGTATTTTTCGCGCTTCGCCGCTTCGCCGCGCGTCACCAACATGGAGTGGCCATGGTATGTTCCTGTGATCGCTCTCGCGATGGGCACCTGGTATTGGGGCCAGGGACTGGTAAAGCCCAGTGCCGACGAGATATTCTCGGCAGTCAACATTGCCGAATTGCCATCGTTCCAGGGGCTGGCCTACTACATGCTGCCCAACAACCACATCTATTTCAATTTTCTGAATGGCCTTGTTTGGAAGCTCACAGGTATAGATGCGGTTCAGTCGGGGCGCATACTCTCCATGCTTGCATACACGGCGTTTCTCTGCTCTGCGTATCACTGGCTGGCACAGCGGCTGCGCAATAAGTACTACGCCTATATCGCCATCGTCCCGATCGCGCTGCAGTTTACCGTGTGGGCATTCGGCTTCCAGGCCAGGGGCTACGAACTGCAGCTATTCTGCGCCTGGACCGCTTTTCAAAGCATGTGGCGCTACCTGGACAAAGGCGAGGCCCGCATGCTGCGGCTGAATACGTTCGTTTGCATCGCGGGGTTCGCGCTTATTCCTACTTTTCTATACTTCTATTTTGCCCAAACCATATTTGTGGTATGCTACCAGATCATCAACCGCAAGTTCGATACCCGGTTCTGGAAATACCAGCTCTTTTGCCTGGCCGGTGTATTTCTGCTGTATCTGCCTGCGCTTTGTTTCTCGGGCAAGGACGCTCTTGCGGGAAACGACTACGTGAAGGCCGGCCATGAGGCGCTGCCTGTATTCATCAGGCATTGGTTTGAGGTAACCAGGTACTTCCTCAATTTCATTTTCTCATTCGTTATCCGCGAGAATCACCCGCTCAACTTCATACTGTTTTTTGTGCCGTTGCTGTTACTGTTTTCGCGGGAGCGGCAAAACAGGTGGCTGGGATGCTACTATATAATATTATGGCTTACCTGGGCGGTCGTTTGCTGCTACATGCAGCGCACCCCTTTCAGCCGCAATATGATCATCCACTATGGGTTTACTATGGTTTTCGTGGTGTATACGTTGTATTGGTGCACAACATCGCTGCTGAAAAAGATTGCCCCTGTCATGGCCAGGAACCTGGCAACAATTGCTGTGTTTGGGCTGCCCATACTTGTGTTCTCTGTGCACCAGGCTACCTGGGGCAAAGCAAACGTACATTTCCTGCTCTACTTTATGGATGTGAACCTGATGTCTATAGGCTACAATACCGAGATAAACAATTTACCTCCCGGCAGTTCCGTAGTATGTTCGGACGAACGCTACTGCTTTTACTACTACTGCCGGAAACGACACTACACTATGAGTAAGTGCCCCACCGGCAAAGAAGATTACTATGTAAAATGCTTCAGCGATGAATTGCCTGAGCTGATATCGAATAACTACATACTGATAAAAAAATGCGAACAGGGAGATGACATCTACAAACGTAAACAGTGACTATACAGCTGAACATGAGCGACAACAGCTTTCTTTATTCTATATTTGGTAATCTTTACTACCCTTGGACAAAAAAAATGTGATCGGTACGGCGCTAAACAGGCCAGGCATTGTTTTCTTACTATGCTGGCTGGTGTTGTTTGTTTTATACCTGCCGGCAGCGCAGGCAGGCAGGGTAGGTGATTTCCCGGGCTGGGTGCATTTCCTGAATTCGGTAAAGTTTACCGACTACATAAACCGCAGCGATTCCGGTATACCCAGCATGTACCAGTTTACGCAGATAGTCACTTATATTTTTTACAAAGCATTTGGCGCTAACGCATGGCTGTGGCACCTGCTGTTTATAACCATGCAGGCGATCAACGGGCTGCTGCTGTTTGTATTTTTCAGGCGGCTGTTTGTCCATGCATCTGTGCGGCATGCACCGCTGGCGGCTTTGTCGGGTGTATTGTTATTTTGTGTGTGCCCGCATATATCCGAGGTTATCGTGTGGGAATCAGCGTTTCACTATTTGCTGGGGCTGATGCTGATGCTTGTAGTATTGTGGTGTACGCAATCCTTCATCCTGACCCAAAAAGCAAAGTACGCCTTGTGGGGCGGCATTGCCTTCCTGCTGTCTACTTTCTCGCTAGAGGTATTCTACCTCACACCCGTTTTTACCGCATCTCTTATTCTTTACTACCGGTTGGCAACACCTTCCACCAACAAAGAACTCACCCGGAACATATTGTACTTCACCCTGCCGCAGATCATATTCTTCGGACTTCATTTTGCGCTTTTGTTTGCCCGCTATCATGGCGGTGTGGCGCATATTACCGGCTCATCGCTGGAACTGAACGTGGAGAACCTGTCGAAGGGGCCCAAGTATATTTTCCACATACTGTTCTTTGGCAGGTATTTCAATGATCACTGGCGCACAGAGATCTATGCGCTGTGCATGTCTGGCGCGGGGCTGGCCGCCTTTTACGGACTCATCTCCCTTTTTGCCACCTACATTGTATTTAAGTTCGGGCAGTTAAAACCCGCACTGAAGTGTTTGTCACTGGTCTTCCTTTGGACGATGGCTGCACTTGCCCTGATACTGCCGCTATGGTTCCAGGAAAAAGGGCTGGTGATCTATGACCGTTACAGCTACGTTCTGGATGCCTATATATATATGCTGGTGGCCTTGCTGCTGGTTCTTGTTTTACCACGTTACGTTTTCGCCGGCGTAGTCGTCTTATTCGCGCTAATCAACATGCGGTTTACCCATAAAGTCAATGCCTACTGGCAGCAGTCGGCACGTATAGTGAATCACCTGGTTTCGTCGTTCCCCAACGACCCAACAAAAAAAGTACTGCTCCTGAACCTGCCGGAATGCCTGGACGGGGTGCAAATGATAGGTACACGCGACGATGGCGAGTTCAGGATGATGTATAACGCTATTATGCCTGAAAAGATCACCAACACCGTTTATGATGTAGAAGCCTATTATATGCGCGGCCCCAACGATGGTGCGCAGGTAATTGTGGCTAACGACAGCACGGTACGGGTGACCATGAACCAATGGGGCACCTGGTGGCTGTACTATGGCTTTGGGGCTACCAGCTACGAGAACAGCGACTACAAAGTGATCATGCGCGATGTGGGCCACTGGTACGACCTCGTACTGAAGCACCCGGCATCGGAGTACCTGCTGCTCTACAGCGTAGGCGGTGACTGGAAAAAGGTGGATTGGAACAAAAAAAATATTGACCAATATTGACCTATATTTGTTTCACAAGCCTTGATTTTTGACCAGCGCCACCACATTGGAAGATAAGCGATCATTCCGGTTTTTCCGGGACAAGAATGTCCGGACGTTCGGTATTCTGTGGCTGCTCACTTTTATTATATACCTGCCGGCGGCCAAAGCAGGATGGGTAATAGACTCTGCCGGCTGGCTATGGAATATCCGCAATCTTAAATTCTGGGACTACGTAAACAATGCACAGTCTACCATACCCAGCCTGTACCAGTTCACGCAACTTGCTACCTACGCGTTCTACAAGATTTTTAATGCCAATGTATATGCATGGCATATGCTCATGGTCACCATGCATGCGGTGAACGCCTTTTTGTTCTACCTGTTCTGCGACCGGCTGTTCAGGGACTCCGGTATAAAGAACGGTACGGCTGTCGCTGCAGGCGGAGTGGTACTGTTCACGGTTTGCCCGCACATCTCTGAGGTTATTGTGTGGGAGGCTGCATATCATTACCTGCAGGGCTTTCTGTTCATTTTACTGATCCTGCTGTGGGTTCAGAAATTCCATCACAACCAGCACTCCGGATATGCATTGCTGGCGGGTGGCGTGTACCTGTGTTCCACCTACTCGCTGGAGATCTTCTACCTGACACCATGGTTCATGCTCGCGCTGTGCCTCTACTACCGCTTTGCGCTGGGCTACGACCAAGCTATTTTCAAAAAAGCGCTGCTGTGGTTCTTTGTTCCCCAGATCATCATGTTCCTGCTGCATATAGGTGTGCTGCTTAGCGTGTACGGTCAGTGGGCACACCTGGGACAGAATGTGATGCAGCCCTTCTCCAATTACATCTGCAAGCCTCCCCGCTATATTTTCCACATTCTCTTCCTGGGCAGGTATTTTCCTAACAAAACACGACAGGAGGTATACCAGGTTATTGGCTCCAATGCAGCGCTCATCGCATTTTACAACATTGTTGTCTTATTGTGCATACACATAGTTTACAAGTTCCGCACCATGAGCATGAAAGGCAGGGCATCTGTACTGCTGTTTGCCTGGATAATGATCTGCACGGTGATACTGATGCCGCTTGCATTTCCCGATCTGCTGCTGGTGGTGTATGACCGCTACACTTACTTCCTTGATGCTTTTGTGTTCATGCTGCTGGCACTGCTGATGAGCTACATCACCAAAAAATACATCAGCGGATCTTTGCTGACCGCGTATGGCATGGCAAGCCTGTTTTTCACTATCAAAGTAAACCTGTACTGGAAGCAGTCGGCCTACATTACCAACCGGCTGATAAGAGAGCTTCCTGATCCGGGTGATAAGATCATTGTTATGCTGAACCTGCCTCAGTGCCTGAACGGTATCCCGATGATAAGCGCCGAGCCGGACGGGCAGTATAAGAAACTGCATGAAATGTTTGTGGGTAAATTGCCGAACAGGGTATACGATGCTTCCGCCTTCAATATGTCTACCAAAGATGATGGTGCTCACGTAGTAGTAGCCAACGACAGCGTGGTACGCGTGACGCTGAATCAATGGGGTACGTGGTGGTGGTTTGGCCAGCAGGGCGCCTATAGCTACGAGAACGAAGACTATATAATGTACATGCGCGACATGGGACACTGGTACGACGTGGAACTGAAGCACCCGAGGGACCGCTACCTGTTATTGTACTGCGCAGGCGACCGCTGGAGAGTAGTAAACCTGGAGAAAAAATTTGAGGATCAGTATTAATGCAGGAATATGGAAACTCAAATACTGAATGGCAAATTGACGAGCACCGGTAAATTCCCGGTGAAGCCGCTCTATATATTCATGTTTCTGTGGTCGCTGCTATTTATCCTGTACCTTCCTGCCCTGAAAGGCGGCTGGGTTTCGGACACGAATGAATGGCTTGAAAAAATAAGGTCGGCAAACTTCACGAATTTTATAAATGATAAACAGAGCCGGGGCAGCATGTACCAGGTTACGCAAATCGTAACCTTTTTACTGTTCAAAGTATTTCATGACCATCCGTGGCCGTGGCACTTACTGTTCATCACTATGCAGGCCTGCAATTGCACGCTGGTGTTTGTTATTTTCAGAAACCTTTTTGACGCCTCTGCTGTAAAGAATGGTGTAATTATTGCGGGCGGCGCAGCGATTCTGTTTTGTATTTGTCCCCACGTCTCTGAGGTAGTGGTATGGAAGGCGTCCTATCATTACCTGCAGGCTATGCTAATGATGCTCATCATAGTTTATTGGCTGCAAAGATTTCTTACGACACCTAAACCAGTATACGCTGTTATGGCCGTTGGCCTGTTTGGCTTTTCAACATTTACCCATGAGTT
>JADMIO011426282.1_pt1 | contig 13527 bp, 13 predicted proteins | sample 8958161 | NCBI WGS metagenome assembly JADMIO01 (sample SAMN16585339, study PRJNA669376) | soil metagenome | isolation source: Crop rotation soil | place: USA: Cullars Rotation, Alabama | collected 2011 | reverse complement strand
AAGGTAGCGAAATTCCTTGTCGGGTAAGTTCCGACCTGCACGAATGGCGTAACGATCTGGGCGCTGTCTCAACGAGAGACTCGGTGAAATTGTAGTAGCGGTGAAGATGCCGTTTACCCGCGACAAGACGGAAAGACCCCGTGAACCTTTACTGTACTCTGATATTGGCTTTTGACCTGTCATGTGTAGGATAGCCGGTAGACTATGAAGCTCATTCGTTAGGATGAGTGGAGTCAACCTTGAAATACCGGCCTTGACATGTCGAGAATCTAACGAAGTCCCATGAATCTGGGATTCGGACATTTTCAGACGGGCAGTTTTACTGGGGCGGTATCCTCCTAAAGAGTAACGGAGGAGTCCAATGCTTACTTCATCATGGTTGGTAATCATGAATAGAGCGTAAAGGTATAAGGTAAGTTAACTGCAAGACCAGCAAGTCGAGCAGGTACGAAAGTAGGGCTTAGTGATCCGGTGGTAGAGAGTGGAATCGCCATCGCTCAACGGATAAAAGGTACTCCGGGGATAACAGGCTTATCGCATCCAAGAGTTCATATCGACGATGCGGTTTGGCACCTCGATGTCGACTCATCGCATCCTGGGGCTGGAGAAGGTCCCAAGGGTTTGGCTGTTCGCCAATTAAAGCGGTACGCGAGTTGGGTTCAAAACGTCGTGAGACAGTTTGGTCCCTATCTGTCGTGGGCGTAGGATATTTGAGAGGAGCTGCTTCTAGTACGAGAGGACCGAAGTGGACGAACCAAGGGTGTTCCGGTTGTTCTGCCAAGGGCATTGCCGGGTAGCTAAGTTCGGAAAGGATAAGCGTTGAAAGCATCTAAACGCCAAGCCTCCCTCAAGATTAGATATCCCAATGAGACCACATGAAGATGACGTGTTTGATAGGTTGGAGGTGTACGCACAGCAATGTGCTCAGCTGACCAATACTAATCGGTCCATTGACTTAATTATTTTTCTTTGTAGTTTTTTAAAAAAAGACGAAGAATAGTTCTCAAGCGCCGTTTAATTTATTAGAGATTTATATAAGATTTGTACTTGGTGACAATAGAGCAGGGGGTACACCTGAACCCATTCCGAACTCAGAAGTTAAGTCCTGCATCGCCGATGGTACTGTACGCAAGAGTACGGAAGAGTAGGTCGTTGCCAAGTTTTTTATTCAAGACCCCAAATTAAGTTTGGGGTTTTTTTTTATCTTTTTTCTTTCGACTTTAACTATTTTTCAGAGTAATATATTTACTGTTCAATAAGTTACCAAAGGAAGATTTATGATTAATTCATTGCATGGACATGGTGCCAATTCTTCAAATTTGTCCCCAGTTATTCCGAAACACTCTTCTCAAAATTCAGGATCAAGTATAACTAATTCCTCAAATCATAAGCTTTATCCTGTTGAAGGTAGTCAGTTAATGATTGTTAATAATCAAATCACTCAGTCTGTTGAAAGGATCGTCGCATTTATCTACAAATTACATACTCAGGCTCAGCAAAACGAGCAAACTCTACAAAATTTTGAACTAAAATTAAGCGATCAAAATATTAATGAGCAGTTATCGCAATTAGTTGATGATTGTAAAAAGGGTTTGCTAGAAGTTGAAGATGTTGGAACGGGTAATTATAGTTTAATTCTAGGCTATCATCTTTCAATGAACATTTTAGCAAGTGTCAGCTCTTTTCCCAATTATGTATCTCAATTTCATGAAATGAATCAACTGTGCTCGGAACTATTTTTAAAGCTTGGACCTTCACTGGATTTACTTATTCCAGAGATACGTGAAAAATCACAAGAATTTTACAAAATTAATGATGCGCTCGATTTGTCTTGGGGTTTTGCTGAAATCAAAGATTCTATTCTTCAGTTAGCAAACATGCAGGACCATTTGCATGGCACTCTTATTAAACGACTCCAACCAATTGTTGAATATGGTAACTTACTAGATAGCGGACTTGAAAAATTACAAGCGGAGTCTAATACTTTTTATGTTCGAGACACTCATCAATTATTTGCACAAAGAGCAAAAGAGCTTAATGAGCAAATTTCTTTTTTAACGCATCACTCTAAATCCATTCATGAGGGTCTTGCCATCTACGCAGATATTCTTAATTTTTTGGTCAACTGTCAACTTCAGCTTCACACCCTTTGTGATTCTATTGCCGAATTGGAAACTTACTATCCCTTATTAGTTCAATCACAATTAAGTGAAGCAGGTTATTGATTTGTTTTTTTAGTCTATTCGTCTTTGCCCTTGTTTTAAGGGCAAAGAGCTAAATGCTTTCTTTTAGATTTTTTCTTATAAAAATGGTTATTGAAAGTATAGGCGTGTAGTTCATCTAAATCTAAAATGGCAACGACTTGATCTGTAACTAAGATATTTTTATCTTTAAAGTCGGGGTGTAGCCAATTTAGTTCATTAAATGTTTGGAGTGTGTTTTGTAGTTGTTCTGCAATAATAGTAGATTTTTTTGAATTCAACAGATTCTTTTCTTTAAGTTCATTTAGTGTCTTTCCTTCATGATATTCCATAATTAAATAAGTATGGATCCACAAAGGCCCTATTCGTTTTTCAATAACAGCTATCGGATTTACTGTATCGATCCCTTTATCTTTAAATAAGTGTGCATAATACCAGTATCGATAGGCTTTAGAGCTTCTAAATGGGCATTTTGTGATCCAATCGAACCAAGAGGTGAAGTTGTACCTCTTGATGATGATTTTTTTCCCCTCCAAGTTTAATTTGGCAATCGTCCTTTTTTTATTATTTTTGATAAAGCTCATCTCTTCTTTGAGATACTCTTCAGGATGTTTGATTAAATGGCTCAGTGTCAAATTAACTTTATTGATGTCGTAAATAATGAAATGGTTGAAACATTTTTCAAAGTGATAAGCTTCCCTTTTCTTGAAGGGCTTGTGTGAGAGAAAAAAATCATTAGGATAAATGATTAAATAAAATATAAAGCTTATGCAAATAAGAAAAGCTACTTTAAATATACGACCAAACATAAAATCAATTTTAAACAAAAATGGATTAATTGTTAGAGGGTAACCCAAGCCGAGAGATATATTCTGTTTGAATTTGACCATTGAACTCTTCCCAAGCTTTTGCCAAATCATCAACATTTTGTTGTGTAGACCCTAAATTTAAATTTAGCTCAATAGTTTCATTAATTTTTTGATCAGCTTTGGCTTTGGGGTGTCTTATAAAAGCGGTGATGGGGTCTAATTCTTTAAATTCACTCGTAAAATCAGCAGCTTGCTCCCCTTTTAAGGGGGATAAAAAGCTATTGAGCGCGAAAAAAAGGATGGTATAAAATTTTATCTTCATAAACTAGGTCTTTTATCTGCCCAAGGAAATACTTTTTCAAAAAAATGGCAAAATTGGAATATAACAGCATCATCATTTTCTGGTCCAACAACTTGTAGGCCTATTGGGAGATTATCTTGGCTAAAGCCACAGGGGAGAGAAGCTGCTGGTTGTCCTGAAAAATTAAAGGGAAATAGAAATGAAGCAAAAAAGATATAGGGATCAGAGTATAATTTTTTAATGCAATCGGGATAATGTTCAATTGAAAAAGCGGCTGTTGCGGCTGTTGGGCAAATTAAAAGTGGGTATTTTTGCATCAGAGTTTTCATTTTTTGGTGAAACTCCTCTCTAAAAACGATCGCTTTTTCGATATCTGCCGGTAAAAGGTGAGAAGCTTGATCTAGGATATGGGAAATAGATGATCCTAGAATGGGTTTGGCTAGCATTGGAATTTTTTCAGCCATGACTTTAAATTTGGAAAGAATAAAGTTTTTTAAGTCAGGCAGATGATCATTTAAATCAACTGGAAGCTTGATTTGCTCAACCTCAAAACCTAGCTTTTGTAGTGCAATGAGTTTTTGCTCGATCATTTTGAGGATTTCAGGATTTTGTATCCCTAAACCTAGGTCAGGGCTCCAAGCTAAGCGCATCGGTTTTGACTCTTGTTCGATGAGTTTAATGAAGGGGACTTTCGGAGGTTTGCCTTGAGTGAGGACATCGAGCATCAATGCAGCATCTTTAACGGTCCGAGAAATAGGTCCGATGCGGTGAAGAGGTTGAAAGACAAGTTCAGCCTCTCCATTAAAGGGAACACTATCACTAGAAGGCATAAAGCCAAATAGCGAGCAAAAGCTGCTAGGAAGTCTAATAGAGCCAGCAGAATCATTAGCTAAAGCCATAGTTGCCATTCCAGCCGAGACACTAGCAGCAGAGCCCCCACTTGATCCTCCAGCAGTTTGTGAGAGCATCCAAGGATTTGCAGTGGCTGGCATCAATCTATTTCTAGTGATAAACTCCGAGCCAAATTCTGGGACGTTTGTTTTACCTAAAAAAATAGATTTAGCCCCTCTTAGTCTTTCAACAGATAAAGAATCACTTTTTGCCATATGATGAAAGCAAAGTAGCGATCCGTTAGTCGTCACAGTACCCTGAATATCAAATAAAAGATCTTTAATCGAGATAGGAATTCCCAATAATGGGCTTGCCACATAGAGGTCTAAATTGCGGTCAATTTCCTCAGCCTGCTTTAGGGCCAGCTCTTTCAATATAAGAATATAAGCATGAATTTTAGGGTTTAATTTCTCAATCCGACCTAAAAAGGTGTTAGTCACTTCAGTGCAAGAGATTTCCTTTTTCTGGATCATTTCTTTAATTGTATAGCCCGGCAGAAAGACCAGATCTTCTTCTTGCATATCAATAAACTCTTAGGGAAATAGTAGCAATTCTATATCTAGAAAGTATTAATTTAGAAATAAAAAAATGATACAGATACCTTCTAAGAGAGACAAAATGGAAATGACAAAGGAATTTCAGACAAAAGATGGGGGGGGGGTTAATATTGACACCAACTATTTTACATGACCTTGAAGTAACCTGATGATTTTGGCAAATGAGATAATCTGTATATAAAGGTCAAGCAGCCCTTTTTGATTCATTTTTTCCTCCAAGTGGAAGAAAAAAATAAGGCCATTCAACTGGCTAGCCGAATTTTCTTTAGAAAAAATTAAAATTTATTTTGATAAAAGGGGGTAGCTTGTGAGGTTGTTCGATCAAACTGTAGTCATTTATTTTAATCAAATGTAAGGTTTTAAAAATTTAAAATAACTATCGTTATTAATAAATTTGATTTTAATATTTTAATATTTGTTATTTACAGTACATCTAATTATACTTTAGCAATTTATTTTATTAGGTCAAATAAAGGTTTATGAATTCAAACCGCTATCTATCCGTTTTCACCTTAACGATGATTAACATCTGTGCGATGACAAGCTTAAGAAGCTTGCCACTAGCAGCCTCTTATGGTTTTTCAATTTTACCCATTTATCTCTTTGCGGCTTTATGTTTTTTAATCCCATCTGCTTTAGTTTCTGCAGAGCTAGCGACTACTTTTTCAGATAAAGGGGGAGTCTTTGCTTGGGTCAGAGAGGCCTTTGGAGTCAAATGGGGATTTTTAGCCATTTGGATGCAATTTATTGCCAATGTCACTTGGTATCCGATGGCCCTTAGTTTTGCTGCCGCTGCCATTGCTTTTGGAATCAATCCAACACTTGCGAGCAATAAAACGTACATGACACTGATGATATTGGGCACTTTTTGGATGGCCACTTTCTTAAATCTAAAAGGATTAAAAATTTCAGGGTGGATTAGCTCATTAGGGGCTATCTTGGGGACATTAATTCCTGGCCTTTTTATTATTATTTTGGGATTTTGTTGGTGGTATTTTAATCCAACCACTCAAGTGATAACCTCCTGGTCCCATCTGATCCCCCAAATGAATTTAAAAAATTTAGTTTTTGTCTCTGGCATTATTTTTAGTTTTGCTGGAATGGAAATGTCAGCAGTTCACGCTGGGCAACTTAAAAATCCAGCAACTGGATATCCTAAAGCGACCTTTATTTCAGCCTTAGTATTAGTTCTGATATTAGTCATGGGCGCTTTATCCATGGCCTTGGTCATTCCACGAGAAAAGGTACAACTTGCTCAAGGAGTATTAGATGCCTTGAGCGCTTTCTTTACCCATTTTCATTTGATTTGGATGATCAAACCCTTAGCGCTATTGATCTCATTTGGGGTGATTAGTCAAATTAGCACTTGGCTTTTAGGGGCTATCAAAGGGATGCATCATGTTGCAGAGCAAAATTTATTGCCTAGCGGCTATAAAAAACTAAATTCTAAAGGGATGCCTTATGTTTTGATTTTATCTCAAGCTTCATTAGTGACTATTTTGACTTTATTATTTCTAATTATGCCCAACACGAATAGCGCCTTTTGGATTTTGGGCGCTTTAACAACGCAGCTTTATTTAGTCATGTACATGTTGCTTTTTATAGCAGCCATTTATCTCAAATTTAAACGATTTGAACAAAAGAGGGTTTTTGCAGTATTTGGAGGAAAAGTGGGTTTGACTACAGTTGCAGGAGTGGGATTTATCACCAGTTTTCTAATTTTTTTCTTAAATTTTATTCCACCTGATTTAATTGACGTGGGCAATCTTTTTTTTTATGAGTCTTTGTTGGTTATTGGCTTAACTCTTTTTTCTATCATCCCTTTTGTTTATATTCAACAAAGGGAAAAAAGAGGGCAGCTTCAAGCAGCTTAGCTTTAAGATTTATAATAAAGATTGGTGAACTTTTTCATCCACTTTGGCAAATCGAATGCCTACATACTCTATTGAGAGATTCATCAAAGCTTTTTCAACTTGTTCAATATAGGTGATTTGATCATCTAAAAAAACAACTCGATCAAAGCGGGAAGGTGTTTGTTCTATCCATTGAATTAAAGCCTCTCCTTTATTATTTTTTGCTCCGACAAACAATATCCCTTTTTCAAAATGAATGGGGTGGGGAAGATCAAATTGCAAAGGATGATCGATATTAGAAAAATTAATATTGATGACCTCTAAACCAGCCAGCGTTAAGGGGGCCACTTGCGGGGATCTGCCTGTTAAGCCAATGACTAAAGCTGCTTGTGAGTGAAAAACGTCAAACCATTTTGGAGTATGTTCTTCAATCAGCGCCAATTGCACTTGCTTTTGTGCTTCATCCCAGATGGGCATAATGTGATCTAAGGCCTCTTCTATCTTCATTCCGTTTTCGATGGCCTCTTGAATCATCTTTTTGCCCCATTGGTAGGATCCAAAGTGGGTAGAACTTTCGATTAGGGTATTGTCTAAATCTAAAACTAAGAGAGTAGTTGGTGTTAAAAACTCTAGAGCATCATTTAAAGAGTGTTTTTCAAAAATGGGCATATTTATTGACCATGTATTAAACTTCTTGCGATGTGATTAGGTAAAATCGAATTAAAATATTTTAATTGAATCTGCCCTATTTGGATAGGATAATCACATTCACTTCGGTTTTTAATCGGAAAGTAAAGGCCTAAAAATGGAATTTTTCTTTCTTCAAAATAGAGCTGAGTTTGAACTAAATTCATTAAGTTATAATCGGCAAAAACGACTCTTGTAGGATTTAAAGAGCCGTCCAAAAACAAGCTATCTAAAATTTCAAGCCGTTTATCAAAAGAGACAAAGAAAAGACCCTCTGACAAAACTGTTTTTAGAATATCGTCTTGGCCCTCTAGTCTAAAAGGGTCAAAGTGAAGATCGTGTTGTTGTAGTAACATTAACGTCGGCAATTGAGAAGAAAAGGGGCGGGCGGTGAAACCAAAAATAGAAATATGATCATTTTGAAGAGCTTTAAAAAAAGGGGAAAGATTTTCTTCTTTTAATTGAAAATGGGCCTTTTGGAGAATTTTTGACCATAGTGCATTTAATCTCTGCGTGGCTTGATTTAAAGTGAGCCCCTCATCCATTGCTTTTTGTTTTAAAACATTTAAAAATGGCATACTGGCAATTGTTTCAGTTGAGCTGACAAGCACTTCGTCTATTTCTGTAAACACCATATCCTGGGGATAAAGAAAAAGTTTTATGTCTAAAAATTGATGACATTCAATAATTTCTGCCTGAAGAGGAATAAAAAAATTTAGCCAGATAAACAAAATTAAAATTTTTTTCATGGATTTAACTCATTTAATAAAATCAGCTCTGCTTGTCGATCAGAGAGAAGAGAATTCAAATATTGCTCCTGAAGTAAAGCCATTTGTAAATCACAAGCTTCGGTTTTAATTTGATAATGTAAGCCTGTAAAAGTCAGGGGATGATTTAGAAATTGAGCATCTAATTTCTCTAGTTCAGGGTGCTGGGCGCTGACATAAAAAACACGCTTAAAATGGTTCTGATAAGAATAAAGCCACTGAGCTAAAAATGTCATGGGCTCTTCGAAAGGGAGAAATAAAAGATGATGGGGTATACAAAAAGGAGGACATAAACTCTTTTGATGTTGAAGGGGGTTGGATAGATCGACATTTAAAGATTTTAGCTGGGAGTTAAAAATATCGCCCATGATTTTATCTTTAATTGAGCAAGCCAATGTGAGGATTTGTTTTTGATGAAGGGCATTGATAACCGCGGGGGCATTTTTATCGCTTAGTTGAAGATCGATAAATTGTTGCCATAAGTTATAACGCGACGAAATACGTTCAAAAGCTTCCTTTTTAGAAAATCCATTTTCTATTTCAGTTTGAATAGCTTTTTGAAACACCTCTTCTCTGCCCAGCATTTGCAGAGAGCAAATCAGAGATTGGTGAAGATCAAAAATAACCAAGGATTGAGAGTCTACTAAGGGGAGAATTTGTTGCAAATTTTCGATCATTTGAATATCGGCTGCTCCATAACAAGCAGTGATTATAAAAAAGAGAAATAACTTTTTATAGAGCCGATACATCATGCCATACGCGATTTAAGTTGAAAGGGACTCATAAAAATTTTTAGGTGGATGAAATTCATGATATTCAATAGGAATTTTTAGCTCTCTTGCGGTGGCAATTTCAGCTTGAAGTCCAATCGATTTTTCCCAGCCTTTTAATTTTAAAACAAATAGTTTATCGCAGCGAGCCAGTAACACTTTATTAAATTTTTCCCAGTAATCCCATCCAATGGGAAGGCCATATTTCAAAATCCCATAATTATGAACTAAGGGGCAAAAAACAACGATCCCTTTCCTCATCTGATCGGCACAAAAACAAGCCACAGATTCAATACGTTCTTTCCGAATTTTAGGGTCATCTTGTTGGAATGCGCATGCGACGTACACAAGCTTGGTGTTGTTAAGTTCCATAGAGAACCTAATTTGTAAGTTTACTTTATAATTATCGAAGCTTTAGCGAATGAAGTCAACTTAAAATCATATGTATGGCGCATGAATTAAAAATCAAAATGAGAGGTTTATTTTATCATATTCAAACAATCAATTTGTTGTTTTATTGAAGATATAGCCGCCATATTCATTTAAATGTTCTAATTGAAAAGGCAAAGGAGAGATGATTTCAATATGTGAAAGATCATCCAAATTTTGAATAATGGGAGAAGCTGTTAAAGAGTAAAAATATTCACCGGGTTTAAGGGCATCGACACAGATCACTTTTGCCACGAGAAGTCCTTCAGGAAATATCCCATCAAAACCCGTTGTAATTAAAAGATCATCCTTTTCGATTAAAGGCATTTTTTCACCACCCCCATCGAGCGGCACACCAGAAAATAGGTCTCTGGCTATACTGAGGTGATCGGTTGAGGAGCAGTTGAATCCTTTTCCTTTTAAAATCCAGCCATCTTGTCTCCATAAAGGTAAACTTAAGCCTGTGATTTCACCTTTTGCTAAATAATGATTTTCTTTTTGCTGGGTAATTTGATGACGAATGTGCTCTAACTCGTCGGTGAGTTTTTTATTGCTTTGTATACAATTGTAGTTCAAGAGGCCGTTGAGATGTTTTAAAAGATCCAAATATTGATCCTTCCCTCTTGAGACCCTAACTGAGACGGTAAGCTGTGAATTGGTGATCAGTTTGACTCGAGCTTGATATTCCCCAATATAATCGATCACTCCAATCAAAGCGTTTTGATATAAAACAGGACTGTTTAAAGTAAGAGGGGTTAAGCTGTCACTGTTTTTTCTCCCTTTGTCAATCCAAAAAAAACTATTCCAGTAAGCAGGATTGCGATATAAAATTTTGGCAACTTGTGCAAAAGGATAATAAGGCTGATAATTAGGCTTGGGAGCATGAGTTACTTTGGGAATTTTCAATTGTGGATTTTGACGATGTGCAAAAACTCGGTTGAGAGGAAAAATGGGTCTCAAAAATTGGTGGCGTAACACATTTTGGAGTGTTTGAGGAGCCATAGCCATAATAAAAATAACAAAGAGTAAAATGAAATAGGGCTGATAGCGATGTCTGCGCATGATTTAAAATACTTTTCTTATAGATTTAGCGACATATTCCATATTATCTTGCCTGAGTGCTGCAATATTAATGCGGCTATTGTCGAGTAAATAGACCCCTGATTGACTTCTTAGTTTTAATACTTGTTCGACGTTTAATCCCATTAAAGAAAAAAGCCCTTGATCGCGAAGTAAAAATTTAAAATCGACTGGAAAGTTTTCTTTTTCTAGAGCTTTAACAAATAGCTCTCTTAACCCTTTAAGGCGCATTCTCATTTCGCCAAGCTCTTGTTGCCACATTTTTTTAAGTTCTGCCGATTGAAGAATGGTTTTGATGATGCGACCGCCATTAATTGGTGGACTTGAATAAAAAGATCTAATGACTTTTTTAGAGTGATCTCCCACAAGTGCAATACTTTTTTTAGAGCGATCAAAAGCGATAAATCCACCAGCTCTTTCGCCGTATAATCCAAAGTTTTTAGCAAAAGAATAACATAAAAACACTTCATCGACCTGATCAAGGAAAAGTTGAAAGGGGTGAATATCTTCATCAAGCCCTTGACCAAAGCCGTGATAAGCAAAGTCAATGATGGGAAAAATATTTTTAGATTTTACAATCTCAACGATCTTTTTCCATTGCTCGGTGCTTGGATCACAACCTGTTGGATTGTGACAGGCCATTTGAAAAAGGGCGGCAGACTTTGGCGGAATTTTTTCAAGAGCTTGGCAAATTTGCTCAAACTCAATTTGATGGGTTTGATAGTTGTAATAGGGCATATTAAATGTTTTAAGTCCCGAACATCTAAAGACGTGTTGATGATTGGGCCAGGTTGGCTCACCAATATAAATATTTTCAATCCCCATGATCTTTAACAGATCACCTCCTAAGCGTATAGCTGAGGTAGAGCCTGCTGTATGAGCGACATAAAAATGATCGGCGCTGTTATTTGGTGCTGTTAACTTTAAAATTTCAGCTCTGACTGCTGGATCTCCATCCATAGGAGCGTAGCCTTTATTGAGCTTTTGCCCTAGAAGGATTTTTTCAGCCTCATAGACACTTTTAAAAAGGGTGATTTGGGATTGATCTGTTTGATAAACGCCGATTGTTAAATTAATCTTATTGGGATTAGGGTCTTTTTGATATATCGGGGCTAATCCTAAGATAGGATCTGGGGCAACGGGTTGAAAGGCTTGGAAATAGTTCATAGGGGTGATTAATTTTTTTTAGACTATTTTAAAATAAGTTAAAAAAGATTAGTGTAAAAGAAAAAAAATTAAAAACAAAATTATCCTTCGTTAAAAAAGGTTAAATGTTTTAAAATAGCTTCCTTTTGGGGCGTTAGCTCATCTGGTAGAGCGCAACAATGGCATTGTTGAGGTGAACGGTTCGATCCCGTTACGCTCCATTTTCTTTCTTATAAATTCCTTACGAGATATCTATTTTTCATACAAATGTATGTTGCTGCCTTAAAGGTATCAGATTTTATTAATTGGGATTGTAGAAGCAATCAACTCAGTAAGCGCCAAGCTGGGATCGCCCAATTATTATCACCGGGTAATTTCTCAATACTGTGACCATCATAAATTAAAATAGAGCCCAGCCAAGGTTCTGTGATTTTTTTTTCAATTTGTTGAAGTGAGGTGAGATCTTTAGGGTAAATTTTATCTCTCATTTTTATTTCCACACCAATAAAGCCTTTAGGTGTTTGCAATAATAGATCACACTCTAATCCTCCATGTGTTCTATAAAAATATAATGAAACTTCTTTCTCATTTGTTTTAATCCACTTATAAATTTCTGAAATCACTAGTGTTTCAAATAAATGTCCTGTTGTAGTTTCCCATTGACCAGTTGCTTGCCTTAACATGCCCATATCGAGCCAAAAGACTTTAGGAGTTTTAATTAAGGATGTGGTGTTATTAGAGTAGTAGGGTTGTAGAAAGAAAGTTTGATATGACAATCTTAAATACTCAAAATATCTTCTTGAAGTGTCCACACTAATCGATGCGTCTCTTGCAAGTTCTGAGTAACTGAGTAATTGTCCACTTCCATGTGCTGCTAAACTTTGAAACTTTCTAAATGGTTCTAAATCATGAATTCTTGCCAGATCAACTAGATCTCGCTCGAGATAAGTATATTCATAATCTTTTAGCCATTTTTTGCGCTCTTCATGCGCTTCTATATTAAAAAGAGCAGGCATTCCTCCCCACTGCAAAATATAATTAAAGGCCTGCTTTTGCTCTTCTTCCTCAGCCCCGAACAAAACAGTTGGGATTTCATTAAGAGCTTGATCGATTGAATGTCCTTGTAACAATAAGTCGAGCAAAGGGGGTTGTAAGGTGTTTTGGTGAAGAACTTCAGATACCATAAAGGGAAAAAGCTCATATAAGGAAATCCTTCCCGCCAAAGACTCTCTTACTTTTTTAAGTAGCATCAGTTGGGATGAGCCAAGCAATACTGAAAAATCTAAAGATTTTTCATCAAAACAGTATTTGATTTTCTCAAGAGCAATCGGCTCTTTTTGCACCTCATCTAAAATAGCAATTCCTATGTCTCTGACCCATGAATACGTAGAGATAGTTTTTACTTTTTCACGAATTTCAGGTGCGTCAAAGTTTAAATATTTGAGCAAGGGGTATTGATTTTTAGCAATGCTGGTTTTCCCTGTTTGCCTTGCCCCAGTAATGAGTATTAACTTCTTCTGGTTTCCCCTAGGAAGTCTTTTTTCTAAATGTCTACTTTTATAGTTATTTGCCTTCATAACTAAATTTTACGATATCATCTTTTAATAAAACTGGAATTTATTTATTGAAACTAAATCTTCGCCAGTTGAATTCACTTTTTTAGTTCTTGATGGAAAGCTCTAACTTATCGTGAAAAAACTGATCTAGCTTCTCCATTATTTTTTTATTATCACCAATAACTAAGTTGCACTTGGGCAGGCTATCGATGAAAATCTTTCCGTAGGATTTGGTGAGCAATCTGGAATCTAAACAAAATATCGCGCCATAGTCCGATTGCGTGCGAATGAGTCTGCCAAAACCTTGTTTAAATTTAACCAAGGCTTTGGGGATATAGTAATCCATGAATGAATTACCACCTCTTTCTTCAATCTCTTTGCATTTAGCTTGTACAATCGGCTCACTGGGTACTGGGAATGGGAGCTTTGTAATCATCACTAATCTTAGGTGAAAACCAGGAACGTCAATTCCTTCCCAAA
>JADMIO011678520.1_pt1 | contig 13528 bp, 6 predicted proteins | sample 8958161 | NCBI WGS metagenome assembly JADMIO01 (sample SAMN16585339, study PRJNA669376) | soil metagenome | isolation source: Crop rotation soil | place: USA: Cullars Rotation, Alabama | collected 2011 | reverse complement strand
CCCCCCACAACCGCCCCCGCTCCGGTCCTCCCCTGAACCCCACCCCCGTCGTATCGCAGGCGTCCCGCCTGCAACCGCGCGCAAACCCACCACCCAATCCACCCCAAGCCCCCGCCCGCACACAACTCCGAAAGAATCCCCTCGGCACCTAAACCGCTCCGGGTGATCGTAAAATGCGCCCTCGCAGCGGAAAAAAGCGCCCCAAGCAGCCCACCAAAACGCTCCTCTGCCCTCCACCAAGTCTCATGAACATATCACACAAAAGACCCGCCATGACCCCCCGGCAAGGCCCCAACAAGCCAAAGAGTTCCTAAACTCATTCCGCGCCATGCTCCTTCCGCCTGCCTTCCGGAACCCTCCCACCAAGCCTGCTCCATAACCCATCCCAACGAAGACCTCCTGCCAACATGAAAACCGGAATTCCTTCGCGTCTTCGTGCCTTGTTCATTTCCTCAGACCTCTAACCCACGACTCCACGATCTGAACACCCACCCGTTACGCGCAGTCACGATCCCCTCGAATCCAGCCATAAGCATGCGTCCCACCCCCCATCCATCGATCTCCGCATGAATATAAATCGCCTTGAAACCTCCAACCCTCTCACGCGTGTCGCAAAGGAACACAACTTCACGCAAAGGGTATCCCATGCTCCACCCACGTTCCCTCGCCCTGCTTCCCCTCCTCGCCTCCCTCGCCGCATGCTCGCAATCTCCTTCAACTCCAGCTCCTAGCGCCAACATCACCCCCGCCCAAAACCCCCACCAGATCCTCATCAAAACCCTCATCGCCGAAACCGACCAGGCAGGCCTGAAAGAGCTCTTTCCCGCCAAAACCACGGGTACCGATTTTGACAGCGCGCCGGCAGGCCAGCCTGGCGGCGTCCGCGTCGGCCTGGTCGAAGGTCAGATCAGTACGACGCTACGCAAGCTCGCCGCCAATTCACACATCACCATCGTCGGCCGTCCCTACATGCTCACCACGCCCGACCTGCGCGCCCAGCTCCAGGTCGGCCAAGAAATCCCCACCATCGCCTCCTTCAAACCGCGCCACCCCGCCGATCCCGCCACCGCCTACGATCCCGACATCACATACGTCTTCAGCGGCATCAATCTTTTCTGCACGCCCCACATCGCCCACGACTCGCTGATCACCCTCGACGTCGACTATTCCTGCACCCAGCTCCTCGGCATGGACTCCCAACCCGCCCCCGGCGTCCCCGCGGCCCAGCAACTCAAAACCACGATCCCCATCTTCCAAACCAGTTCCTTCCAGACCCGAGTCGCCGTTCGAAATGACGATACCATCGTCCTCATGGGCCGCCCCCAGGGCCAACCCGGCGCCGACGGCAAAGTGCAAATCCTCTTCCTCACCCCCCATCTCGCATCGCGCCCCGACGGCACCGCGGCGCCCATCCCGCCCGATCTTCTCAACACGATCAACTCGAACTAAATCTCCACGCCAGTTCACCATTGGGCGCGCCGCGCTCTTACTGGAATTTTCCCGGAGCCCTTGATTCCAGACATTCGTTTGCATAAAATTAGGTAACCGAGAAAGTGGTACGAGAAGGCGCGGGGTGGGGGTAGGGGGGATGGACGTGCAAACATTCATTACAACCAGAAAACCCCACCACCCATGTTGCCCTTCCATCTTCGCAACCCGGGAGGCCTCCGATGCGCCAACGCTTCCAAGCCCATCGTCCGCTTCCTCGCAAAACACAAGTGCAACCCCTTGCACCTCTATTAAACACCCCAAACATAGGTGCAACTCAGTGCACCTATGTTCCCATCCCGCCCTCCACCGTGTCACCTCCTCAGCTTGTCACCCTCTCAAAAAATCGATGGCGGTCTTGCAAAACCTTGGCGGTCTAGCCGAAAAACTGCATGTTTTGGCCCCCATCCCCTTGGCGGTCTTGCCCCAACCCCGCCATCTCATCCCCCGGCATTTTCGCATTCCCAAAAGCCGCCCCCACGCCCGCCTCGCCCCCCCAACCCCTTGCGCCCAACCCTTGACCAACCCCAGCTCCCTTGCGATAGTGAGCATGATGGCGGAAACTCAAATGCCCTGTTATTCTGCCCCTGTGGTTGATGGCACGAGTTCATTTATTGGAGGTGTCTCATGGCCGTGGTGCGTGCGCGCAGTTCCCCTCCCTATGCGTTGATCGGTACCGTCGTCGTGGCTGTCGCCGCGACCGCCTTAGCCGTCTTCTTCTACCTCAATTGGAACAAGGCGTCCATCGACGCCCAGGAAGCTAACAGCAGGCTCGACAAAATCGCCAGCCGTAGCGATCAGACCCAAATTGTCCCCAACTTTGCCCCCGCCGCGGGTGAACGCGCCAGCGCCATCGCCGTGGCGCAAAGGCAGGTCAATGACCTCAAAGACCTGCTGGTCGGCGACCCCAAACTTTCCGTCGACGCCATCAAGGCCGAAGTCGGCACCAACCGCCCCCTGGTCTCCGCCTTTAAGCAGCTCAAGGCCGATCGCGACCAGAAGGCCACGGCCCTGGCAGAACTGGAGAACCAGTCCAAGGCCATGCGTGCCGAGGTCGAATCCCAGAACAAGCAATCCAACGATGCCCGCCTGGCTGCTGAAAGCACCGTCGAAGAATTGCGGGCCCAGCTGGTGAAGGCCAGTGCCGATATCGCCGCCGCCAATCAGGCCCGTGATGCGGCCAACCAGAAGGCCCAGGAAGACCTCGCCAAGAAGGACGCCGCCAACGAGCAGCAACGCCGCGAGATCGTCCTGCAGCTCGAACAGGCCAACAACGAATTGGCCAACCAGCAGAAGCTCGTCGCCCAGTACAAACAAAAGGTGGAAGGGTCCATCAAGGGTGCTGACGTCAACGTCGGCGAGCCCGATGGCCGCGTCCTCCGGGTCAATGCCTCCGCCGGCGAGGTCTACATCAACCTCACCTCGCGCGACAACCGCGTGATGCCCGGCCTGACCTTCACCTGCTTCGATCCGCGCACCGGCGTGCGCTTCGGCACCGACGAAGCCGCCCTGGGCGATGGCAGCATCGAAGTCATTCAGGTCGGCGAAAACAGTACCCTTTGCCGCATCACCCGTGTGACCAAGGACCGCACCATTCAAGCCGGCGACCTGATCGCCAACATCGTCTATCACAATGACAAAGGCCGCACCTTCCGCTTCGTGGTCTACGGCGACTTTGACCTCGATGGTGATGGCGTCGCCACCGCCGCCGAACGCGAACGCCTCGTGGGCCTGATCCGCAACTGGGGCGGCCAGGTTGACAATGCCGTCTCCACGCAGACCGACTATCTGGTCATGGGCGCCAAGCCCTCCGGCCCCACGGTCATTCAGGAATCCGGCACAACGACTGCCCCCGGCAGCACCCTCGATGAACGTCAGAAGGCTCAGGACCAATACGACGCCCTCGTCGAAGACGCCCGGCGTCTTGGCATCCCGGTGCTCAACGCCAACCGTTTCCTGGCCCTCATCGGCTACTACAACACGACGGTCACGCGCTACTAAACGCCACCCGTCGTTGCGCAAAAACAAAGAGGAGATTCGCATCCGCGATTTCCTCTTTTCATTTTAACATGCGTCAATATGACCTGGATCAGGCGACGACCGTCGTCGTGCCAAGGATGGTCCGCACCAGCGTCAGCGGATCGACCACCGAGAGCGTCAGCACGTGCGCGCCGGGCATCAGCGGAGGCAGCGTCGCGCGGTAGCCGAAGTTCGCCCCGCCAAAGAACGGGATCAGGTCCGGCCGCGACTTGTTCGCCACCGTGATCACCGCCGCCACGCCGTCCACATCGATGCGGATCGTCGAGGGTACGCCCGAAAGCGCCGGCGAGTAAACCCAGCCCGCCATCATCGTGGCATTCGCCGCGTCGATCGATCCTAACGGCGCCGGAGCACCAACCATCTTGCTGGCAAGGAGCGTGGCCACGCCACTGGTCGTATCGATGGCATAAACTGCGACCTTGTGCTCACCCGCGGCCAGCGACAGCGCCTTGTTGAAGCCGAAGCTGCCGGGGACCTTCAGTGCCTGCGAAACGTCCGTGCGGTTCAGGTTCGCGAGGAACGGCGTGCCGACGACGTCGTCGACGTCGACCCGCACATTGATTGACGCCGTCGGACTGCTGGTGTCCATCGCCCAACCGGAAACGGCCGTGGCGCTGATGACTTCCGCATAGCCGATGGGCAGCGGATTGCCGATGGGGCCGGCCACCGTGACCGCGCTATTGGCGATGAGCACCTGGTCAAAAGTGGTGCTGTCGATCGCGTAAACCGCAATCGTATGCGCGCCCGCAGTCAACTGCGGCAGTGTTACGCTGAACCCGTGATTCGGCGAGCCCAGGAGGGAAATCAGGTCGTTGCGCGAGCGGTTGGCGGTGGCCAGCACGGGTGCATTGCCGTCGATGACGATGCGCACCTGGCTGGAATTGGCGCCCGCGTTGCCGTCGGCGGCCCAGCCGGAAACCGTCGTGCCATTGTTAACATCCACCCACCCGGCGGGCAGCAGGTTGGTGTTAACCTGGCGGGAGCCAATGAGGTACGAGATGCCGTTGTTGGCGTCGGCGGCATAAAGGTCAATTTTGTGCAGGCCAGGCGTCAGGCTGCTTAGATCGAAGCTGAAGCCGTGGTTGGGCGAGCCAAACATCGGAATCAGGCCGTTGCGGGTGCCGTTGGCCAGCTGGCCGGTGAAGTAGACGCCGTCGACCACAAGCCCGACGCCCAGGGACGTGGTGCCGCTGTCGGAATCAGCAACCCAGCCGCTGAAGGTGGTGGGCCCTGCGACATCAATGTAACCCGTGGGCGCGGCGTTGGGCGGCGCGCTCACGGTAAAGGCGCCCAGCGCCCCAGCGGCGACAAAGTTGCCTGCGCCGTCGGTCACCTGGCTGGCCAGCATCGAAATCGTGTAGGTGCCATTGTCCCCGATGTCCCAGTACCCGCCGGGGCAGCTGATCTGGTACGTCGCCGTGCGCGGCGACCCGTTCGAGCTGTCGTTGACGGCTACAAGCGTCGCCACCTGGCTGAATCCGTTGGGGCCCGTGACGCGAACATTAGTTGATCCGATCGTCGAGGCGTCAATCGTGACGTTGTCAGAATAGGTGACCGTAAACGAGTAGGTCAGCCCGCCGCCGGTGTTGATGTTGCTCGTGGCAAGCTGGGCGGTCGGAGCCGTCGTGTCGGCGATGTTGACCGAGAAGGTGGCATTGCTGCCGCCCGCGACAAAATTGCCCGAGGTATCGGCAACTTCATTGGCGTTCAGAGTGACCGTGTAAGTTCCGTTGTCGCCGAGCGACCACGTCCCGCCGGGGGGATTCATTGCATAAGTCGCTGTACGGACCGCGCCGTTGGAGTTGATGTTGACCGAGAGGAAGGTCGCGGCCTGATTGAACCCGTTGGGACCAGTCACCACGAAGTTGGTCGAGCCGAGGGTCGACACATCGATCGCGGCGTTATCAGAGAAGGTGACGGTAAAGGTGTACATGTTGCCCCCCGGCGCGGGGACGTTGGAGAGGCTGAAGGAGGCCGTGGGGGCGGAGGTATCAACGGTGGCCGTGGTGAAGGTAAAGTCGGCGGAGGTGGTGAGGTTACCGGCGGCGTCCTTGCTCTTCACACGGTAGTGATAGAGCGTGCCGGGCTGAAGGCCCGTGACGTTGACGCTGTGGCTGGTGACCATCGACGCGTTCAACGTCGTCGAGGAACCATAAGAGGTGGTTGTGCCGAATTCAACCTGCGAATCGGCGGCCTCATTGCTGGTCCAGGTGACCGTGCCCGAGCTGTTGGTCAGGCCAGTAGAGGTAATCGCAGAGAGCGTGGGCGGAGTGGTATCGGGGATGTTGACGGTGAATGTGCCAAGCGTGCCGGCGACTACGAAATTGGACGAGGTATCCGATACCTGGCTGGCCAGCATGGCAATGGTATAGGTGCCGTTGTCGGTGGTATCCCAGGTGCCGCCGGGGGTGTTGATGCGATAGGTGGCAACGCGCGGCGTGCCGTTGGTATTGGTATCAACGGAGACGAAGGTTGCCGTCTGGGTAAAGCCATTGGGACCGGTGACGCGAATATCCGTCGAGCCCAGGGTGCTGACCTTGATGGCGATATTGTCGGAGAAGGTCACGGTGAAGCTGTAGGTCGTCGCGCCGCTGCTGGTGATGTTTGACGCGCTGGTCAGAGAGGCCGTCGGGGCGGTTGTGTCCGGGGTGACGGTGGTGAAGGTGAAATCGGCCGAGACGGTGAGATTACCGGCGGCATCTTTGCTCTTCACGCGGTAGTGGTAGACCGTGCCGCCGGTGAGGCCCGTGAGGGCCTGGCTGTGGCTGGTCACAAGGCTGGTGTTGAGCGTGGTGGAGTTACCGTAAGTCGTCGTGGTGCCATATTCGACCTGCGTGTCGGCGGCTTCGTTGGTGGTCCACGTGATGGTCGCGCCGGTGGTAGTAAGGCTGCCGGAGGTGACCGAGGAGATCGTGGGCGGGGTGGTATCGGGGGTGGCGGTTGTGAAGGTAAAGTCGGCCGAGACGGTCAGGTTGCCCGCAGCATCTTTGCTCTTCACGCGGTAGTGATACGTGGTGCCACCGGTGAGGCCGGAGAGGACCACGCTATGACTGCTGACCAGCGATGCATTGAGGGTGGTCGAGGAACCGTAGGAGGTGGTCGTTCCATATTCGACCTGCGAATCGGCGGATTCATCGCTGGTCCAGGAGATGGTGGCACCGGTGGTCGTCAGGCTGCCGGCGCTGATGGAGGAAAGCGTGGGCGGCGTGGTATCGGTGGTAGAGGAACCAAATTCATAGGCGCCAATGTCAAAGGCGCCGCCGACGGGGCGGCTGTTGCCCTCGAAATCGTAAGTGGGAGGGGCCTTGGTCTTGGTGGTGCCGGCGTTGATGGCGGCGCTGCCGGTTTTGAGGTGGAAGTCATTTCCGGCGGCGTTGACGAAGAGGGTGCTGGCGTTGCCCACGAAGGAGTGGGCATCCTGGCTCATGGCCGTCCGCCAAGAGGCCAGGGTATAGGTTGCACCTGAATCATCATTTTCGAAGTGGTCGACGACTGCGTTGTAATCGCTGACAAAACCCGGTTTGGAGTCATCGGAGATGTTGAAGCTGCCCAGGCGGCCGCCGATGAGCACGTTATTGTAGATAACGTTGTTCGTGGCGCCGTTTACTAGCTGGATGGCCGCGCCACTGGAGTTGGGCTGGTAGATCGTATTATTGACGATGACGTTGTTGGTGGAACCAGCGGCCGCGTCGATCTGGTAAATCACGATGCCGTGCTTGCCGTTGTTGTAAATGATGTTGTTCTGGATACGGCTGTTTTCCACACCATCGCCATTGATGCCGTTAGCGCCATTGCCGTAGATCAGGTTTCCTTCGATCAAGGCCCCGTCGATCATGCCGGTGCCGCCCTGGCTGATATCGCCGTTGAGGTGCAGGCCCTGAGTGGTATTGTTGAAGATCACGTTGCCGCGAACGGTGGGGTTCACATCGCTATTGGAAATGTAAATGCCGTGGCCCTGGTCGGAACTTCCATTGCCCACAGTGTTGGAAACGCTGTTCCCCTGAACGAGAAAGTTGGTGGTAAAGCTGCAGAACATGCCGAAGCGGATGACGCCTGTGACCGTGCAGTTCTTGACGCTGCAGTCGTCCGAGCCACTGACATGGATGCCGTCGCGCGTGATACTTCCGTTCCCGTTGGTGACCGTGATGCCCTTGATGTCGATCCAGGAGTTGCCGGGCTCGAGATCGATACCGTCGTGGGTTTTATTGTTCTGGGCGCTGATGATGACAGTGCCGGGGGCGGCAGCGGGATCGGCCTGGATGGTAATGTGCGCGGCGGAGGTTCCGTTGAGCAGACCATAGGTGCCTGTATCGTCCCAACCAAGGATGACGCCTTCGGTATAGTTGCCGGCCATGATGTTCAGGGTGTCGCCCGCATGCAGGTGGGAAGCCCCAATCTGAATGCGTTTGAAGGGAGCGGCGGAGGTACCTGCGTTGGCATCGTTGCCGGAGGTTGATACCCAGTATGTCGTCAGGAGTTGACGCAGCTCGAGGGGCTCGAGGCCATAGGGTCTCTTAGAGGTACCGCGACGGGTTTTGCGGGCGGAATTTTTTCGCGAACGAGATAAATTAGCCACTGGCATTTGACGTCACTCCTTCAAGCTCAGCTCTGGGTGGGTGTTGCCATCCTCTGGCAAGCACTAAATTACCCATTTAAGCAAAAGCTGCCTGATGAGTGTTAAAATACGAAAGGAATAACGTCTATGCAAAATTTTACTATATTAACATACGTACCCTTATTGAGTCTAATTTTTCTTTAACAAGAGGGAGGTCCGGTATTGTAAATATGGTGTGGAAGTGAGGGCTTTATCGGGCGCGTGCGAAAATCAGGATGGGCGGGCGACCCGGCGGGGGGCATTCGCGGTTATCGGCCGGGCTTCATAGGCGGGGGGGTTATCTAACTCTACCAGACGAGATACTACCAGAATAGTCGCGGGTATCCTCCGAGCGCAGGAACGGTTGCTTGGCGCTTAGCACCGGAGCCTCCGAATGGCGCGGACACGGCGGGGATGAGGGTGGGGAAGGGCTTTTATGGACCGCCGGGAGAGCGAGCAGGCAGGCCGCGTATTTGGTCGCTTTGGTAAGCGGGGACCGACTGTACGAAGGCGTTGTCTGCGCACCGGCGACTGGCCGGTCGATTGCTTGATTCACTGTCGTCGAAGGCGCGGCAATCAAAGACGGATCCGGTGCATCTGGCGGCGCGGGTTCATCGATGTTGTTGACGAAAATAAGAAAGACCTTTTCGAATGTCGCGCCGCCGGAATCGGTGGTGCGCACGCGCACGCTGTAGACGCTTTGTGTTTCAAAATCGAAAGAGACTACGGCCTCCAGGCGATCCCCCGACATGACAAACGAGGTATTGTCAGTGTCGCCTTCGCCAGCGACGAGCGAGTAGGAAAACGTGTCGCCGCTGTCGGGGTCCACGGTGCTGAACTCGCCGATGTCGCTGCCGGGGGGTTGGTTCTCGTCGAAGTGGTCGTTGGAAATCAGTAAATCCTGCGGTGGGTCGTTGGCATCGGAAATGAAGATGGTGAATGTTTTTTCGGTGGAGAATCCGCCGGAATCGGTGGCACGGATGCGAACGTGGTAAATGGTGCGGGTTTCAAAATCGAAAGTGGAGGCGGTCTGCAGCAAATTGCCCTGGATGGCGAACGCCGCGTTATCTGCATCTCCGGTGCCGGTTGCCATGGTATATGTGAAGTGATCGCCGGTATCAGGATCGACCGTTGACAGCTGACCAACGGAGGTTCCCGCGGGAAGATTTTCCGGGACGGTTTGACTGGACAAGGTAATGTCTGTGGGCGGTTCGTTGGCGTCTGCAATCGTTATGTGAAGAACTTCCAGGAAGGTAGCTCCTGACGCATCAAGGCGCGTGACGGCAATCGTGTAGTTTGCTTTCGTCTCAAAGTCGAACGTTTGGGCAGTCATGAGTACATTGCCGACAATTGCGAAGCATGCGTTGTCCGGGTATGCCCAGCTAAGCGCCAACTGATAAGTGGATGTGGCCGGCGAGGCCGGATCGGTGTTGGTAAATGTTCCGACCACCGCGCCCGGGGCTGCGTTTTCCGGCGCCGAGTCGCCTGGCAGGGTGAAGCCGGGGACCGTTATAAGAGTCAACGCATTAAGAAAATTGGTGACGTGCGCACGGGCGATTTGCTGGTCGGTCACGTCGACGACGCCGTCGCGATTGTAATCGTAAGGGTTAGAAATGGCGGTTTCGTCCAAGGGTGAGGTGCAGTGGGCGCGGGCGGCGATTTCATCAGTGGCGTTGACTTTCGCGTCGGTGGTGCTGTCACCCGAGTCGCCAATTGCATTGCCAAAATAAAAGACATCATCAAACATCAGTCCGGTGTTGGGATTTGAGAGCATGGTGACCTGCAGCCATTGATTGATGATGCTGCCATCATCCCAGAAGATCGAAACGCGCGAGGTACCGGGCGAATCGCCCTGATCAATGGCGATAAAGAGGGGGGCGGGGGCGAGATTCCAGGCGGAGGGAGTGTTGCTGTTGCCGACGCGGAAGATAAAGTCGTCGGCTTCGAGTTTGCCGACGGGCCCATGGATATCAATGACTATTTCATTGATCCCTAGATCAAAGCTGGTGTAATTGGCGAACGTGGCAGTTTGGCCGGGGAGGAGGGCGGTTTTGTCGCTGGCAAAGTCGCCATAGGCGCTGTCGGCATAGACAATGTTGCGGTCGATAACCGTGCTGTCGAGCACGATGTTGACAGTGAATGTTCCCAGAACGCCTTCGGCGACGGGATTGCCTGCGACGTCGATCACTTGTCCGGGGTTCAGGACAATGGTGTACAGACCGCCATCGCCGGGCTCCCAGGAGCCCCCCGGCGCGGTGATGCGGTAGGTAGCGGTTCGGCGGTTGCCATTGGTGGGGCGATTTATGGAAACCAGGATCGCGGACTGGAGGTACCCAAGGGGACCTTGGACTAATAAATCTCCGCTGCCAATGGATTGGACCGCGATCGCGGTGTCGTCGACATATGCGACCTGAAAATCATAAGTGTTTTTTCCGCGGAGCACGTCGGGAGCGTGCAGGATGGCGGTGGGGGGGAGCGTATCGGGGACGGGGGCCTGTGATCCTTCATAGGCGCCCAGGTCGATTCCGGTGCCCAGGGGGCGCGATTGGCCGGCGATATCAACCGGCGGCGCGAAGAGGGATGTTCCGGCATCAAGCGCGGGACTCGTCAGGGCGAGGTGATAATCGTTGGAGGAGGCATCGGCAAAGAGTTGGTCGGGCGAGGCCATAAACGAGTGAAGATCCTGACCGGAATCGGCCTGCCATTGGGCCAGCGAGAAAGACTCTTCGGTATCGTCATCTTCAAATTGGTCAAGCACGATGTTGTAGTCGCTGACAAGTCCCGGGAGGCTGTCTTCAGAGGCGATCAGCGTGCCGTGCGCGCCGCCTAAGAGGATGTTGTTGTAGATCGTGTTGCCAGTGCTGCCGGAGACAAGTTCAATGGCAGCGCCGAAGGAAGCGGGCTGGGCGATGGTGTTATTGATGATGAGATTGCCGGTGGAACCGAAGGCAGCATCAATGTGGTAAAGGACGATGCCGTGTTTTCCATTGTTGTAGATGAGGTTGTTCTGGATGCGGCTGTTGGTCACGCCGTCGCCGTTAATGCCGTTGGCCCCGTTGTCGTAGATCACATTGCCTTCGATCAAAGCGCCTTGGATCATGCCGATGCCGCCCTGGCTAATGTCGCCGTTGAGGTGCAGGCCCTGAGTGGCGTTGGCGGCGATGGTGTTGCTGCGAATGACCGGGTTAATGTCACTATTGGAAATATAAATGCCGTGGCCGGAGCCCGAGTCACCGTTGCCGATGGTATTGGTGACAGTATTTCCCTGGACGACAAAATCGGTCGTGAAGCTGCAAAAAATGCCGAACCGCCTCGCAGAATCGACCGTGCAGTTTACGATGCTCACGTGATCGGAATTGCTCACGTGGATTCCGTCGCGATCGATGTCACGGTTAGGATTGGTGATGGTCAGCCCGCGAATGGTCAACCAGGAATTACCCGGTTCCATGTCGATTGCATCGCTGGTTTTGTTGTTACGCTCGTCGATGACGACCGTTCCGGGAAGGGCGGCGGGATCGGCTTGAATGGTGATGGGGGAGTTCGGAGTGCCATTGAGATTGCCATAGAGGCCGTCGACATCCCATCCAAGGACAAATCCCTCGTGATACACACCGGGTTCAATATTGAGAGTATCGCCTGGGAGAAGGTGAGAAATGGCGACCTGGAGTCTCTGCCAGGGAGCTGCCGCGCTGCCGTCGCCGGCGTCGTCGCCCAAGGTTGAGACATAATAGGTAGTCAGCAGGAGGCGCGGTTCGAGGGCTTGCAGCGCGGTCCGCGCGCGCATGGCGCGGCGTTTTCGCACATTTGAAAGCAGGGGCGTCCGTGCCCGACATGCCCGTGCCCAAGGCATAGCGGAACCCTTCCCGCCGAGATTTTTCGTTCGCAACCCCACAAAGATCGCGAGAGAACGGCGTGCGCATGGCGGCAATCAAAGGGACGCAATAACAACATCCGAAATTCGGACGTCATTCCCAACGTGCGTTGCCGTGATATGCCGCAATGTGAATGCATCACTATTACAAAAGAATGAGGAATCCCGCAAGGTCAAAACCGCGAAAATGACCTAGAAAATGAATAAATATTCGACGGGAAAGGCGCTTTAATAGGACGCAGCGCCACATGGCCCATGGGGCGGTCCCTGGCCGCAACATATCTTGAAGTATCGTTTGTTTCCGGACTTACATCGCGGAGTTTGATGGGGAGAGCGTGTCCGAAAAAAACGTGGTCCGACAATGGGGTGCGTTAGATGGGCAATTCTACAAACTCTTCGCGGACGTGGATTTATGGAACGTTAATCTGGGTAGATTCGACTGCTGATTACGCGAGGACAGAATGCTCACTCGACAGGGACGGGCGCGGGCAGAGGGGCATGATCGGCCTGCCAAGGCTGCATTTCGGGGATGAACAGTTTCAGCGTCGCGAGAATTTGCTCGCGCTGCGTGCAATGCTGCAGCGGCTCGAGTTCGTCAATCATCTTCCAGACGCGGCCGGGATCGGGAGCAGATTTCCAGATCGCGATTTTCGGGTGGCGCGTGGGGGCCATATTCTCGCCCTGGTTCGAGAGCTCTTCATAGAGCTTTTCGCCGGGACGAAGGCCGGTGAAGACGATGGGAATATCCACATCGGGGCGCAAGCCCGACAGGATAATCAGGTCGCGCGCCAGATCGAGGATGCGCACAGGTTTGCCCATGTCGAGCGTGAAAATCTCGCCGCGATTGCCCAGTGCCGCGGCCTGCAGCACCAACTGGGCAGCCTCGGGAATTGTCATGAAGTAGCGACGCATTTCCGGATGCGTGACCGTAACCGGCCCGCCGGCGGCAATCTGTTGCTTAAAAATCGGGACGACCGACCCGTTGGAACCCAGAACATTGCCAAAGCGAACCGCCACAAAGTTGGTGCCCTGGTGCGCCGTTCCTCCGCGCGCCCCTGCCGCTGCGGCATCCAAAGCGGGAGCCGATTTTGTCCGGCGCGCCAGCGCCTGAATGTACAATTCCGCGCAGCGCTTGGTTGCGCCCATGATTGAGGAAGGATTGACCGCCTTATCCGTGGAAATCATCACGAAATTGCCTACGCCGTGGGCTGCTGCGGCATCGGCCAGGATTTTTGTGCCAAAGACATTGTTGCGGATCGCCTCTCCCGGATTCGATTCAGCCAAGGGCACGTGTTTGTGGGCGGCGGCATGGAACACAATCTCAGGCAGGTGGTCGGAAAATACCTCTTTCCAGCACAGTGGGATCCGAAGCTTGGAATTCACGTGACTTGAAGTCGCGGCCGCACTGACCCTATAGTGAGTCGTATTAATTTAAATCATACCAACATGGTCAAATAAAACGAAAGGCTCAGTCGAAAGACTGGGCCTTTCGTTTTAATCTGATCGGCACGTAAGAGGTTCCAACTTTCACCATA
>JADMIO011437964.1_pt1 | contig 13528 bp, 12 predicted proteins | sample 8958161 | NCBI WGS metagenome assembly JADMIO01 (sample SAMN16585339, study PRJNA669376) | soil metagenome | isolation source: Crop rotation soil | place: USA: Cullars Rotation, Alabama | collected 2011 | reverse complement strand
CGGTGCCGGCGCGCCCGCCGCGGCCTCCCCATCCGTCGCGGGCTCCGCGTGCGGCGCTGGCGCCGGCGCCTGCGCCGCGGCGGCGAGGAGCTGCGCGAGCTCCTACTCCACCGCTTCGACGATCGCGTGCAGGTCGGGCACGACGTCCCAGTCGGCGTTGAAGCCCCACTACAGCCCGCCGTTGTAGCTGAAGAGCGCGATGCCGAGCGCTTGATTGGTGAAGAGCGGCACCAGCGGATAGCTCGCCAGCATCTCCGAGCCGAGCATGTAGGCCGGGCACTGCGGGCCCGGGACGTTGGTCACGACCATGGTGTACGCCCGCGTCCGCGCGCCGAGGCGCGCGGACCGGATGAACGCTCTGGTCAGCCGATCGTAGTGTGCGTAGCTCACACGGCTCATAGCAGCGGCCATGCCACGGGACGCCGTGCAGGGGCCGCCGCAACGCTGCCACCTGCGTGGCCGTGCTTCGCGAGCCGGGAATCCTCGCGGTCTCGGTCCCAAACCTGCGAAGCGTCCTGGCATGGCCGGAGGGAGTATGCGATGCCTGCGCGCGCCCGCCGCCGGGATCGACGCGCGCGGGCGACCATGACCTCGCGCGTACTCGGCTTCGTCTTCCTCACCGTCTTCCTCGACATGATCGGCTTCGGGATCGTGATCCCGCTGCTCTCATTCTACGTCGCCGATCTCGGCGGCACCGCGCAGGTCGTCGGCCTGATCCTTGGCAGCTTCTCGCTCATGCAGGTACTGGCGACGCCGATCCTCGGTCGGCTTTCGGACCGTTTCGGCCGGCGGCCGATCATCCTCGCGAGCCTCGCCGGCAACGCGGTCGCGATGGCGGTGTTCGCGGTCGCCGTCGACGTTCGGGCGCTGCCGCTGCTCTTCGCGTCGCGCATCCTCGCCGGCGCGACCGCCGGCAACCTGTCCGCCTGTCAGGCAGCGGTCGCGGACGTGACCGATGGTGCCGAACGCGCCGGCGGCATGGGACGGATCGGCGCGGCGATCGGCCTCGGCCTCGTCGTCGGCCCGGTGCTCGGCAGCGCGCTCACGCATATCCACCGCTCCGCTCCTCCGCTCGCGGCGGCCGCGCTCGCGTGCCTCGATCTCGCCGCCGTGTGGCTGTTCATGCCCGAGACGCGCGGCACCGGCCGCGCCGACGTCGCCGACGACGGCACCCCGCAGCCGTCGCTCGCGACTGCGCTTCGTGATCCGCGCATCGTGAGCGTGATGATCATCTACTTCCTGACCTTCCTCTGCATGACCAACTTCCAAGTGTCGCTGCCGCTCCTCAGCGACGCGCGCCTCGGCTGGCGCGAACGGCAGTACGGCTGGGTCTTCGGGCTCTACGGCTTCATGGCACTCCTGGTGCAGGGCCGGCTGATCGGCATTCTCTCGCGACGGTACTCGGCAGTGCGGCTCCTGATCGTCGGTGCGGTCTGCATCGGCGCCGGGATGGCCGCGATCGCGGTCGCACATGGGCCGGCGCTGTTGCTTCTCGGCGTCGCGATCACCGGCGTCGGCGTCGGTCTCACGAGCCCCACGCTCGCGACGCTCGCATCCCTGTACGCGGGGCGTGCCCGGCAAGGCGCGATCCTGGGCTTCACGCAGTCCGCGGGCGGCGCCGGCCGCACCGTCGGCCCGTGGTGGAGCGGCCTACTGTACGACCGCGCCGGCACCGCCGCACCGTTTCTCTTCGGTGTCGCCGCCGCCGCGGTCTCGACGGCGATCGCCACCGCGCTCACCCGTCGCGCGGACCGCACCTAGCGGGCGCCGCCGGCGATCGACGTGGGGTCGAGACGGCCCACGAAGTTGTTGCGGTGGCGTGGGAAAACGGCACAATGGCCCGACGGCGCGCGTCGCCGGGGACGCCCGGACGCACTCTCCGACCGCCGGCTCGCAGGAGGTTCACGATGGCCCAGACCGCTCAGCTTCGCCGCATCGACGCGCTCGAGAACGAGGCGCAGCGCATCTTCGCGCTGCAACGCGAGGCATACCTGCGCCACCCCTATCCGACCTACGAGGAGCGCAAGGCGAACCTCGACACGCTCGAACGCATCCTCCTCGACAACGCCGACGCGATCGCCGACGCGATCAACGCCGACTTCGGCCATCGCAGCGTCGAAGAGTCGAAGATGCTCGAGCTCTTCACCTGCGTCGACGGCATCCGGCACACCAAGAAGAAGCTGAAGAAGTGGATGAAGGCGCAGCGCCGCCACGTGTCGGTCCTGTTCGCGACCGGCAAGAACCGCGTCATCCCGCAGCCGAAGGGGGTCGTCGGCCTGATCTCGCCGTGGAACTATCCCCTCTTCCTCACGATCAGCCCGCTCACCAGCATCCTCGCCGCCGGCAACCGCTGCATGATCAAGATGGCGTCGAACTCGCAGACGCTCTGCCGCCTGCTCGCCGAGAAGTTCCGCGAGCGCTTCCCGGAAGACACGGTCGCCATCCTGCCGGGCGTCCGTCCCAACGACTTCACCACCCTGCCCTTCGACCACATCATCTTCACCGGCTCCGCCGACGCCGGCCGCACGGTGATGCGCACCGCCGCCGAGAACCTGACGCCGGTGACGCTCGAGCTCGGCGGCAAGTCGCCGACGATCATCTGCGACGACTTCGACGTCGAGAAGGCCGCGGAGCGCATCCTCTACGGCAAGTTCGTGAACGCCGGGCAGACCTGTCTCGCGCCCGACTACCTCTTCGTGCCCGAAGGCAAGCGCGAGCAGTTCGTCAACGCCGCGCAGCGGATCCTCGCCAAGCGCTACCCCGACACCAACCAACGCGCGTACACCTCGGTCATCGACGACAAGTCGTACAAGCGCCTGCGCGCTACGCTCGAGGACGCGGAGAAGAAGGGCGCGAAGCTCGTGCCGCTGGTCCCGGGTGCGACCTTCAACGACGAGTACCGCAAGATCCCGCCGCACGTCGTGCTCGACGTCAGCGACGACATGACGATCATGAAGGAGGAGATCTTCGGCCCGCTCCTCCCGGTGCGCACGTACCGCAGCCTCGACGAGGTTCTGCACTACGTGAACTCGAAGGACCGTCCGCTCGGCCTCTACTTCTTCACCAACGACCAGGCGACCGAAGACAAGATCATCTACGGCACGATCTCGGGCGGCGTGACGATCAACAACGTCGTCTTCCACGTCGCGCAGCACGACATGCCGTTCGGCGGCATCGGCGCGAGCGGCATGGGCCAGTACCATGGGCACGAAGGCTTCGTGGAGTTCTCGAAGATGCGGCCGGTCTTCACGAACCCGAAGCTCCCGGGCCTCGAGATGTTCTACCCGCCGTACAAGAAGCGGCACCTGCGGCTGGTCAATCTCTTGTTGAAGCTGAAGCGCTAGCCCGTTCCCGATGCGCGAGTACCTCGAGCCCACCGCGACCGTCGACAGCGAGCATCCCGCGGTCGTCGCGTTCGCGAAACGTCACGCCGTCGGCGCCGTCGACGCGCGCGACGCCGCGGTGAAGCTCTACTACGCCGTGCGCGACGGCTTCCGCTACGACGCCTACCGGATCAGCGTCAGCGAGGACGACCTGCGCGCGAGCAAGACGCTCGAGCTCGGCTACGGCTGGTGCGTCTCGAAGGCGGTGCTCCTCGCGGCGGCATGCCGCGCCGTCGGCCTCCCGGCGCGCCTCGGCTTCGCCGACGTCCGCAACCACCTCTCGACCGAGCGGATGCGGAAGCACATGAAGACCGACGTCTTCATGTGGCATGGCTACACGTCGATCCACCTCGACGGCCAATGGTTGAAGGCGACGCCGGCGTTCAACGTCGAGCTCTGCACCAAGTTCCGCCTGAAGGCGCTCGAGTTCGACGGCCGGGCGGACTCGATCTACCACCCGTTCGACGAGGACGGGAACCGCCACATGGAATACGTGCGCCAGCGCGGCGAGTTCGCCGACGTGCCGATCGCCGAGATCGTCGAGACGTTCCGGCAGGCGTACGCGTCGATGCCCGCCGACGCGGCGTCCGACTTCGACGCTGACGTCGCCCGCGAGACCTCCGGCAGCGGCGACTGACCGGCCGCCCGCGCGCCTCGCCGCGCCGCCGGTCGTTTTTCTGCGTCATCGCGGGCCACGTCGCGCCTTTCATGCACGGAGATCATTGTCGCGCTCGGCGGCGGTTTTTATACGCCGGCCGTGGCCGAGCTCCCGCGCACGTCTGCGAACGCCGACCATCGGACGGGATCCGTCGCCGGCGCGGCGGCGCGTCGGCTCGACGGTCGTCGCGATGTGCGTCGGCGCCGTGCTCGTCGCGGTCGCACGTGCGCCGGACACGGCCGCGCCACCATCGGCGCCGAATGCGACGGCGACACCCGCCGAAGCCATCGCGACCGCGACCCCGATCCACGGCGCCGACGCCGGCGTGCAATGTTCGTCGAACGTCGACGAGGTGGCGCGTCTCGTCGACGGCACGCATCGCACCGTGCACGCCGTCATCGCGACGATCCCGGATCCGCTCGACTCGACCGTCGGCTGGTACCTCGATGATCAGCTCGGCGCCATCGAGCAAGGCATGAACGACGCCCGCTTCGTCCTGCAGTGCTACTGGCTGCCGTGGTCGCCCGACCAGAGCGCGGACAAGCATCCGCCCGACGTCGCGGCGACGGAGCCGGGTGTCATCGTCGCGCTCGGAAGCACTCAGGACGTGCTGGTGCTCTTCGTCGTCGGCGAGACGCCGACCTCGGGCATCCATACGGCCGCCTTCACGAAAGCGCTCGCGGTCATTCAGGGTCACCGATGGCTGACCAAGGACGGCCGCGTACAGGTCCTCGGCCCCACCTTCTCCGGCTCGGCGTCCTCGCTCGCCGTCGTGTTGCACGATCACGCCGACCAGTCGTTCGAGATCGTGTCAGGCAGCGCAACGCGCGAGGCGACCGGGCACGACCTCACGTCGGCCAACGCGGACGTCAAATATTCCGTCGTCGTCAACTCGAGCACCGCGCAGATGGAGGCATTGCTCGCCTATCTCACCAGCCACGACGTCGACCTCGGGCGCACGGCACTGCTCTACGAATCCGGAACCCTCTACGGCAGCTCCCTGTACGACCGCTCACGCGGGAACCCCGCGAACAACGCACCGGCGATCCAGATCCCGTTCCCCTTGCAGATCTCGCAGCTCCGCACGGCGTATCAGCGCGCAACCGCCACCGGCGCGTACAAGACGTCGAGCACGGAAGCGGAGCGCGGAACCGACCTGTCGCTCGGCGACGTCGTGGTGCCGCGCGATCGGGTCCCGCCGATGGCACCGGCGATCACCGCCGCAAGCGCCGACCTCATGCTCGCCACGATCCTCGCCACCCTCGCCGACGCCAAGGTCACGCACGTCATCATCGTCGCGACCGATCCCCGCGACACGCTCTTTCTCGCGGGCCGCATCCGCCGCTATGTGCCCGACGTGCAGCTCGCCACGTTCTCGTCCGATCTCCTCTACGTCCACCCGGACCACCGTGCCGACGTCGAGGGCATGATCGTCGCGACGACGTATCCGCTCATCGCGAACCTGCAGCGGTGGCAACGTGCCTGGCCGCATGCACCCCTGTTGCAGTTCCCACGGAACGCCGCCGAGGGCGCGTACAACGCCACGCTCGCGCTGCTGCGTCCGGATGGCGTCGATCTCGTCGACTACGGCCCACCTCCGTTCGCCGGCGTGCCCGGTTGCGGCGGGCGCGCGCCGGCATCGAACGGCATTCCTCCGGTGTGGCTGACGCTCGTTGCGCACGACCGGTTCCTCCCGCTCACGGCGTGCGAGCCGGGCGCGGAGCACGCCGGCTCGCTGCTGGTCGGCGATGCGACGCACCCACAGCAGCCGGTGCAGCTGCCTTTTCCCGTGCTGGCGGCAATCCTGATTCCCGGCGCGGCGGTGTCGGTGCTCCTGGGCGCGACGCGGCTGCGCGCAGGCGCGTGGGTCTGCCCTGGCCCGCCGCCGCGCTGGCTCGACGTGCAGCTGGGCCTGTGCTGGACCGGCCTCATTGCCGCGAGCGTCCTCCTGATCGCGTACTTCGCGCGCTTCATCGTCATCTACTGCCGCGCGTGGTCGGGATCCGCGCGCATCGACGAGGTGCTCCTCTACCTGCGGGGCGCCGACATCGGCAGCGGGCGATCGCTGATCGTCTTGAGCACGCTGATCGCGATCGTGTTCTGGATCGTCGGGCTCGGCCATTTGCGGCGGCTCTGGTTCGTGCGCGCCGCGGCGCTACCGAACCCCATCGCGCAACCGGACGGCCCGACCGACGACCTGCGCGGTGTGTGCGACGACATCGCCGACATCGCGCGCGGCACCCATCCACCGGACGGCCCATCGCTGATCGGCTACTGCGTCGTCGCGCTGGCCGGCATCGCGGTGCTGATTCAGCTGCGGCTCGAGAACGGCGTCTTCGACTACGTCGTACGTGGGCTCCTCGTCGTCGCGTTCCTGCTGGTGAGCGCGAACGGCCTCCACAGCGTCGCGCTGTGGCGGAAGATGCACGACCTGCTCCGCCGACTCGCGGCGCACCCACTCGCCGCGGCGTACACGCGGCTCGCGGGCGACGCCACGACACGCGGTCTCCGCGGTCGATTCTACGCACGGCTGCCGGCGCTGTACGAGCTGACGTCGGTCATGGATGCGTGGCGCACGCTCGCCGCGGTGTCCACGTCGATGGCGCTCGAGCGCGCGGCGGTCGCGGCCGCGCCCGACTTCGGCGCGCTCCCGATCGACCTCGACGCAGCGGCGCGCTTGCGCGACCGACTCGCCGAGATCACCGCGGCGACCACGGCGTTCGACGTCGAGATGGCCAGCGGCGATCCGGACGAACCGAGTCTCCAATCGCCGTACGCGACGTCGCATGCTTTCGCCGTCGCCGGCGACGTCGCGCGCATGCTCGAGGCCGTTTGGCGCGGGTTCTCCGTGGACGCGCGCAAGGCGGAGCCGCTCGTCCAATGGGTGACCGCCGCCGAGGATCTCGCCGCGCGGACGGTCACGATGTATCTCGGCATGCTCTTCACGCACCTGCAGAACGTGCTCGCGACGCTCGTCGCGGGCGCATTCCTGTTGGTCTTCATCGTGCTCTCGTATCCGTTCCAGCCGCAGTCGCTGCTGACGACCGCCGCGTGGGTATTTGCGGCCGCGGTCGTCGGGACGGTCCTCGGCATCTTCGTCCAGATGGACCGCAGCGACGTCCTCAACCGCCTGAGCAACACCAAGTCCGGCGAGCTCACCTTCGACCGAAATCTCTTCGGCATGGTGAGCCGCTACATCCTGCTGCCGCTGACGGGGCTCGTCGCGACGCAGATCCCGCAACTCGGCCGCTTCGTCGACGTCGTCGTCCGGTATCTCCGCTGAGACGAGCCGTCAGCGCGATGCAGTGAGCGCCTTTGCCGTCGCCGCCGTGCCGACGCCGAACACCAGGTGCGACGTGATCATCAGCGCGTTGCGTTCGTCCGCGTGCTCGGTCGCCGGCCGCATCACACCCGTTGCCGGTAACCAGCCGAGGTAGCTGACGGCCCAGAGCGCGAGACCGAAGAGCGCGCCGCCGGTCAGCGGATGGCGCGGCTCGTCGCCGCTTGCCGCGCCGTACACCGCGCCCGCGAGCGCGCCGTACCCGACGTGCGACGCAACCGTCGCTACCGACCGCTCGGGCTCGCCGAGGTACTGCGCGACCCCGGCGCGTCGTGCGAGCCGCATCGTGATCGTGCGCGGCGGCAGTCGGTACCGCTGCCAGAACGGCAACCGGCGATGCATCGCGGCCATCACGAGCGTCATCGGCACGGTCGCGACCGCGCCGCTCACCGCGCCGACGAGCGCGCGGCGGAGCAGTCCACATCTACTCGCGTGGGGCGGCCTCGCACTAACTTGCGTGTCCATGGATGCGGTACGCAGCAACGCGCATGCCGGGGCGCCGGGACGCGAGCACTGTGATGAATTGCAGCGTGACCTCGCGTCCGCGCACCGCGAACGCCGTCCGCATCTACAAACTACACGCGCGACGCGTTGACTCGCGTCCCAGTCGTCGGAATGGTGGCGCGCCATGGACATCGTCATCCGTTCGGTGCGCGAGTCCGACGTCGCGGAGGCCGACCGCATCTTCCGCACCGCATTCGGGACCTTCCTCGGCCTTCCGGATCCACTCGCGTTCGCGGGCGATAGCGACTACGTCCGCACGCGCTGGCGGCTCGATCCAACCGCCGCGTTCGCCGCGGAGGTCGATGGGGCGCTCGCCGGCTCGAACTTCGCGACGTGCTGGGGCAGCGTCGGGTTCTTCGGACCGCTCACCGTTCGCGTCGACCAATGGAACGCGGGCATTGCGCGTCGCCTGCTCGAGCGAACGATGGAGCGGTTCGAGGAGTGGGGCGTGCGTCATGCCGGATTGTTCACGTTCCCGCAGAGCACGAAGCACATCCATCTGTACCGATCCTTCGGCTTCGCGCCGCGATTTCTCACCGCCGTCATGGCGAAGCCGGTCACGACCTCGATCGTGTCGACGGCGGAGTGGACCGTGTTCTCGACGGTCCCCGTGGACGCGCGCGCGGCGACCCTCGGGCACGTCCGCGACCTCACCGACGCGGTGTACGGCGGCCTCGACCTGACGGCCGAGATCACCGGCGTGCACGAGCACGAGCTCGGCGACACGGTCCTGCTGCATCATGGCGGTCGACTCGCGGGCGTCGCCGTTTGTCACGTCGGGAAAGGCACCGAGGCGGGGAGCGGGACGTGCTACGCGAAGTTCGCAGCGGTCCGGCCCGACGGCAACGCCGCGGCGCGGTTCGGCGACCTGCTCGACGCGCTCGAGGCGTTCGCGGCGACGCGTGACGCGCGGCGCATCTCCGCGGGCATGAACACGGCCCGCCGCGCCGCCTGGTCGGCGCTCCAGGCGCGCGGCTTCCGCAGCGAGATCATCGGCGTCGCCATGCATCGTCCGGACGAGCCCGCCTACAGCCACGCCGACGCGTGGGCACTCGACGATTGGCGCTGACGCGCCGACGAGCCTACGGCGCGAGCCCGAGCTGGCGCAGGATCGTCGCGGCGTCGAAGTAGACGCGCTCGCAGACGATGCGGTCGTCGTCGAAGAGGAAGAACGCCGCCATCCGGCAGCGGAAGCTCTTCCCGGTCGGCGGGATGACGCCGCGGAGCGCGCCGCGATGTGTGCCGAGCAGATCGAACTCGACGATCACCCCGTCGTCGGCGTGGTGCAGCGCGTGCACCTCGTTGCGCTGGTCCGGGAACGCAGCGCGCGACGCGGCGTAGTAGCCGCGTACCGCCTCCTCGCCGTCGTACACCTCACCGGTCGCGACGAGCTCGTACCGTGGGTGCTCGAACGTCCGCAGCGTCGCCTCGAAGTCGAGGCGGTTCTCGGAGTCCATGTGCTCGCGCACGACCGCCTCGCGGCGCTCGCGCAATGTCGTGGCTGCGTCGGTCATGTCTGCGGAGGGCGGCCGCGACGCGCGGCCGGCGCGGCCGCGCAGGCGGCGCGGAGGACGGCGATGCTCTCGCCGACGGATCGGCGTGCGTTGAAGACCGACGTGCCGGCGACCGCGATCGTCATGCCGGCGCGCGCGAGCGCGGCGATCTCGTGCTCGCTGACGCCGCCGTCGACCTCGATCGCGACCCGGTCGAGGCCGCGCGCCTGCAGCACCGCCCGCAGCCGCGCAACCTTGTCGACGCTTTCGGGAATGAACGGCTGGCCGCCGAAGCCGGGGTTCACCGACATCACGAGCGCAACGTCGATCGCCGGGAGGATCTCGTCGAGCGCACCGAGCGGCGTCGCCGGGTTCAGCGCGACCCCCGGCTGCGCGTCGAGCGCGCGGATCGCCTGCACGGTCCGATGCAGATGCGGGTCGGCTTCGACGTGCACCGTCATCGCGCCGGCACCGGCGCGCGCGAAGACATCGAGGTACCGAGCCGGCTCGGCGATCATCAGGTGCACTTCGAGGACCGCGTTCCATTCCGCCGCGAGCGGCCGCAGCGCCTCGACGACGAGCGGACCCATGCTGATGTTCGGGACGAAGTGGCCGTCCATCACGTCGACGTGGATCCGCCGCACGCCCGCCGCCAGCGCGTCGCGCACCTGCTCGCCGAGGCGCGTGAAGTCGGCGGCGAGGATCGACGGCGCGATCTCGACCGCGCACGCGGCCTGCGGCGCGGCACCGCGATCCGAGCTCGCCGCGCGGGTCGATGTCGGACGCTTCACGTCGTCTGCTTCGCCGCGCGATAGCGGCGGATGAGCGCGTTCGTCGACGAGTCGTGCGCGAGCGGCGGCTCGCCGGCGCTCTCGAGCTCGGGGACGATGCGCTGCGCGAGCTGCTTGCCGAGCTCGACGCCCCACTGGTCGAACGAGTCGACGTGCCACACCGTCCCCTGCGTGAACACGCTGTGCTCGTAGAGCGCAACGAGCGCGCCCAGCACGGCCGGCGTGAGGCGTTCGGCGAGGATCGTCGACGTCGGCCGATTGCCCTCGAACACGCGATGCGGCACGAGCCGCTCCGGCGTGCCTTCCGCGCGTACTTGGTCGGCCGTCTTGCCGAACGCGAGCGCCTCGGTCTGCGCGAAGACGTTCGCCATGAGGAGATCGTGATGGTGGCCGAGCGGGTTCAAACTGTGCGTGAACCCGACGAAGTCGCACGGGATAAGCCGCGTGCCCTGGTGGATGAGCTGGTAGAACGAGTGCTGTCCGTTCGTGCCGGGCTCGCCCCAGAAGACCTGCCCGGTCGCGTAGTCGACGCGCGTGCCGTCGAGCGTCACGTGTTTCCCGTTCGACTCCATCGTGAGCTGTTGGAGGTAGGCGGGAAAGCGCTTCAGGTACTGCTCGTACGGCAGCACGGCGACGGTCTCGGCGCCGAAGAAATCGGCGTACCACACCGCGAGGAGGCCCATCAGCACCGGCAGGTTGCGGTCGAAGGGCGTGGTCCGGAAGTGCTCGTCCATGGCGTGAAACCCGGCGAGCATCTCGCGGAACCGCTCCGGGCCGATCGCGATCATGGTCGAGAGGCCGATTGCCGAGTCCATCGAGTAGCGCCCGCCGACCCAGTCCCAGAACTCGAACATGTTCGCCGTATCGATGCCGAACTTCGCGACCTCCACGGCGTTGGTCGATACCGCGACGAAGTGCTTCGCCACGGCGCGCTCGTCGCCGCCGAGCCCGCGCAGCGCCCACGCCCGCGCGGTCTTCGCGTTGGTCATCGTCTCGAGCGTCGTGAAGGTCTTGGATGAGACGACGAAGAGCGTCTCGGTGGGGTCGAGGTCGCGCGTCGCCTCGGCGAAGTCGGTGCCGTCGACGTTCGAGACGAAGCGGAAGACGATGTCGCGCGCCGCGTAGAAGCGCAGCGCCTCGTACGCCATCACCGGACCCAGGTCCGATCCGCCGATGCCGATGTTGACGACGGCGCGGATGCGCTTGCCGCCATGGCCCGTCCACGCACCGCTCCGGACGCGCTCGGCGAAGTCGGCCATGCGGTCGAGGACGGCGTGCACCTGCGGGACGACATTCTCGCCGTCGACCGTGATCACCTGGCCGCGCGGCGCGCGGAGCGCGACGTGCAAGACGGCGCGGTTTTCCGTGACGTTGATCTTCTCGCCCGCGAACATCGCATCGATGCGCGCACGCAGGCCCGACTCGTCGGCGAGCGCGACGAGCAAGCGCAACGTCTCGTCGGTGACGCGGTGCTTGGACCAGTCGAGGAAGAGCCCGGCGCCCTCCGCCGTGAGCCGCTCGCCGCGCCGCGGATCGTCGTGGAAGAGCGTCCGCAGATGGACGTCGCGGATGGTCTCGAAGTGCGCCTGGAGCGCGCGCCACGCCGGGCGCGCCGTGAGCGGGGTCGTGGTCATTGGTGGTCCTCCGGCGCGCGCGCCGCCGCGCAGAGCGCCCGCGCATCGCAACCGACGAGCTCGCCGATGCGCTCGACGGTGACGTCGCCGGGCGGATGGGCGGCGGCCGCGTCCGGGCCGAGCGCGTAGTGTCCCTGGCGGACGAACACGGTCGTGACGCGCACGCCCCAGCACTCCTTCACCGCCGCCACGATCCGCGGCTTGTCGTCGACCAGGATGTAATGGTCGGCGGGAAACCGGCGCTCGACGTCGTCGAGCTCCCGCTCCTTGTGGATGTAGATCAGGACCCGTGTGTCGACGGCATCGAAGAGTCCCGACCGCTCGACCTTGCGCGGCTGGAACACGACGTCGCCGTCGGAGAGGATCACGGTCGTGCTGAAGCTCGCGAAGTGCTCGAGCACGTCGAGCGCACCCGGGAAGAGGCGGTTCGCGAACGGGTAGTTCACCAGGTACGAGGACACCGCGAGCAGGTGCGGGTCGCGGGGGTTCTCGATCCGATAGCGCTGGAGCGCGCCCAGGTAGTCGGCGTAGCCGAGCTCTTGCCGCAGGTCTTCGAAGATCGCCCAGTATCGCTCCTGGCGCGCCTCACCGACCTCGCGCGTCAGGTACTTCTTCAGATCCGCGGCGACGCGATCGTTGTCGAGGAGCGTGTTGTCGACGTCGAAGAGCGCGACCAGCGCAGGGCGCGGCGGCGCCGCCGTCATCGTTCGAGCTCCGCGGCGGCGGCGGCGTCGACGATCCACCGCACCGTGCCGGCCGTCGGCGCGACGAGCTGCGCCGGCAACTCCCACGGGTCGTAGGGACCGCGCAGCACGCGACGAAGCATCGGCGCCTTGTCGCGGCCGGCGACCAGAAACAGTGCGGCGGCCGCGGCGTTCGCGACCGGCGCCGTCACCGTCACGCGCCATGGCGGCTCGGCGTCGACGCGATCGGGAGCGACCCATCGCCGTCGCTCCGCGAGCAGCGGCGAGCGCGGAAACAGCGACAGCGTGTGACCGTTGTCCCCCATGCCGAGGAGGACGAGGTCGAGACGCGCGCCGGGCGCTGGGCGCGGCGGACCCTGCGGCGTCGCAAGCGCGCGCCGCAGCTCGATCTCGTAGGCGTCGGCCGCCGCACGCGGCGCGAGCTCGCCGCGAATGCGATGCACGTGCGACGGCGAGACCGGCACGCGGTCGAGGAGCGCTTCGCGCGCGAGCCGATAGTTGCTCGCGGGATGCTCCGGCGGGACGCAGCGCTCGTCGCCCCACCACACGTCGACGTGCGACCACGGAATGCGCGACCGCCACTCGACCGTCGCGAGCAGCGCGTACAGCCGCTTCGGCGTCGACCCGCCCGAGAGCGCGATCGTGAACCGTCCGGTGGTCGCGATGGCGTGCTCGGCGGCGGCGACGACGCGCGCCGCCGCCGCGGCCGCGACGTCGTCGGCGGTCGCGACCACGTCGACGTGCGCGACAGTCAGGTCCACCGCACGCGCGTCGGCGCTGCGCGGCGCCGTCATCGCACCGCCTCGCCGCGCTCGAGCACTTCGACGCGCCCGTCGGCATGTCCGACGAGCACCCGCTCGGCGGTGCCGAGGAAGAGCCCGGTGTCGACGACGCCCGGCACGGCGCGGATCGCGGCTTCGAGCGCGCGCGCCTCGGCCGGCGTCGCGAGCGGCGCCGCCGGCGCGCAGTCGAGCGTGAGGTTGCCGTTGTCGGTCCGCATCGGCGTGCCGCCGCCGTCGAC
>JADMIO011280118.1_pt1 | contig 13529 bp, 13 predicted proteins | sample 8958161 | NCBI WGS metagenome assembly JADMIO01 (sample SAMN16585339, study PRJNA669376) | soil metagenome | isolation source: Crop rotation soil | place: USA: Cullars Rotation, Alabama | collected 2011 | reverse complement strand
AAGGTGAGCCAGTGTGATTACATTTGCGGCCTAACTGTGGCCAGTCCAGTTACGCTGGAGTCACTAGTATTTAGGTGACACTATAGAAGCGGCCGCGACAACTTGTCCACGTGGAATTCTAAGCTTAGGATCCCAATGTGCTGGAAAGGTGGGCGACGAGGGCGGGTTCGCCCCGAACGTCGCCAGCCCGGACGAGGCGCTGGCTACCATCTCGCAGGCCATCGAGAAGGCCGGGTACAAACTCGGCGAGCAGGTGGCGTTCGCCCTCGACCCGGCGTGTACGGAACTGTTCGAGGAGGCGAAGCACAAGGGCAAGGAGGGTTACTGCTTCTACAAGAGTGCCCCGGACAGGATCATTTCGAGCGACGAGATGATCGACCTGTGGGCCACCCTCTGCAACAAGTACCCCATCGTCTCGATTGAGGACGGGCTCTCGGAGGACGACTGGGCCGGGTGGAAGAAGATCACCGCCAAGCTCGGCGGCAAGGTGCAACTGGTGGGGGACGATCTATTTGTTACCAACACCGAGCGGCTGAAGCGGGGCATCGCCGAGGGGTGCGGGAACAGCATCCTGGTGAAGGTGAACCAGATCGGCACGCTGACCGAGACGCTCGAAGCGGTCGAGATGGCCAAGCGGAACAAGTTCACCGCCATCCTGAGTCACCGCAGCGGCGAGACGGAAGACACCACCATCGCGGATCTGGCCGTCGCCACCAACTGCGGGCAGATCAAGACCGGCAGCGCCAGCCGCACCGACCGCATCGCCAAGTACAACCAACTGCTCCGGATCGAGGAGGAACTGGGTTCCGCCGCCGTCTACGGTTGTGAACTCCGGAAATAGGTTCCGGCCGGAGAAGTTTCAGGTTTCAAGTTCCACGTTTCAGCCGGAACCCCGTACCGGCCTCGGCTGCTTGAAACTCTGAAACCTGGAACTTGAAACATGCCGGTCCTGATCTCCGACCCGCCGCTGATCGGCCTGTTCGCCCTCGCCCTGGTGGTGCTGGTGGTGGGCGGGCTGTGGCTCCGCTACCGCAAGCGCTCGCTGCTGGCCGTCGCCGGCGTGCTACTGGTGCTGCTGGTGGCGTGGTTCGTTGCCGGGCTGCTGCTCGAAAGCCCCCGCGAGGAGTCCGTCCGCCGGGTGAACGACATGGCGGCCGCTCTGACGGCGAAGGACTGGGCGAAGTTCGGCGAGAACGTGAGCGAGTCGTTCGACTGGGAGGGGCGAAAGAAGGCCGACCTGAAGGGCCCGTTCGACCTGGCGGGGCGACAGAACCTGCGGGCGGCGGTGTGGTCTTTCGCCCTCACCGACCCGCCGCGGGTGAGTGACACCGAGGTGGTGATCTCGTTCGAGGCGAGGGCCAGCCCGCCGTCGGGCGAGCCGTTCCTGCGGCGGATCGAAGCCACGTTCGTCAAAGACCCCGACGGCAAGTTTCGGCTGAAGGGGTTCTCGCCGTTTCTCCCCGGAACGAACACCCCCGCCACAATCCCGTGATCCCTCCTCGCTCCGGTTCGTCCGCTGAGTTCACGCCCAGCCCGGAATCGGCGCAACCCCTTGCTGGGCATGGGTCGTACCGGAAATGTGTCATGAGTCCACGGAAGGGAGGGTGGGAAGTGCCTGGACTCAAGAACCACCCGCCCCGGCCCGCCGCACCACCTCTTCCAGCGCCGCCACCCGCGCCTTGAGCGATTCGATCTCGGTCAGCGCCTCGGTCAGCTTTGCTTCCAGGTCGGCCCGCGGCGGGGTGACGTAGGTCGCCCGTCCCTCGCTGGCGCTTCGGGCTAACGGTTCGGACCCGCCGCCGTACTTCGCCCGCTCCGCCGCCAGTTCGTCGGGCGTGTGGAAGGCGTGCGTCACCACCGCCCCGCGCCCGCCGGCCGTCAGGTAAACCACGAAGTTCCGCCGCACCAACTCCTTGAGCAGCCCGCGGAGGGTGTCCAGGTCGGCGATGTCGTCCATGCGGCTGGCCCGGCCCCGCAGATCGCCTTCCGTCTGCGGTCCCCGTAGCAGCAGCTCGGCCAGAATCGCCATCTCCACCTTCGACACCTTCCACTGGTCGTACAAGAGGTGCCGCCACTTCTCCACCCGCCCGCCCTGGATGCGGTTCACCAGCACCTTGCGGTTGAGTTCGAGCAGCACTTCCTCCACCTGGTCTTCGTCCAGGTTCATCACCGGGTCGCGGTTGCTCTTCTGGTTGCACCCGGTCACGACGCCGTTCACCGACATCGGGTAGGCGTCCCCGCTGCCAGTCTTCTGCTTCTCGATGAGCACGCCGAGCACCCGCCGCTCCAGCGGCGGGATCGGCTCCCACACCGGCGGGGGCGGCTCGGCGGGTTCAGGTGCGACGGGGGCGGGTTCGGTCACGGCGACTCATACCTCCTCGTTCCCACGCTCCGCGTGGGAACGTATCCGCGGACGCTCCGCGTCCCCTCGAACTGAACCGACGCGGAGCGTCGAGGGCGGCGTTCCCACGCGGAGCGTGGGAACGAGAGCTACTTGCTCTCGTTCTTCGGGGTGATCTTGATGTTGCGGAAGGCGACCGGGCCGTGATCGCCCTGGAGCATGAGCGGGCCGGTGGCCGCCTCCTTGCCAGTCAGCCCACTGCCGGTCGGCCCCCTCACCTCCACGCTCTCGTGCAGCACCTCGCCGTTGAACGTCACCTTCAGGAACCTGGCGTTGGCCGTCTTCTTGCCCCCCTCGAACCGCGGGGCCTGGAAGTCGATCACGAACGTCTGCCACTCGCCCGGCTTCTTGGCCAGGTTCTTCTTCGGCTTGGCAGCCGAGTAGATGGACCCCACGTCGGCGTCGGTCAGCTTGTCGTCCGCCTTGCCGAAGCTGTCGAAGATCTGCACCTCGTACTCGCCCATCAGGTACACCCCGCTGTTCGACCCCTTCGGCACCATAAACTCCACCTCCACCGTGCAGTCGCCGAACTTCTCCTCGGTGGACAGGTTCACCCCGCCCTTCATGTTCGCCAGCACCGCCGGGCGTTCCTTGTCGTCCTCGAACTCGGACAACTCGCCCGGCTTCTTCTCGCTCACCGTCACCGCCGTCACCTTCCACTGGCTCTTCTTCTCGTCCCCGTGCAGCTTCCACCCCTTCAGGTCTTTGCCGTTGAACGGCTCGACCGGTTTGAAGTCGGCAGCCGGGGCGAGGGCGGCGAGGGCGAACGCGAGCGGGAGCATGGCGGGCACCGGGGGAGAGGGACGGGGGGAGTGTATGAAAGGTTAGCCGCGACACGAAGGGGAGCGCGCCTCAGGCGCGCTCCCCTTCGTGTCGCGGCTATAACCGGAGGTCACTTCTTCTCCCCCACCTCCTCGCCGATGGGCGGGACGATGGCGTCCGGGCCGTAGTGCGCCTTGTACTTGGCGGCGAACTTCTCCTTCAGGGTGGGGTCGCACTTGAAGCACTGGGTCTTCGCCCGCTGGTGCTCCTGGCACCAGTCCCCCTTGTCCTTGAACATGGTCTGCTGCTTCTTCGGCGACATGCACATGCTGCACTCGTGTTCCGGGATGCCGTGCTCGTCGCACCACCAGCCTTCGTGTTCGGTCTCCTTCTCCTTACCGGAGCCGGCCGGCTTGTCCGGCGACGACGTGGGGGCGGGCGGTGGGCCGCCGCACCCGGTCAGGATCACCAGCCCGCCGATGGCCAGCAGGCCGAACAGCTTCGCGCGCATCACGCCTCTCCTTGAGTGAGTGGAACCACCTCGCCCCCGGCGGCGGACGCCTTCCGCCCGGCCGAGCTGAACACCAGATAGAGTACCCGCACCACCAGCAGCGACATCACGAACGACCCGGCCACCCCGCCGATCACCACCGTGGCGAGCGGGCGTTGCACCTCCGACCCCACCCCGTCGCCGAACGCCATCGGCACGAACCCCAGCCCGGCCACCAGCGCGGTCATGAGCACCGGCCGCAGGCGGGAGACGGCCGCCTCTTCGAGTGGCACCCCCTGGCTCCGCAGCCGGCGGACGGCCGACACCAGGATCATGTCGTCCATCACCGCCACCCCGGACAGGGCCACGAACCCGACCAGGGCCGACACGCTCAGGGGCATCCCGCGAACCCACAGGGCTACCAGCCCGCCCACCCAGGCGAACGGCACGGCGGTGAGCACCCGCAGGGCGTCCCAGTTGCGGTACGCCACGAACAGGAGCGACACCACCAGCACGGCGGTGAGCGGCAGCACCACGAACAGCATGCGGTTGCGGGCGCGGATCAGGTCGTTGTACTGCCCGGCCCACTCCAGGTGGTACCGGCCCGGCGGCAGGCTGACCGCCGCGTTCACCTTCTTCTGGGCTTCCTCCACGAACGTGCCGAGGTCGCGGTCTTTCACGTTGCACGTGACGGCCAGCCGCCGCTGCCCGCCCTCGCGGGTGACGGACGACGGCCCGCCGGCCACCTGCACCTTCGCCAGCCGGCCGAGCGGCACCCGCTCGCCGTTCGGGGTGGGCACCAGCAGCCCGTCCACCGCGTCCGGCCGCGTGCGGTACTCGTCCGGCAGCCGCACCACCAGCGGCACCCGGATCGGCCCCTGTTGCACCTCCCCGGCCGACTTCCCGCCGAGCGACTCGACAAACGCCAGCACCTGCCGGGCGGTCATGCCGTACCGGGCGACGGCGTCCTGGTTCACCGTCACCCGCAGCACCGGCTGGTCGGCGGTCGGCTCGGTCTTCACGTCGGCCGCACCGGGCACGGAGGTGAGCGCCGCCTCCACCTTCTTCGCCTGATCCTTCAGAATCTCGAAGTCGTCGCCGTACACCTGGACCGACACGGCGGCGCGGGTGCCGGTTTCCATCTCCGCGATCCGCATGGCGATGGGCTGGTTGAACTCCGCCTGCTGGCCGGGGTAGGTGCGGATCAACTCGCGCAGTTGGTCGGTCAGTTCCTCCTGCGTCTTCGCCCGCTTCCAGTTCGACCGCGGCTTGAGGGTGAGGTAGGTGTCGGTCAGTTCCACCCCCATCGGATCGGTGGCGATGTCCCCGGTGCCGACCCGGTTCCACACGTGCGCCACCTCGTCCGGGAACTCCTCCAGGATGGCCTTCTCGATCAGGGTGTTCATCCGCACCCCCTCAGCCAGGTCAGTGCCGGCCGGCCGGGTGATGTTGATGGCGATGGACCCCTCGCTCAGCGGCGGCACGAACTCCGTCCCCAGGTTGGGCAGCACGAACCCGAAGGCGAACGCCAACACCAGCCCGCCGAACGCCACCACCGCCCACCGGAACCGCAGGGCCAGGGCCAGCACCGGGCGGTGGATCGCGTGGGCCAGTTGCATGAGCAGCGGCTCCCGCTCGGCCGCCCGCTTCGGCAGGAGCAGGCTGGCGAGCACCGGCATGAGGGTGAGCGACAGCACCATCGACCCGGCCAGGGCGAACAGGATGGTGAGCGCCATCGGGCGGAACAGCTTCCCCTCGGTGCCTTCGAGGGTGAGGATGGGCAGGTAGACCACCATGATGATGAGTTCGCCGAACAGGGTGGGCTTCCGCACCTCCACCGCCGCGTCGCGGATCACGTCGAGCTTCGGCCGCCCGGCCGCGTTCTCGCCCAGCTTCTTCACGCAGTTCTCGACCATCACCACGGAGCTGTCCACCACCATGCCGAAGTCGATGGCCCCCAGGCTGAGCAGGCTGGCGGCGATGCCGAACCGGGCCATGCCGGTGAACGCGAACAGCAGCGACAGCGGGATCGCCAGGGCGACGATGGCCGCCGCCCGCAGCCGGCCGAGGAAGGCGAACAGGATCACCACCACCAGCAGCCCGCCCTCGAATAGGTTGCCCCGCACGGTGTTGATGACCTGCTCGACCAGCTCGGTGCGGTCGTACACCGGGGTGACAGCGGTGTTCCGCGGCAGGGTGGGGCGGATGTCGTCCAGCTTCGCCTTCATGCCCCCGGTGACGGCGTGCGTGTTCTCGCCGATGGCGCTGAACCCCAGGCCGAGTACCACCTCCCCGCGGCCGTCGAACGTGACCGCCCCCCGCCGCACCTCGTACCCCGGCTCGACCGCAGCCACGTCCTTCACCCGCACCGGCACCCGCCCGCCGCGGACCGAGATGTCTTCGATCTGCTTAGCGGTAGTGGTCCGGGCGTGCCCCTGCACCAGCAGGAACTGCCCCTGGGCGGTCACGCTCCCGCCGCCGGCGGTGCGGTTGTTCGCCTCCACCGCCGCCGCCACGTCGTCGAACGTCAGGTCGTACTTCGCCAGCAGGAGCGGGTCGGGGCGGACGTGCCACTGCCGCTCGAACCCGCCCCACGAGTTCACCTCGGCGGTACCCGGCACCCGCCGCAGTTGCGGGCGGATCACCCAGTCGTGTAGCGTCCTCAGTTCGGTCGGGTCGTCGGTGTTCCCGCTCACGATGTAGTGGAACACCTCCCCCTGCCCGCTCGCCGCCGGGCCGGGCACCGGGCGGTTCACCCCGGCCGGCAGTTGGGCGGTCGCCAGCCGCTCGGCCACCTGCTGGCGGGCGAAGTACACATCCGTGCCGTCGGCGAACAGCACCACCACCTGCGACAGCCCGAACTGCGACTTCGACCGCATGGCGGTGAGCTTGGGCAGGCCGGCGAGCGCCTGCTCGACCGGGGCGGTGATCTGCGTCTCCACCTCCTCCGGGCTGAGGGCCGGGGCGACGGTGTTCACCTGCACCTGCACGGGGGTGGTGTCGGGGAAGGCGTCGAACCCCAGGTTGAGCAGCGAGTAAACGCCCACCCCGGCGGCCAGCAGGGTGCCGAGCAGCACCAGCCAGCGGTTGCGAAGGCAGAGATCAATCAGTTTGGTCAGCATCGGTGGTTCTGGTGAACCCCGGCAGTCATGCCGGGGGTGGTTGGTCACAAGGTTCAAGAAGACCGGGGCACGGATGACACGGAAGCAGGCAGGATGAAGAGGATCAGATCAGAATCATTTCTGATCCGTGTCCTCCGTGCTTCATCCTCTTCATCCGTGTCCTGCTCTGTTGAACCACCCCCGGCATGACTGCCGGGGTTCGCCGTCAGTGCCCGCACGCACACCCCGCCCCCATGTTCCCGCGGAGCAACTCCGCCCGCAGTCCCCCGCTGCCGTCCGTCACCACCACCTCGCCCGGCAGCAGACCGACCAGGATTTCGGTCTGCGTGTTCGTCTTCCCGCCGACCCGCACCGTCCGCGGGTGGAACACCTTGTACCCGCTCTTCAGGTAGTCCCGGTCCTGGACGAACACGAACGTGCCCTGCGGCAGGGTGTGGACCGCCTCGTCCTTCACCAGCACCGCCTTCTCCTCCCGCCGCACCACCACCTCCCCGCGGCCGAAGGTGTTCGCCTTCCACGCCCGGTCGCGGTTCGGCACGTCGGCCCGCACCTGCACCGTGCGGCTCTTCGGGTCGGCGTCGATGCGGATGGCCGCCACCTTCCCCGTCACCGGCTCGCCGCCGTCCGGGGTGAACGTCACCGACTGACCGACCGCTACCGCCGCGGCGCTCTCGGCCCGGATGTCGAGGGTGAGTAGGAGGGTGTCCGCGTCGGCGGTGGTGAGCAGCGGCTTGTCGGGGGAGGCGGCGTCGCCGTCGCCGGCGGCGCGGTCGATCACCACCCCCGGCCGGCGGGTGACCACCGGGACGAGCGTGCCGGGGGCGTCGGCCGGGAGCGTCTTCCGTACCACCTCCGGCAGGCCGAGCAGCCGCACCGCGTCGGCCAGGTCGTCATCCTTCGTGTCCTTCAACTCGGCCGCCGACGCCTTCAGCCCGACCGCCGCCAGCCCCTGCTCCGCCGCCGCCTGCCGCAGTTTCGCCTCGTCCACCTGCCCCTGCATCTCCGTCACCGTCCGCATGGGGGTGCCGGAGGCATCGGTGAGCGACTTCAGCAGACGCGACCTCAGCCGCACCTGGGCGACCGCCGCCACCAGTTCGGCCTTCGCCTTCGCCACCTCCGGGGCGTCGATCAGCGCCACCACCTCGTCGGCCGCCACCGGGTCGCCGAGCTTCTTGTCCATGCGGAACACGCTGCCGGCCAGCCGCGGGGAGATGCGGGCGGTGCGGGCCGGGTCGAACCCCAACTCCCCCGGCCCGCCGACCGTCTCCTGCACCGGCCCCACCTCCGCCGGCTCGGTGTACACCCCCGCCCGCTTCACCGCCTCCTCGTTGGCGAACTGAATCCGCCGGGTGTGCAACGTCGAGGACAGGGCGTTCGGCGTCAACTTGTGGAACGCCAACCCCGCCTCGGCCCGCAGCTTGTCCGCCTCGCTGATCGATGGCGGGTAGGTCAACTCAGCCACCTCCGGGTGGTCGAGCGGGCACTCGTGGATGCGGTGCTTCTCGCACCAGCCGGTCGCCTTCCGCTTCGGGAACAACTCCGGACGGCACTCGATGCACACATCTTCCGGGACGTTGTGTTCCTCGCACCACTGCTCGGCCGGGGCCTCGGTGCGGCCGGTGAGTTTGGCGAAGGAGTCCAACTTCCAGTGGTTCTGGTGCCCCCACCACAGCAGGCCGAGCAGGGCGCAGAGCACCACCGCCGCCGGGATGCGGGAGAGCAAGCCGAACACGATGCGCAGCGGCCACGGCCGACTTGGGGCGGACATGGGAGGTTCCGGGGTGTGGGTGTACGGAGGCGGGCGCGGCCCGGCTCGGCCGCGGGAGGGCGGGAGGTGCGAGGTGGCTACAACGTGAGGGAGGCGAACCGCAGGTAGACGGGCGGGTCGTGGCCGGCCGGCCGCGGGGTCGGGCGGAGTGGGAGGGCGGAGCGCAGGGAAGGAGGTTCAACCAGACCGGGGGTGAACACCGCCGTGGCGTCGGGCAGCGGCGGGGGTTGCTCGGCTTTCAGTTGGGTCGGCGAGGTTTCGCAGCAGCAGGGTTCGTCGTCCGGGGCGTCGGCCGGCTCCACCAGCCGGCACGGGCAGAACCCGACCGGCAACAGCAGCGGTAAGGCGAGGACCAGGGCTAACAGTACCCGGAGCAAGCGGACCCTCAATCGGCGTGCGGGTATTGTAGCCCGCTACGGCTTCGATGGAAGCGGGACCGGGGCCGGCCCGATGTCCGGACGCGGGGTTGGAGTTGTGGTCGTGGCAGCGGGAGGTGGTTTCACCTCCAGGGCGGGGTACGCCGATTGGCGGATGGCCTCCCGCTCCTCCTGCCGCCGCCGTTGCGTTTCCTGCACTTTCTCGATGATCTTGCACCCGCCGCTGACGTACACCACCCCCGCCCCGGCCACCGCCAGCCCCCAGGCCAGCACCGCCGGCGGCACTTTGATTCCGGCCATTTTCCCACCCCCCGGCGGAATTTGTGGGGCGGGCGATACCCTCGCCGGGGCGGGGGGTCAACGAGAACCGGCCGGAGGTGGGAATTTGTGGAACTCCAATGGGAACCCCGCGTCACACCCCTACGAAACCAACGGGAATGGCACTGGACACATGACCCGCGCCGTGCCATAACTACTTACCGCCGCCCGCGTTCCGCCGGCGACAACCCCGGACCCACCCCTCACCCGTCCCGCCCACTCTTTCCGAAGGACACGCTCATGTTCGGGATCACCGACCGCCGGCACTTCCTGAAACACGCCGCCGCCGGAGCCGCCGTCACGGTGCCTGGCCTCAGCTTCCTGAATGGGCTGGCGGCGAACGCCGCTGAACTGAAGAAGAAGAACAAGAGCCTGATCGTGCTGTGGATGGGTGGCGGGCCGCCGACCATCGACCTGTGGGACCAGAAGCCGGACCACGCGAACGGGGGCGGGTCGTCCGCGCCGAAGCCGCTGACCACCGCCGCCGGGTCGGACGTGAAGATCACCGAGACCCTGCCGCTCATCGCCAAGCAGTTCAAGAACCTGAGCATCATCCGCTCGCTCACCACCAAGGAAGGGGACCACAACCGCGGGTCGTACCTGATGGGCACCGGCCGGTCGCCCTCCCCGCTGGTGGACTTCCCGCACATCGGCTCGGCCCTGAGCTACCAGTACAGCCTGGACGTCGAGGCGATGAAGGGGATGGACCTGCCCGGGTTCATCAGCGTGGGCGGGCTGCCCGGCGGGGCCGGCCCCGGCTTCCTCGGCATGAAGTACTCCAACTTCACCGTGCAGAACCCCGGCACCATCCCGGAGAACATGGAAGCCCCGGCCGACCTGAAGGAGCAGATGGCCCGCCGCGCCGCCCTGTTCGACGCCCTGGAAGGGAACGACGCCAAGCACAAGGACCTCGGCCTGAAGACCGGGCTGAAGGGGGACGCGGTGCAGGCCCACAAGGACATCTACAAGAAGGCCCTCGACCTGGTGGTGTCCAACCGCAAGGACGTCTTCAAGTTCGACGGCGCGACCGACCAGAAGGACCTGAAGGACCGGTACGGGGATAACGGGTTCGGCCGCGGGTGCCTGCTCGCCCGCAAACTGGTGGAGGCGGGCGTGTCCGCCGTGCAGGTGAGCCTGGGCGGGTGGGACATGCACAACGGGGTGTTCGCCGCCCTCGCCCGGCCGGGCCAACTGCCGACCATGGACAAGGCGATGGGCAGCCTGGTGGAAGACCTGGCCAAGACCGGGAAGATCAAGGACACGGTCATCGTGTGGATGGGCGAGTTCGGCCGCACCCCGAAGCTGAACCAGAACATGGGCCGCGACCACTACCCGCGGGCGTGGAGCGTGGTGGTCGGCGGGGGGAACATCAAGGGCGGGGTCGCCTACGGCACCACCGAGGCGGACGGCGGCAGCCCGAAGGACAACCCGGTGCAGATCCAGGACCTGTACGCCACCCTGTACAGCGGCCTGGGCATCGACCCGAAGACCCAGATCCGCGACAACCTCGGCCGGCCGACCGCCATCGCCGCCGACGACAAGGGCAAGGAAGGGACCGCCATCAAGGAACTGGTCGGCTAACCCCCGCGCACAAACCTGTCGCCCAGGTTGGAGCCGGCCCCCGCGAGGGGGTCGGCTTTTTTTCGTTCGGTACGGGCGGTTAGAATGACCCAATGCCTGCCAAGAACGCCGATCACGACATCGTCCGCGAAGCGCTCGTCGCCGACGGGTGGACGATCACCAACGACCCGCTCCGACTTCAGTACATCGGGCGAGATGTGTTCATCGATTTGGCTGCCGAGCGGAACGCAATCACCGCCGAGAAAGAGGGGCGGCGGATCGCCGTCGAAATTCAAAGTTTCGTCGGCCGGTCGGACGTGCGAAATCTGCAAGAGGCGGCCGGGCAGTACGCCATGTATCGTGCCGTCCTCCGGCGGTTGGAACCGGACCGAACGCTCTACATGGCGGTGGGGCGAGATGTGTATGATGGCATCTTGAGCGAACCGCTCGGCGAGGTGACGCTCGCCGACCTCGACATCAAGTTGATCGTTTACGACCAAGCTTCCGGGAGGATCGTGAGATGGACAAACTAGAGCACTACCGGCAAATCCTCCGCCGGGTGTTCGCCGAGTTCGCCGAGTGGGCGGGCGGGGACGGCATCACCGCCGAGGTGGTGGAAGACCCGAAGCTCGACCACTTCGAACTGATGCGGCACGGGTGGGAGCACGGCAGGCGGGTCCACGGGGCCATCCTGCACGCCGACATCATCAACGGCAAAATCTGGGTTCAGCACGACGGCACCAACCGCCCGTTGGTCGATGAACTGGAAGCCGCCGGCGTGCCGAAATCGGACATCGTTCTGGGCGACCGCTCCCCCCGCCGCCGCGCGCTCGGCGAGTACGCCGTCGGCTAGTTCGTCGCCGGGTTGATCTTCGGGATGTGGTTGAACGGGATCCGCATCGGGGCCGACTGCTCCGCGCCGCTGATGCCGCCGAACCGCACCGCGTTCTTGCCGAACTTGCGGTTGATCGCGTCCATCGCGTGCGACAGCGCCGTCACCTGGCGGTCCTCTTCCAGCAGGCTGGGCGTGGCGGCCGACGCCGGGATCAGATCGGTCAGCGTCATCCACACCTGAATCGGCGGGCCGGCCTCCGCCTCCGGCGGGCGTTCGTCCCACATCTCGCCCATCGCCAGCAGCCAGTGCAGGGTGTCCTGACAGTGCGGCAGCTTGCGGGCGGTGTGCCACCGCGCCCCGCTCAGGTACTTCACCCCCATCGCCATCGCCCCGGCCCAGTAGCCGATGCTCCGCAGGCGGGCGCACGCCTTGTGGACCAGCCGCACCATCACCCCCCGGCTGCCGTCCGGGGTGCGGAGGGCCGGGGGCAGGACGTGCGAGTGCCCCACCGTGCGGCGGCGGGTGGGCACGTCCGGGACGTCCTCCCCGCGAAGCTGGTGGAACCACCGCTCGGCGAGCACCTTGCTCCCCCACACCACCGCCAGCGCCTGCTCCTTCAGTTGCAGCAGTTGTTGGGTGGTGGTGATGCCGTACCGCAGGAACCGCTTCTCCATCCGCGGGCCGATGCCGGGGAAGTCGGTGAGCTTGAGCGGGTACAACCGCGCCGGCAACTCCTCGTAGCGGATCACGGTCAGCCCGTCCGGCTTGTGCATGTCGCCGGCCACCTTCGCCAGCATCACGTTCGGCCCGATGCCGATGGAGCACGTCAGCACCTCACCCAGGCTGTGCCGCAACTCGGCCTTGATCGACCTGGCGATTGCCTCCGCCTTCGCCGGCTCCCGCTCGCCCCCCATCAGCGGACAGGCCATCTCGTCGATGCTCATCACCTTGCCGACCGGGATGCACCGCCCGACCGCCCGCACGATCTCCTTGTGCACCTCGACGTACCGCTCCGGCCGGGCCGGGGCGCGGACGAGGCCGTGGCACCGCTGCTCGGCCTCCCACACCGGGCAACCCACCCGCACCCCCTTCGCCTTGGCCAGGTAGTTCACCGCGATGCAACTGCTGGTGCGGGCGTCCACCGGCACCACCACCAGAGGGCGGTTCCTCCACTCCGGGTGGTCGTGCTGCTCGACCGACGCGAAATAGGCGTTCATGTCCACGAACAGGTAGCGCAACGACATGGGCGGCCTCCGCGACAGGTTGCCCAAGTCATAAGGTGAAATCTGTACAGTATCAAGTCAGCGGCGGGAAATTGGGCCGGAAGGGGCGGGGAATTGGTGACACGAGCAGGAATGCCTGTGCCACCGGGTAAAATGCCCTACCCCCACCCCGACGGTTCCCATGTCCAAGAAGCCCACCCTCACCCCGCTCCACCAGCTCACCCCCGGCCCGCCGGCCGACTTCTTCGCCCTGCTCTCGGACAAGCAGAAAGGCACCACCCGCGACGGCAAGCCATACTTCGCGCTCAAGTTCCGCGACCTCCGCCGCACGGTGTCGGTGATGGTGTGGCAGGACTCGAAGGAGTTCGCCGCCGCCGAGGGGTGGCAGCCGGGCGGGTTCTTCAAAATCCGCGGCACTTACGCCGAACACGACAAGTACGGCCCGCAGGTGGAACTGGTGCAACTCCGCGAGGTGAAGGATGCCGACCGGGCGGATGGGTTCCGCGAAGCCGACTTCTACGACCGCTCGCGGTTCGACTCGGACGTGATGTTCGCCGAACTGCGAGGGCTGGCCGAGAAGGAACTGCGGGACGAACCGCTGCGGCGACTGGTGGTGGGACTGCTCGACGCGCACGCCGAGCCGCTCAAGAAGCTCCCCGCGTCGGACCGGCGG
>JADMIO010634673.1_pt1 | contig 13531 bp, 9 predicted proteins | sample 8958161 | NCBI WGS metagenome assembly JADMIO01 (sample SAMN16585339, study PRJNA669376) | soil metagenome | isolation source: Crop rotation soil | place: USA: Cullars Rotation, Alabama | collected 2011 | reverse complement strand
GACGAGGGCCTGCCAGTCGATGCGCGCGAGCACGTCGCCGTTCGTGACGATCACCGGCGCCGGGCCGAGGAGCGCACGGGCGCCCGCGACGCCGCCCGCCGTGCCGCGGATCTCCGGCTCGACCAGCACGTCGGCGATGCGCTCGTAACCCCTGACGAGCTCCGCGAAAACCTCTGCGAGGTGGTGCGCGTTCGCCAGCGCGGGCAGGAACGCCGGAGTCAGGCCGTCGAGGACGTGCTCGAGGAGGGTGCGGTCGCCGAACGGGACGAGGGGCTTCGGCAGCTCGTCGCTGAGCGGCCGGAGGCGCGTGCCGTAGCCGGCGCAGAGCACCATCGTCCGAGGCATGGCTCGAGCGGTATACCCCCGCTTGCTCCGGAGGGCCGGCAATCGGCGAAAACTCGCGAGGCCGGCACGCCCGTGATAACGGCTTCGATAACGTGGCCCGCAGGTCTCCGTCCCTTCGTCTCTTTCGCCGCACGCGCGGCGTTTTCGTCGCAGCGCTCTCCGCGCTCGGCTCGTTCGCGCTCGCGAGCAGCCCGGGGTGCGGCACCGATGCGCACGGCGTCGAGGATTGCCGCGAGATCGAGACGGCACGCTGCGCGGCGGCAGTGCCCTGCGGAATCATCACCGACCAGCAGCGTTGCGAGCTCTACTACCGCGACCACTGCCTGCACGGCCTGCCCGGGAACCAGCCCCAACAGGCGACGGTCGACTTCTGCGTGATCGCGATCCGAGCGCTGGGCGAGTGCGCGAAGCAGAACGGCGCGGCCACCGAGCTCAAGGATTGCGAGGGGGACATCGAGACCCACGACGCCACGACCGCGTGCGAGGTGATCCAGTTTCCGGAGAAGGCCTACGCCTGCAGCTTCCTGAGCGCCAAGCCGCCGCCCCCCATGGAGAGCGCCGGAGGCCAGTCCGGCGCAGGCGGCGACGGCGGCTAGAGCAGTCAGGCGCGCTCTAAGGCCGCACCCGGACGGCAGATTTCGCTCCCGCCGGGCGCGTCGTGCTATGGGCGCCGGGTCCATGCCGACACGGTCCGCCACGACGCCCGTCCTTACCCTGCTGCTCGCGGGGGCCCTCGCCGGCTGCGAGGAGACGGTCGTCCCCGTCGAGGGCGTCTACCACCCGACGCTGATCCAGGTTTCGCCGGATGAGTTTTTGGGCACGGTCCCCTGTCGCCCGGGCGCGACCGGCGCCATGCAAACGTACGTGGCGACCATCTTCGACGTCGGTGAGGCGGCAGCGCCGAAGGAGCCGTTCGCCCTGCCGAGCTCGGGTCCCGTTTCGTGCAAGAACCCCGTGGCATTCTCGCGGGTGCTCGACCCGCACCGTTACACCGCCCGCGTGGACGGCTACGACCGCGGCGATCTCGTCCCGCTCGGCTCGAGCGATCCGAAGGTCACCTTCGGGGTCCCGATCCTGGTCGACCCGGTGACGGGCGAGCGCGTTTCGCCTCGCTGGACGACCACCTGCGGCGATACTTCGCCCACGCTCGCACGCACGGCGTGGGTGCGCACCATTCGCGACTGCCAGCCGCTGGTCGACAGCGGCACGCCGGGCCCCACCGCCGTGGAGGTGAGCATCACCGGCGCGCTCGGCGAGCTCAGCTGCGGGAGCGAGCCGGGACAGGTCGAGCGCTTCGAGGTCGGGATCGTCGGCGGCCCGATGCGCAGCGCGGCGTGCGGAGAGACCATCACGTTCACCGATGTCCCCGCCGTCGGGACGATCCCGTTCACGCTGCTCGCCTACGAGCCCGGCACCGATTACGCGCGCTGGGGCTCGACCTGCGAGGCACGACCGGATGCCGGCATCACGGTGCAGGCCGGGTGCTCGACCCTGAGCGATCAAGGCGCGCTCGAGGTGCTGCCGTCGGCAGCGCTCGCCGCGCTCGGCCTCGACTGCAGCGCCCTCGGAGAGCTGCGCGTCGAGCTGCTCGAGGCGGGCGAGCCGGTCGCGCCGCCGATGTACGTCGACGCGAGCGGCTGCGAGCTCCCCGTGCGCTTCACCGGCGTGACGAGCGGCACCGCCGAAGCGCGCGTCACGCTGCCGTCGGTCGGCGAACCGCTCGACACCGCGCTCTGCACCGGGACGGTCATCCCCGGTAACGCCGTCACGAGCACCTGCACCGCGGAGCCCTGATGGCGCGCGGACGCGGCGACCTGCAAGCGATGGGGCTCCCCCGGCCCGGGCCGGGTCTGCGCGGCGTGCTGATCGCCGTGTTCGCCGTGTGGCTCGCGTTCGCGCTCGGCGTGAACTGGGCCGGCGCGCCGCCGCTGTTGTTCGACGCCCTGTGCGGCAACACGGCGGACATCCTCCACGGCCAGGTCTGGCGCCTGTTCACGGCGCCGTTCATGCACGAGATCAGCCACAACATCGGGCATGTGTTGTGGGCGCTCCTCGGGCTCTACTTCCTCGGGCCGTCGCTCGAGAGCCACTGGGGCAGCGCGCGTTTCCTGCGCTTCTTGGGCCTTTCCGCGCTGTTCGCCAACGTCACGCAGATGCTCGTCGAGCTCGTGCTGCCGGCGACGCTCGCGGCGCGCCTCGTGCCCGACTACTGGTTCGGCTCGATGGCGGTGGTGTCCGCCGTCTCGATCGCGTGGGCGCTCAGCTTTCGCGGGCGCACCATCAACGTGATGTTCGTGATTCCGGTGACGTCGACGGGGCTCATCCTGTTCGTGGTGGCGCTGAACGTCATGTACCTGATCGCTCAGGCCGGCGGCCCCGAGGGGCAGATCGCTCCGTTCGGCGGCATGCTCGCGGGCTACTTGTTCGGTGGCGGCACGCCGTCGCCGATGCGTCGTCTGTGGCTCAAGCTCAGGCTCGCGCAGCTCGACGCCGAAGCGCGACGCGAAGCCGGCGCGCGCAAGCGTCGCGTCTCTCGCTCGGGGTTCGACGTGATCGAGGGCGGCAAGTCCGACGGCGGCTCGAACGGCAACGGCAACGGCAACGGCAACGGCAAGAAAGGCCCCGACGGGGGCTGGCTCAACTAGACTGCGGGGCCTTCCAGCCGGATGAAGCGGGGCCCCGGCCCCGAAAACGCCGTTCTGAAAACTTGACGCAACGGTCTCTGAGGGGGGACGACTTGTTGCCCGCACCCACGAAATGCGGGCATTTCCCTACATCGCAAGGCCCTGCGAGCCCTGCATTCTTTGCAGCCATTCGGGCCGAAAAACCCGTGCAACGCTTGCCATTTCCGCGAAAAACCCGAGGCTCGAGGCGTGTCGCTCGGGGCACGAACCTTGCTCGCTAACCGGGGAATTCCTCCACGCTCATGAGCTCCAGGGTGCACAAATGTGGGTTTCTCTTAGGCCTCGCGCTGACGGTGCTCACCGGTTGCAAGGTCAACGACAAGGCTGACCTCCACGGGATCGTCGGCTCCGGGCCCGACCGAAACTACACGGGCGGCCCCGAGTGCGCGACGCCCGACGACGGCTGCCCCTGCGACGAGGTGGGCGAGCTCGTCGACTGTGGAACCACGGAGCTTCGATCCGGCGACTACGTGAGCTGCTCGATGGGCGAGCGCGAGTGCACCATCGACCACGTCTGGGGCGCCTGCATCTACGATCACCAGACGAGCGAGTTCATGCCACGCTCGGCGATCCACACGCTGGCATCGACGACCACCAAGTGCACGACGAACCCCTGCGACCCGTTCTGCACCACCACCTCGGACGACGGGCAGGATCCGGACAACCTCCCCGCGGGCATCTGCGAAGCGGCGGGCGGTGGCATCGTGGCATGCGGGAAGAGCTGCGGGTACTCGGGGCCTCACGGCGGGACGTATTCGAGCTTGGGCGCTTCTTGGAGGAAGCTTCCGTCGACGTGCACGGGCGCGACGTCGGCGGGGGACGTGTGCGGCTATGACCGCGACTGCACGGGCACGTCGTGCGCGGATTGGGCATTCCCCTGCTACGACCCGAACCCCGCGGGCTGCGCGCTCGCCAAGAAGATTGACCTCGAGCTCGGGCCCCCGTGCGGCACGCTGCTCTCGTACCACTTTCAGGTCTGCAATCGCGGGTCGTCTCGCGCCGACGCGGGAAGCGTCAAGATCGGCGTGTTCTCGAGCAGCGCGGTCCTGCAGACTGCACTGCCAACGGCGGCGCCCGACAAGGGCTACGTCACGTTCAACCTCGGAACCGCCGCCGGTAGCTACATCGATCCAGGTAAGTGCATCGATGTCACGCCGTCGAACAGCACGGCCAGCCTCTCGCCCGCGCTCGACCTCTCGGCGACGCGTGCCATCGCCGTCAACTACGACAAGTCGATCGCGGGGGGCGAGTGCAACTACGCGAACAACTGGCAGGTCTTCGAGCCCGCCAACGCTTGCACGGGCTGCACGGGGTACGAGTGCTCGCAGACGTGTCCTGCGGCAAACCTCGTGGGGACCATCTACGACCCGGCCGGCGTCAACGAGGTCCCCAATGCCATCGTGTACGTGCCGCAGACGTCCACGTCGCTCCAGGCGCTCACGGACGGCGTGCAGTGCGACACCTGCTCGAGCCTCTACACGGGCACGCCCATCGCCTCGGCGGTGACGGACGCGGACGGGAAGTTCGTGCTCACGAACGTGCCCGTCGGCGTCCCGTTCAAGGTGGTGGTCCAGATCGGGCGCTGGCGCCGCGTGATCGATCAGCCCGCGATCATCGGCCTTTGCGGCAGCGGAACTCCGTCCGCCACGCTGACCCGCTGGGCCAGCTCGGCGCAGACCGGCTGCTCGGCGTCCGCGAACCCCGCAAGCTGCACGGCGACGTCGACCCCCTCGACGACGTGTTGCGTCCACGAGAACTCGCGCCTGCCGAGCAAGGCGAGCGAAGGCAACATCCCGAAGATGGCGCTGTCGCTCAGCGCAGGTGACCACCTCGAATGCCTGCTCCGCAAGATCGGCATCGAGGACAGCGAGTTCACCAACAAGAACGGAAGCGGCCGCGTCCACCTCTACGCGTACAACGGGCTCACCTTCGCCGGCAGCGGCGCCGCGACGACTACCGGCGCGAGCTGCACGACGAACCCCGCGGGAACGTGCGCGATCGACCTCTGGGCGTCGCCCACGCAGCTCGACACGTACAGCGCCGTGATCGCTCCCTGCGACAAGAATCCCTACGGCGGTAACCCGACCGCGCCGAACCCGTACACGGGCTACGGCAACTTGGCCAACACCAACCCCGCGGAGACCGCGTACCCCGCTCTGCTCACGGCACCCGACTCCGGCATCCCGGTCCTCACGGGCACGCCGACCGCGACGCATGCGGGGAACCTGAAAACCTACATCAACAAGGGCGGCCGGCTTTTCTCCACGCATTGGATGGCGAACTTCCTCACGCGTGACACCTACCCGGGAGCGGTCAACTACCTCTACGGCGATTTCGTCGACAAGGATCGCCACGGCCCGAACCCGACAGGTGGAACGCCCTTCCCGTACACGATCGACACGACGAACGTCGTGGGTCAGTCGCTCTCGTCGTGGCTCGGCACGACGACGGTGACGTTCAGCAATTGGCGTCACCTCGTCGAGTCGGTGAACACGGGAACGGTCCGCTTGGCCTACGGCGATTCGCGTGCGGCCCCCGTGAATCATCCGACGTGCACCGCCACCGGCACGTCCCCTTACGCGACGCCCAGCGCAGGCACGATGGACTGCAACGACACCGGCTACGGCTGGGGCGGGCCCATGGTGGCCGCCTACCAGTTCGATACGCCGTGGGGTGTCCCGGCCGCCAATCAGTGCGGCCGCGTCGTCGTGGCAGAGAGTCACGTGTCCAAGTCGACCGGCACGGATCAGAACACCGCGTTCCCGAGCACGTGCGACACCTCCGCCATGAACGGCGAAGAGAAGGCGTTCGAGTTTTTGCTCTTCAACGCGACCCAGTGCGTCGGCCTCGTCACGCCGCCCGCGCCTGCGACCCCACTCTCCCCGGCGACCTATACCGTCGACTACGACTCGGCGTGCCCGATCGGGACGCAGCCGGAGTGGCTGTACTTCTACTGGCAGGCGACGGCACCGGGCTCCACCTCGATCGTCTTCAACGCCCAGACCGCCGACACGCAGGCAGCGCTCGGCGCCGCCACCTCCGTCAGCGCCGGCAGCATCGTGGGCGCCGCCACCACGACGGGCTGGACGAGCGACACGCAGACGGTCGCGACGCGCCTCGCCGCCCTCTCGCCCGCGCAACCGTCGAGGCGTTGGCTCAGGGTTTCGATGACCATCAACCCGACCGGCAACTCGTCCCCGACGCTCCTGCAGTGGAAGCAGGACTTCGACTGCAAGCCCGCGGAATAGCCGCTCCGGCGTAGCGGAACGGGCCCCGCCGTCGGGATAAGGCCACCGCTTGCCCCGGAGGTAACGGCCGCGTGCACGGTTTTTCGTCCGATTCGTGTCATTACGCGCGTATTGACAGCCTCTAGAAGCGTGCCACCTTGTGCTGAAGCCGATGAACAAGACCTCGCAAATCCAGCTGCGGGTCACACCAGCCCAGAAGAAGGACCTCATGCGGCGCGCGCGAGCGGAAGGCATGGATTTGAGCTCCTGGATGCTCGGGCGCCTGGTCCCGCCCGTGCGCCCTCGGTTGCAAGCGCTCGTGCGCACGCTCGCAGCTGCGAGCACGCCGAGCTTCGCCTTCGCCGCGCTCCACGACCTGCTCGCCGGCCTCCAGCGGGGCGATTTCAAAGCCGCAACGGAGGAGCTCGCGCTCAGCGGCGTCGAGCCATTTCGTGCGAATTACCTCGCCGCAATGGTCGAAGCAACGGCGGCCCGGCTCCGCGTCGAGCCACCGGCTTGGGTACGTCAGGTCGAGCCGCTCGCCGCGCCGTGGTTCCCCTCGACCCTCGCGTCGATCCGGTTGCACTTGCTCACGAGCTCGCCTCCCCCGTTTCGAGCGCGCAATCTCTTCATCGACACGTCCGTCGGCGGCCGGGTATGACGGGCGTTGCGTTCACGCGCGAAAGCATCGAGATCCTGTTCGTCGCGCTCGACGCCGAGCTCGCGCGAAGCTCCGTGATTGGCGAGCTCTACTTGGTCGGTGGCGCAGTGCTGTGTCTCGCCCTCAACGCGCGCCCGGCCACCCTCGACGTCGACGCGCATTTCGAGCCCGCGGATGCAGTCCGGCGTGCGGCGACCCGCGTCGCCGCGGAGCGCGGGATTCGGGAGGACTGGCTCAACGACGCGGTGAAGAGTTTCCTGAGCCCTCACGGTGAGTACCAGCCGTTCCTCGATCTGCCCCACCTGCGCGTGCTGGTCGCGCGGCCTGAGTACCTGCTGGCCATGAAGTGCCTCGCGTTCCGCCTTGGCCCCGAGTTTCACGATGAGGCTGACGTGAGGTTCCTGCTTCGTTACTTGAACATCGAACGATATGAAGCGGCAGTCGAGCTCATCACGCGCTACTACCCACGCGAGCGCTTCCCCCAGAAGGCGTTCCACGCGCTCGACGAGATCCTGCACGGCGGGTAGGGAAACGGGCGCCGCGAATCCCGCAAACTCCGGGCGTTTTCCAAAATTCGCCGCCCTCTCGGGGGGCGTGCTACCAACGGTGCCGCCTTGGCGTCCCCCCAGCGACACTTGCTCGGCATCGAGGGTCTCTCGCGCGAGACCGCGCTCGCGCTGCTCGCCAAGTCCGCCGAGTACCACGAGGTCGGGCGGCGCGCCGTGCGCAAGGTACCGGTCCTGACCGGTAAGACCATCATCAACCTGTTCTTCGAATCGTCGACGCGAACGCGCACGAGCTTCGAGCTCGCCGGCAAGCGCCTGGGCGCCGACGTCGTGAACCTCGGCGGCTCGTCGTCGAGTATGAGCAAGGGGGAGTCGTTGCTCGACACGGTCGCGACGGTCGATGCGATGCACGCCGACGCGATCGTCATTCGGCACATGGCCTCCGGCGCGCCGCACTACGTCGCGAGCCGCATCCGCGCTCCCGTCGTCAACGCTGGCGACGGCATGCACGAGCACCCGACCCAGGCGCTCCTCGACGCGTTCACGATTCGCAGGCGCCTCGGGCGCGAGCTCGACGGCGTCGTGGTCGCGATCTGCGGCGACATCCTGCACAGCCGCGTCGCGCGCTCGAACGTGCTCTTGCTCGGCCTGCTGGGGGCCGAGGTGCGCTTGGCCGGGCCCCGCACCCTGTTGCCGCACGTTCCGAACGCGCTCGGGGCGCGCATCTACGATCGCATCGAGCCGGCGCTCGAGGGCGCCGACGCCGTCATGATGCTGCGCATCCAGCAGGAGCGGCTCGGCGCGGCGCTCCTGCCGTCCTTGCGCGAGTACTCGCGCGAGTTCGGGCTCAGCCGCAAGCGGCTCGATCTGGCAAAGCCGGGCGCAATCGTCATGCACCCGGGCCCACTCAACCGCGGCGTCGAGGTGTCGGACGACGTCGCCGACGGCGCCACGAGCGCGATCCTCGACCAGGTCGAAGCGGGCGTCGCCGTGCGCATGGCCGTCCTCGCCTTCGCTGCCGGTGCGGTGTAGCGCTCGCTGGATCTGCTCAGCGCATCGGCAAGAGCACGAGGGCCGCGTCGTCGTTGGCCGAAGGCGGTGTGGGGGCGCTCCCGACCCCCTTGATGCCGGCGAGCGCCAGCGTCTTCTGGTCCGGCGCGAGCGCTGCGCTCCAGAGGAAATCCGAGACGCCGCCGAGATCGAAGCGCCGCCAGCCGTTGAACTCGAACGAGCTGTCCGGCTGCCCCTCGGGCGTGAGCACCATGACGATGCCGTCCACGTCGGCCGAGGTGAGCCTGCCGCCCCCGACGAGCACGATGCGGCGATCCGGCAGCACGAGCAGCCGGCGCGAATTGTCCCCGAAGCCGCCGATATCGACGCGAACGAGGCCGTTCGAGCCGTACGTCGTGTCGAGCACGCCCGCCTGCGTCACGCGCAGCGACACGAGATCCGTCGGCTCGCCCGCGAGCCCTTTGCCGTAGCCCGTGGTGACGAGCTTGTAGCCGCCGCCGTCGCTGGGTTGCACGACGGCTTGGTACGCCTCCGTTTGCTCGGGAAGCACCGCCTCGCTGAAGACGCCGTTCACGCCGAAGGTCGTGTCGAGCACGCCCGCGTCCGTGACCTTCCACAAGACGGGCGCCGTGTCGTGACCGGCGAGTGGCCGGTAACCCGCGCCGATCACGCCGTCCGTGCCGGGGAGGATCGTCACGTGGCGCGGGCTCGCGGTGTCGCTGCTCGAGCCGTTGAGCTGCGTGTCGAGGGTGACGACGCCGTTCGTGCCGAAGGTGGCGTCGCGCGTTCCGTCCGCATTCAGGCGTACGAGGGCAAAATCCGTATCGGTGGCGCCCACGCGCACCTGCCCGCCGGAAATGACGATGCGATCGTCGGCATAGCGCTCGAGGCCCCAGGCGCTGTCCGCGGAGAATCCGGTGCCGTGGACGACGCCCGTGCTGAGGTCGAGCGTCACGATGCCGTCCGTGCCCCACGACGTGTCCTTCGTGCCGTTCGTATTGAAGCGGAGGAGGACGATGTCGCGATCGCGCGCATCGGTCGCGCCGGCGTGCTCGGCGTTGCCGACGACGACCACCTTACCGGTCGATTGCACCGCGACCCCGCGGTAGATTTCGCCGTTCGTTCCGCTCGCGACGTTGCGCACGACGACCCCGCCGGCGCCGAAGCTCGCGTCGAGGTTGCCTTCGGCCGTGAGCTTCACGAGCAGCATGGCTTGATCGGCGTTCGAATCGTTCGAGATGGCGATCTGGCCTACGGCGAAGATCGAGCCGTCGGCACCGTACGTCACGCCGAATAGGCGGTCGGGACCCGTCGGAGACAGCGGAAATACCTTTTGAACCGTGACGCGTGGCGCGGTGCCGCCGCCCCCTTCGCCTGCATTGCCCGCAGCGCCGGGATGGTCCGATCCGGCTTCCCCGCCTGCGCCATCGCCGGACGAGCCTCCGCTGTCGCTCCCGGCTTGCGGCTCGCCGCCGCTGGCTCCGCTCTCGCCGGAGTGACCTACCGTTCCGCCCGTGGCGAGTCCGGTACCGCCCGTTCCCGTCGCGTCGTCTCCGGCGTTGCCGCCGCTGCCGCCCTTGCCAGCCTTCCCGCCCTTGCCGCTCGTTCCGCCGCCGCCCTCACCGGCTTCGCCCGTCGTGCCCCCCGTCGCGCTGGTGCCGCCCTTGGCGCCGCTACCACCGGCACCGCTGCTCCCGGCCTTGCCGCTCGCGCCGCCTTTGCCGGAGCTACCGCCTTTGCCACCCTTCGCGCCCGAACCGCCGTTCGAGCTGCCGCCCGAGCTCGTGGGTGTGCCGTTGTCGTCGCCGCACCCGGCGGTCCATCCGAGCCCGAGCACCGGGATCAGAACGGAGAGGACGGGGCCGGAGAGCGCGCTCCTCCGTGCGGGAGACGTGGGGGATGGACGGGTCAGCATGGCTCGGATGCTCCGCGCGAGAGGCAATTGAAAACGAGAATCATTATCAGTTCCGGGGTGGCGCCTCTCGCTGTTTCCCCGGTCGCACCGCAGCTCTACCGCGCCTTATTGAAAATGAAAATCATTTTCTTCTTCTGATTTTGATTTTCAAATTCGCATCAGCGCGCTACATCCGTGGGCGCGTTGAAGCCGAACGCGCCCCCCTCCCCGCTCTACACGAGCGCCTCGCTCGCGTGGGCAACCCTCGCCACGCTCGCGAGCTTCGGTGCGTGCGCGACGGACAACCCACGCGAGGTCTATCGCAGCGCGAGCGCGGCGCGCGGTCCAACGAGTGGTGGCGCCTCGAGCTCGGCAGCGCGCGGCGGCAGCACCCATGAGACGACCGGCGGGAGCGGAGGCAGTGGCGAGCCCGCGGGCTCGATGCGTGGCGGGAGCGACGGCGCGAGCTCGAGCCGAGGCGGAACCAGATCGTCTGGTTGGGGCGCCGGTCCGACCCGGGGCGGGACGACCGGCACCGACGGAAAAGGTGGAACCACCGGATCCGGCGCTTCCGGTGGAACGATGCGGGGCTCGTCCGGCGAAGGCGGTGACCTCGGCACGGGCGGCGAAGGCAATCCCCTACCCGACGACGGCTGCGGCGAGCCGCCGATCTCCACGCAGCCGTTCAGCAAGAGCGCCCTCAGGAGCGCCGCGGGCGAGTGCGCGATCTGGCACTACTGCAAGTTCGCGTCGCGCGCGGCCGCCCTCGACGCACGGATCGGCGGGCACGTCACAAGACCGAGCGCCGACACGCTCGAGCGCGCTCGCACCGCGTGGCGCGAGGCCATGAGCGCGTGGTCGACGGTCGAGCTCTTTCAGTTCGGCCCGCTCGCGTCGAGCGCCGACAGCGCCGGACGCGACGGCGTGCACGGCGAAGGCATCCGCGACCTCGTGTACTCCTGGCCGCTCGACGCGCGCTGCCGAGTCGAGGAAGAGCTCGCGAGCCAGGCCTACAAGAACGGGTTCGGCGGCGTCCTCGTGTCGAGCCGCGGTCTCACGGCGCTCGAGTACCTGCTCTTCTACGAAGGCAGCGATACGGCGTGCAATCCCGGTACGGCGACCGCGAACGTGTTTGCCTCGCTCGACGCAGACGACCTCGCTGCGCGCAAGCTCGGGTACCTCGGCGCGGTCTCCGGCGACGTGCTCGCGAACGCTCATCGCCTGCTCGAGCGCTGGGATCCGGCCGGCGGCAACTTCCTCGCGACGTTCGTCGCCGCACAGGGCTACGAGGACGAGCAGCAAGCGCTCACGATCCTCGGCTGGGCGCTGCTTTACGTGGAGCGCGAGGTCAAAGACTGGAAGCTCGGTATTCCTGCCGGTTTCACGCTGAACCAGCCGGTGAATGGGCCGGAGGCCAGCTTCGCGCACGCCGGCACGGAGGCGGTCGTCCAAAACCTGCGCGGCTTCCGGCGCCTGTTCCAGGGCTGCGGCCCTGCGGGTGAAGGACTCGGCTTCGACGACTGGCTCGATGCGGCAGGCCACGGCGAGCTCGGCGCGGACATTCTGCGCGCGCTCGACGCTGCCGAGACGACGGCCGCGACGTTCCCCCCGCTGGACGCCGCAACCCCGACCGAGCTCGAGTCGTTCTACTTCACGGTCAAGGCGCTCACGAATCTCCTCAAGTCGGATCTATTCGGAGCGGGCAGTCCCCTGAACCTCAAGCTGCCGATGACGGTGCAAGGTGACACCGACTAGCTCGTTCTCCGCCGCCGAGCCTGCGCCGCACCCGTCGCCGCTGGCAGGGCTCCGCGCTCGCTTGGTCGCACCGGTCGATGCCAGCTGGCTCGCGGCGTTCCGCGTCATCTACGGTGTCTTGCTCGCCGTTTCGATGGGGAGATTCCTCGCCTACGGATGGGTCGAAAGCTTCTTCGTCGAGCCGCATTTTCACTTCAAATACTGGGGATTTGCCTGGGTGGAGCCGCTACCGGGGCCGCTCCTCCACGGACTCTTCGCGCTCTTGCTCGTGCTGGCGCTCTGCATCGCGGCCGGCCTGTTCTACCGGGCGAGCGCTCTCTTGTTCGCGCTCGGTCTCGCGTACGTCGAGCTCCTCGATGTCACGACGTACCTGAACCACTACTACCTCGCCGCGCTGCTCGCAGGGCTGCTCGCGGCGGCACCGGCGGCACGCCTTTGGTCAGTCGACGCTTGGCTTCGACACCGGCGGAGGCGCGCGGCGCGGCCATTCGAGAGCGTTCCGTCGCCGGTCGTCGCGCGCAGCTGGCTCTGGCTGTTTCGTTTTCAGATCGGCGTGGTTTACACGTTTGCGGGGCTCGCCAAAGCCCAGGGCGACTGGCTTTTGCACGCGCAGCCGCTCGCGATCTGGCTCGGTGCGGTCACGGATTTACCGCTGCTCGGTCCGCTGTTCACGCGGGCGTGGGCGCCTTTCCTGTTCTCCTGGTGCGGCTTCCTGTTCGACACGACCATCGTCCCGTTCCTGCTCTGGGAGCGCACGCGCCGCTTCGCGTTTCCCGTGGTCGTGGTGTTCCACGCGCTTACGAGCCTGTTGTTCCCGATCGGGATGTTCCCGCTGATCATGGTGCTCTCGGCGCTGGTGTTTTTTTCGCCGAGCTGGCCGTGCGACGTGCTCGCCGCCGCAGGCATGACCTTCCGCCGTCCTCCGACGGTATCCGGCTTGCACGCACGTGCGTCCGCACTGGGCCCTGCCCCGATGCCGAGCCGTTTCACCACGGTCGCTCTCGCGCTCGGGGTCTTCTACTGCGCCGTTCAGCTGGCCTTGCCGCTGCGCTTCCTCGCGTATCGGGGCAACGTGCTGTGGGACGAGCAAGGGATGCGCTTCTCGTGGCGTGTGATGCTGCGCGCCAAGGGCGGCGAAACGACGTTCGTCGTGCGGCGCGAGCGAGACAGCCGCGTCTTCTTCGTCAGCCCGCGCAGCTACCTCACCGTGCTGCAAGAGAGCGAGATGTCGAGCCAGCCGGATCTCATCGTGCAGCTCGCGCATCGCATCCGCGACGACTTTCGGGAGCGCGGGCACGGCCCCGTGGAGGTGCGCGTCGAGTCACGGGTGTCGCTGAATGGACGGCGCAGCGCTCCGTTCATCGACCCGGCCATCGACCTCGGGCGCGTCGACGACGGGCTCAGTCTTGCCGGCCTCGTGCTGCCGCCACCGCGCAGCGCCCCACCCC
>JADMIO012727135.1_pt1 | contig 13533 bp, 17 predicted proteins | sample 8958161 | NCBI WGS metagenome assembly JADMIO01 (sample SAMN16585339, study PRJNA669376) | soil metagenome | isolation source: Crop rotation soil | place: USA: Cullars Rotation, Alabama | collected 2011 | reverse complement strand
ACACACACACACACACACACACACACACACACACACACACACACACACACACACACACACACACAACACAATGTTGCATACTTCTTTGACGGCGACCGGAATGTTGCGCCAGCGCGCCTTGTACACGATACCAAACGCACCCTATTCGAATGCCAACATACAAACATGAACAATGTTCCTGATATTAACGAATAATAATTTTTTATATTGTTACCTCGCCGAGCTTCTCGCCGCGCTCGATGTCGCGCGATCGAATCAGATATCTGCGAAAATTCGCATGTCACACAATTGTATATATATATATATATATATATATAGTTTGTTAATTATTATTCAAACTTGTCATCGATCGCCGCGCTACCGCTCAGCGACGTCATAGTGCGCTACAACACAGAAAATTTCCAAAGTCAACAAAAACGAACGGAAACGAGAACAATAGAAGGTTGGCGAAAATGCGAATATCGAAACTGGCGTTGCCTTCGAGACGACGAGTCGATCGGAGCCATCGTTCGGGCCGTCGAGCGGCGTCAGCGGGCCTTTGATCGATTGATAGATTGATCGCATTTCCGTTAACAAAAAGAACTGAAACATAACAAAAACTCGAGCGATTTAAGTACCGGTGTTACTGCGAGGCTTGCCGTCGAGCTCGACGTCGCTCGTCATGCCGCCGCCCATCGCCAACGCTGCGAATTCACAACACAATCGAACCGGAACGATGTTTTTTTTTGTTATTCGAGAGCATGAATGAAAAAATAATATGGTGTTACATCGCTGGCTCATCTGGTTCTTGCGGCGCTGCGAGACGACGACGGCGACGATGACGGCGATGATGATGCACAGCACGACCACCACGCCGACCGCGATCTGCGACGCGACGCGTACGTTTCACAATGTGTTTCAGTGTTTCGCTTTGCCATTCGCGAAAAACCTTACCAAAATGTACGTCAACATTCCTGCATCGGCGCCAGTCGGCATCGCCTTTCGAACGAACAAAAGCGAAATCAATATCAGAAAAAAAAACTGAATTCCTTGTTGTCGAATTCGATATTTACCGGCGGCAATTTCTGTGTGTTCTAACAAAAACAAATCGTTGTTTAATCAATACGAAGTTGAAACATATTGATGTGGTCTGTTTACCGTTGTGTCCGCGCCAGTCGGCGACTTTGTCGTCACTGTGGGCGCCTTTGGCGTCACCGTCGTCGACTTCGTTCGATGCGCGTTAGTATTAGTGTTATTAAATTAACAAATCAGGTGAAAAGTTTTACGAGCGTCGTGTCGACGGGCATCGCAGTTGGTCCCGCCGTCGGGAACACACTACACGCGAACAACAACTGATGAGAATAATTCATTTATTTTTGTTTCTCGCGATTTACAAGTCAAACGGCAATGGACCGATCTGCGTGATGTTCAATCGACCGCTAAAGAGACGAAATGAAAATGTCTCAGTATGTGCTGCGACAATTTTTCGAGTATCGAAAACGTACGTGGTGATCGTGGCCCATTTCATGTCGAACGCGTTCGCTTGCGCAAACGGAATGTCGTTGGGCTCTTCGTGCGATACGAACGCAATCACACTGCCCGCTTGCGCTGGTGAATGACGAATTATTTGCATTCGTTGATTAAATAAAACGGAAAAAAAAACCTGGCGCGAGTTGCTTGAGCGAGCTAAAATCGCAACCCAGATAGACGGCCAACACCGGACCGTACTGATCCCTAATGTTATCGTTGCGGACATTAAAGAAACCAACCGACAACAACAACAATGATCGTTGATTTCTCGGTTCGATTGTTACCAGTTCCATTCGCTCAAGACGGCGCTGATCACGATGCGCCACCATCGCTTGTATCGACCGGGCGCTAAACGACAAACAATAAGATTGCAAAGATTACACACGAATTCAAAAAACACAAAAAAAGAGACTATATTTTTGTTTCAAAAAAAAAAAAAAAAAAAAAAAAAAAAAACGAAAAGAGAAAACGAAACAACCTGGCGTTGGCATTGGCGTCGGCGGCTCGGTGACGCACGGCTTCTGGCCAGCGAGTATCGAATTCGTATACTTCAAAACGCGTCGCATTCGTTAAATTGACAAACAGAAAAACAATAATAATTGTTGAGCGAAAATTGTCACGACACAAATCTGCAAAGTCGATACCATCGATGTCACATCGCAAGTCTGCACGGCTTCGCGACACTGACCGGCGTTCGTCATCGGATTGTAGCACCATCGACATGTGAACTTGTTGCGCTAACGAACCGGAACGAACGAAAAGAAGAAAAAAAGTTGAAAAAGTCATACAAGAACGATGAACCGATTCGCAAAACGAACTTGCAAGTTGTTGAGACAGTCGTTGCAGTTGGTGTTCTCGCGGCACTCGACGAGACTGTAGTTGAACGGCCGCCACTCGTACATCGATATCTGCGATTTCAGAGAGACGATTCCATTCAAGACAAACAAAAGGATCTTTTCGTTTTATGTTTTACCACATCGGAATCGAGCCCCATCGACGGATCACGACTAAGTCGAAAGAATCCAAAATTACTCACGAATTATAGAGAATTTGGATAAATTACCCGCCAATCACGAGCAGCTTGTTGTTGACACCAGCGACCACAAAGCCGTAACCTAACAATGGAAGTTATTTTTTTCAAAATAAAACACAAATTCAAACAATCGCAATACCAGCGTGATGGTCAAGCTGATTGCGATACCACTCGTTGTCGACGCTGTCGTACAAATCGATAACCTGCGCTCGAAAATTTCACTTCTTGTTTTCAAATCCCAAAAAACAAGACAATCCAAGAATTACGCGTTGATGAGTCGTGACGTTAATCATCGATGCATCGACACCGCCGTCGTGTCGAAACACCGTTTCTGCACTCACAACTAACAAAACAAACCGATCAACTCCGAAAATCCGAAAAATGTCGATCGAACTACCAGCGATGAAGCGATCGGCAAACGTCGCCGCGATTCGAGTCGGTGGGTAATCGTCCGAGTCGTACAACTGACGCAAATTTTTAGTTTTTAGTTTTTTTTAAAAAAACAATGCGCGAATATCGAAGTTTGAGTACCAGTTTGGTGAGCTGCATTGGCACGTACATCCATATCTCGCCGTCGAGATCGTATCGATCGATGCCGACATTCGTATAACCGGTATAACTGCATTACGAAAAAACAATTAGACGATAATTCCGAGTCGTAAATTGCATTTTACAGGAAAGCGTCGTCGATATCGCCGTAAGTTGGTGCATATCCAAAGCTCGTACTGAACGACCGTAAGTTTTGGCATAAATAACAAAAACGACGAAATATGCTGAATGAACTTACCCGCCGGTGATCATGACCAACGACGCAATCGACGCGATCGATGGATTGATCGTTCGATGTGACCTGTCGATCGATCGAAACAAACCAAAATGCAAATGACAGGTTCAGCATCAACACGAACGAACGAACGAACGAACGAACGAACGAACACGCTGATCGTATACATTTTCGTCGCCTTCCACAAGCTCGTCGTCGTGTCGAATATGTCGACAACATCCGACGCGTGTTGCGAATCGTTGAAATACGACCAACTGCGAGCGGGGAAAAAAATATTCTTCGATTAGAAACAAACTGCTGAATTTTCCGCCGAGAATTAATTACCCGCCAGCCCACATCGCGCGATCTTTGCGCTCGCCGACTGCGGCGCCTGTAACAACGTCATTTTTTTTCGTTTTGTTATTTTCGTAAAAAAAAATTTCAACAATCGGTCGGTGATTTTTTTTTTTTTTTTTTTTTTTTTTTTTTGTATAATTCGTACAGCCCAATGCGCAGCGACTGGCACTTAAACCCTGCGTTGGTCGTCGAATTAACGAACAATAAACGTCATCATCGAGCGAACAAACGCGTACAGTTGCATCGGGAGCGATGACAGGCACGCCATCCATGGCGGTGATCTTGTCGACGTCTTTGTACGTCTGATAAGCGCCGCCGCTGTTGCGAATGATCACGCGACCTCTGCGTAGACAACGAACGCGGCACAGTTCCTAAACGACAACGCATACGCGAATTGCGTCGTGTGTCTTACCCGCCGTAGTAGAGCGCACCGGCGGCCTTGATCTCGACCAAACAGCCCAAATGACGCGGTTTGCTGAAAGCCAACGGCGCCCTGTAATAAACACGAAATAATAAGCGATCACGATTTCCGAAAGTGTTGCGAATAAACGAAGATCAACGAACCAGTTGTTTATCGTGTTGGTGCGATACACAACGCCTATTGAATCGTGTGCGATGCATATAAGTGTACGATAGCGTCGAAAATACACAAACCGAAAATACCGTCGGGAAACTTGAACGACGTTTCGACGTTGCTGCCGATCATCACGGTGACGACGGCGCGATTCTCGTCGACGATGTTGCCTACGCTCGTCTCGTAGTACTTCGACAAGCCCGTCATCACGCCCGTGAATGTCGTGCATTGTCCCTAACACGGTTGTCGGAAGACGTTTTGAATATGTAAAGAGAAAAACGAAGGCAGATATATATATTTTACCGATGTAGTGTTGCATTTATCAAAGACTATCAGAAATCAATTTTACGTCATAACAAAGATCACAATAAAAACAAGACGAAATAAACGAACTGACTTGGAACGTCCTTGCCAAAGCCGTTGTTGTACAATTGACCCGGTGGAACGTAAACCTACATGAAAAACAAAAAACGAAAGATGAAAAACAAAAACACACTCACTAATGATTCTATTGTTTTTGTCACCGTATCGTTTATCACAGCTGCTTGCTACAAAAATGCCAAAAATAAAAGGTTCATTCGCACTCTACAAAACTGCAAACAAACGAACAAACCTGGCCGTTCCACATCATGCCATAGCGAGCGGAGGTGAGCTTCATGTACGACTTGACGAATATGCCCGGCAAGCGCTTGCCGCTGCCCGCGGGCGGCGTGATGCCAGCGACCTGCGACGCAACACGACACGACACCACAAAAGTTTAATAATTCTCCGGTTTCGCTCGATTCGATCGACAAACAAGAGACAAGAAATAAACGAATATATCGATACGTACTGGACCGACGAGACGAATGCCGCGCACGTCGTGAATGCGATGCTCGCTAAACGAGATGTTGACGCGTCGCACGGCACCGACACTCGCGATATTGTCGAACGCGTAGAACTATTTATTGATGTTGTATTAGCGTTGATGATCACGAATACAGTATCGAAGCAACGCGATCAATATCGGCGTTACCTCGACAGGCGAGCCGGTGTCGAGATTGCTGTAAGATCCGCGCCACGCCTTGACGAACACTTTGCGCGCTTCGTCCCACACATCGATCGCCTCGACCTTCGTTACATTCGTTGTTCGTTAATTGAGATAAAATCGAACGGCTCGAATTTCGTACCGTGGTGCCGGGACCAGGCTCGATAATGACCAATCCTGAATAAGATAACGTAAAACAAACGACTAACAATCACAAATCGTAAGTTCGTTGGTTTACCAGTGGCGTTTGCAAGACTGTTAAACGAAACGTCGACAAACACCTACGACGAGAAAACCCAAATCACGTTGGAAAATGTTTCAGTCAATGCGACGGAAATCTCTTTCTATCGCGCGCGTGTTACGTCTTTGTCGGCGGTGGTGGCAGCCCAGCCAGCGTCATCCGGCTTGCCGACGACGTTGCTGCACTGCTTCGTCATCGACGACATCGACGAGCAGTCGTTCTCGACGCACGCCCACTTTAAAGAGTTTGATTCGGTTAACGAAAAACGAAACGAAGCAAATCGACATCGACATCGACATCGACGACGGTACTTGGCAAACGGTGTTGACGCAGAAGAAGTCGCCGAGGTTCGTGTCGAGGTTCGAGTTGAACGTCAGCGTCGACGCCTTCTCACAAACTGGAGCCTAAAAAATATAACAACGTTGAACACAAAAAAAAAAAAAAACAAAAACAAAAACAAAAACAAAAACAAAAACAAAAAAAAAAAATGGAAATCAATAACACTACTGGAGTTGGTTGAGGTGTTGGCGCCGGCGATGGCGTCGGTGGTGTCGGCTAATATTGACATTGACAAAAACAGACAACGTTTAACAAACGAGAACAAAAACACAAAGTTCTGCTCTTACAGGAGCTGGCGTGGGCGATTTCGTAGCAGACATGGTGACGAGGAAGACGGCGTCGATCTCTTCGTTGTACGAGAGATAGCTCGTCAGCAGCTGCACGCGATTCGTCGCGAGCGTCGATGCGTTGAATGCGATGTACGTGTAGCGCGGCTCGTCGGTCGACGAGATCGTGCGATTCGCCTCGGCGCCGCGCCACACGGCGACCCAGCGCAGCGTGCTGTTGTCCCACAGATCGACGCCGATCATGAAGCCCGGTTCGTAGTTCTCGACGACGAGCAGGCCGGTCGGCGTCGTCATGTTGCCGAAGCCGATATCCATCGTCGATGTCGAGCCATCGTAGAGATCGGGAGCATGTGCACCGCGACAATCCGAGTTGTCCACGCCGCACGCCGGTTCGCCCAGCACCTGTGCACACGAGTAGTATTCGCTCGGCGAGTACTTTGACACGTCGTCCGTACTATACGCATCTCTGTTGTATTGTATTTTGTTTGAATTGTTTTGTTTTTGTGAACAATTCTGCTCAACGCCAAACAATTCAAACACAAACCTGCATGAGAATAATCGACAGGCGCCCTGACAAGTGACGCTCGTCACGTTGCAGATCTGTGAGAATTTGTTGCCAGCGAAACGACCCGGACATGGCGACAGCTCGACTTCGGGCACGCCGAACGGCTTTGTCGCTTGCGGCGTTGGCATCGGTGTCGGAACTGTTACGAAAAATTGCGGTTTGATACAATAAATGAAGACCATCTAAATATTAACGACGTACGTGGTGTTGGCATTGGCGTCGGCGGTGGCGACGGCTTGCAGAGCGTCGCGTTCAGCTTGCAGTTCGTCTCGGCCCACTGCGGAATCGGACAGTAGAAGTAGTCGTCGGGCAGCGTGCAGGCGATGTTCGTGTTGAGCGTGCTCGGCGTCGTCGCAGGCAAGAAGCCGTCGAACGTCGTTTTTGACGTCGCAACGAATCGAGTGAGACTCCAAACCCAATCCTACACGCCGAACAATACATGGCGTTTTGTCGCAATTAAGGAGCGAAAAATCACGACGAGCGAAAAAAGATAAAACAAACAATTGTGCATACCGGTATCGGTCCATCGAAATAAGCATCGATCGTCAGATCGGTGAGCGCGCTCGTGTACGGCGTGTCGCGCAGCGTGCCCGTCGCCGAGCCGCTCAGCACGAGCTTGCTGAGCTTCGTCAGTTTCACCAGTCGCGACTCCTCACTCGAACCAAACGAACCGCCCAAGTTGTTGCAAGTTCTTCAATCGTAAAATAATGCGTCGTTGAAAATGAAAGTCAGTATAACGCGGCAATATATCGATGACATAGAGCAAAACAACGAAAACACACAACAAAAGAAACAGCGACAACGAGAAGCGAAAAAAACAAAAAAAACAAAAATTTGTGTTGGCAACGCGATCGAGAAATACTTACAGGCCCGTAACGGAATTAACCGAGAAAGTACACTGCACAGGATCGCTCGTGAACGTCGGCGGACACGGATACGTGTTCGGCATTTTCAACTTGAACGTGTTGTCAAGCTACGCGCGACAAGAAAGACAAGAAAAAAAAATCAGCGATCGCAACGAGAAAAAAGCCGAAAAAAAGATTCTCACCGAATTATTCGAATAGCCAGCTATTTTCGAGGAACGACAGGATTTCGACAGATGAAGCGAACGCAAAAAAGAGAGCAAAGCAAAAAAGTCGTCAGTTTCAAACGGAACAACGAAATCGAGAAAATCTCGTTCAGTGAACAAGAATCGCGCGCACGCGTTGCCAACAAACCGAAAAAAGAAATCACTTACCAACGTAAAGAAAATTTCGCACAAAGTTGAACTCTGTCAGCAACAAAGTCGCACAATTTGCAGCGGCAACGAACGCGAGCAGTACAATCATTCGTTCGAATCGGCAAACACACAAGATGAAAGTCAGAGTTAAAGTCGATTCGGTCACGTTTCGAATTCCTTGTGACGATAAATCAACGATTGGTTGGCTCGTTCAAGAGGTGAAAAATTATCGCAAGTACTAGAGTTCGTTCCTAAAATCTTTTTATTATATCTTTGCTCGATTTCGAACAATCGAATCGCGCAACAAAAAACAGTGTCAGTCGAAATACAACGCGCAGCTAAAGAGTAATCACAACAAATCGCAGCATTCGTCGGAAATACAAACGCTGCTTGCTACCGATGGCTCGTTCTTTGATCCTGTAAGACGGACGCGTTGCGCGGCGTTGGTTTTTTCTCGTTTATTGATTCGCTTGTGTTTTGTTTTTTTTGTTCGGTTGGGACGTTTTTGCGCATACGAATACTCGTCGTAGTTTGATCTGGTTGTCGATGTGTGCGACTCGGACGAGGAGATCACGGCTGTCGTCACGGAGCGCGTATCGAAGGCGCGAGCGCACTCGCACGACGCCGACGATCCAGCTGCGACGCCGCCAATGACGACGACGACGACGACGACGACGGCGGCGGCAACGAACAGCGGCAGTTTGGGCGGCAGCGGTCATCACCCAAGCAGCAGCTTTCACGACGACACGGTGCAGTCGGCGCACGACTCGTCGAGCGACATCGCGACCCTTTTGCCGGCGACGACGGTGCAGTCGACGAATCTCCTTCGGCACACGTCGAGCGACGCCGGCGGCGTGCAGGCGAACACTGGCAGCAGCAACAACAACGCGCTGCAACGCACGTCGTCGGGCGCCGCCACTGTCGACAAACGACAGCGTGCACGATCTGTGCCGCAGCTCAAGGCGACGAGCGGCGGCGGCGACGCTACGACGACAACGGGCGGTGGCGTTGGTGCTGCGGGCGAAGATTCGTTGGTTGTCGCGCGTCGACGCGCAGTGAAGGAGCGGCACGGCCCGAAGGATCGGCTGCTCGACAACAGCGAGTACATCGCCAAGCAGCACGGCTCGAGCGGCAGCGGCGACGAGGAAGGCGACGAGCTGCTCGACGTGCGCAACGGCGGCGGTGGCGGTCGGAAGCGAACGTTAACGCGCGGCAGGAAACCGCTCGATCCGAAACTCGCAACACCGACAACAGCGACAGCGACAGCGTCGACTTCCACGACGACGACGACGACAACAGCAACGACACCGACGAGCGGCGGCGGCGGCGGCGGTGCGATCGATAGCGACGACGACGACGACGACGACGATCTCGATCGGAACACGGCGACGACGACGACGACGAACTCGCACTCGTTGCGCGACATGCTGCTCTCGCAGTCGTCGGAGAAGCTGGCGAGCTCGTTGCGCGCGGGCGCCGCGGTCGACGACGACGACGAGCTCGCGATGACGCTGCGCGTCTCGGTGCCGCACGTGAATCGCATCGTCGCGTTCGACGTGTCGGTCGACAACACGCCGGTCGACGTGCTGCGCGTCGTGCGCGAGCGCCTGCCGCACCTTCCGCCACCGGCGAGCGGCAACGCGTTCTGGCTGCAGCAGAGCGGCGGCGCGATCTGTCCGATGCACAAGTCGCTGCTCGAGCTGCGCGTGATGCCGCACGAGCTGCTCACGCTCGTCGAGCGGCCCGGCGTCGACGTCACCGTGGCGCGCGGCGCCGAGCTCATGCGCAAGCTCAACGAGCTCGACCGCGTCGTGCAGGAGCACAATCAGCGCGAGCTGGCGGCCGAGATACACGCGGCGCTCGAGTCGTCGCGCGGCCCGTCGCCGCAGCTGCTCTCGGGCGCATCGATCGCTGCCTCTGGCACCGGCTCTGGGTCGGGTGGTGGTGGTGGCGGCGGCGGTTCGAACAGTCCGTCGAATCTCATCTCGGCGGCCGCTATCGCATCGATCGCCGCCACGCAGCAAGGCACTCTGAAACGCGTACGTACTTTTTATCGATTCGATCGAATCCTTTATTAATTCGTCGTCTTTGTTTGCTGGGGCGCTAGGAATTCGACGGCACGAATGAGCATCACGGCGATGCGACGTTCAGCAGCAGTGGCGGTGGAGGTGGAGGCGGAGGCGGAGGTGCGCATTCAGCCGACAGTCTCGGCAGCGGCGGCGGCAGCGGCGGCGGTAGTGCTGGACTCAGTGGCGCTGTGTACGTTGCTGGCGTGAGTGGCACCGGCACGATCGCCGCCACAACGTCGATCAACAGCATTCCGACAGCCAGGTTTGGTTTGTGATTTAAAAAAATGCATTTTGTTTTGGTTTGACGGTTGTTTTCGTTTAGCATTGCTGAAGTCACAGCGACATCGGTAAGAGCAAGAGCACTTTGTAACAAAAACTAAAATCGAATTTTTACGATGTTGTCGAAGGGCGGAGGCGCGACGGGTGGCACACGACGCTCGTCGCCGCTCGACTTTGTGCGCCGTCTGCGCAGCAACGAGAAGCTACGCGAGCCCAAGTCGAAGACCTTCGAACTGCCCGGTATTTACGTTGTGCACGTTGTGTGAAATTGCGAATGGGATTAGCGGTTCTGTGTGTTGTGTTTGGTCGTTTTTTTTTTTTTTTTTTTTTTTTTTTTCTTTCCCTTTGAAAAAAAATTGTACGCTATTGTATAGGAATGGCTGGATTGAAGGTTTCCGCGCAGTTGTCTGGGTAAGCTTGTAATTTTTTCAAAAAATGAAAACACTTAAGTTTTTTTGTGTTTGTTTTTGTAAAAAAAAGCAAACTCGGTCGATTGGTGATCGTGCCGCATCTGAACTCGACGGGCCAAATCATGTTCTCGCTCAAGGACCAAGTAAATAATTGTTTCAACACGTATCTGGTTTTTTTTTAAAAAAAACAATAAACAATAGGTTGGTGATGTGTTGACGGAATTCGCGACGCATATCAACGTCATCAGCGGCGACATGAGCAAAGAGCAGGTACATGATTGGTTTCGTTGTCGTATTTGCAATGTTTACAAATCGTTGTCTTTTTGTCGAATCGAAACGCACAATAAATAATAACTTTAGCGAGCGATTGCGTTGGCGCCGTACACGTTCTGGGCCGTCGAGATCAACTCGGGGTGAGTCGATGGATGAGTCGATGAATGATTGATTGGTTGACGTTTTGTGATATAAATTACATTTTCTTGTCTTCAACGCAATTCGGACTCTGTCGTTTTCATTTCGGCAGTGCGGGCGGGCGCGAGGTTGAAATGGCGCGTCATTTGACGTTCGAGCATTACAAGTTAAGAACGAAAACGAATTGTTGGATTTCATTTAAAAAATTGTAATAGTTCTGTTTTGGAGCGCTCGAATCTGGTATTTATTATTTTCGATTTCAATTTGACGTTTCGTTACATGGTTGTCAAAAAAAAATCCAAAGTGTTTCAAGCCGATGAGCTCATACGCAGCGGCGATCGCGATTGCCAATGCCAACACGTCGTCATCGTCGTCCCAATCGACCGGTACGATAGAGAGAGAGAGAGTTTGTAGTTTCGTTGTTCGTTCGTACGTTTTGTTTAATATCTAACTCTTTTTTTTTCAAATAGCGTATGCTTGTTTTCTGTATCGAATTGTCGTTGGTTGAGTTCACATTACTTTTGAAAAATATGAAATTGAAAGTGCGAATGCTAAACGACCGCAAACTGTAAAACTTTTGAAATTTGTATTTGTTATTATTTTTGACTTTGCCGTTTTTTTTAAAAAAAGGACAAATCATCACCGCCGAGGTTGTTTATTTATTGATCTTTATTATAATTTCGATTTTCATTCATCTTAAAAACTGAATCAGTTCGAAGAGTGGAACGATGTCAAACACTGAACGTAATTTCATATTTTTATACTTTTGCGTTGGAAAATTTTAACCTTCAAATCTAGCATCATCGTCGTCAAGTAATTTTTATAATTTCTTGTTTTGATTTATTTTAAAACTTTCCGACCAAATAATTGTTTAGACTCGATAAAATCGAAAGATAACAAATCGAAAGGTGAGCAAACAAAAAAAAGAAAACTCTTTAAGAATATTTTGTTTGTTGTTGTGGTTATATTCGTATTGAAATCAGTGACGAAATTGGCGATTGCTGAATTGGCGCAAGCGAGAGAACCTACAAACAAACTATCGCCAATGCGAAGAGTTAACCAATCGATTATTTGTTTTGGTTTTTCGTTTCGAAATCATTTTTTTTTTGTAGACTGCTGACGATCGTAGTAAATATAAACAGAACTGTATATATTTCTTTCTTTTTTCTAAAATTACTCGTAAAATAGTTGACGACAATAATGCAATGTGAGCAAAACTCAACGAAAATCGTTTTTTTGAAATAATTTCTGAAAACATCACAATTTGTTGTCAGGTCGATTGGTTGGCAACGTTCGCATATCGATCGACCAATGACGACGTAATTGTTATTAAATGTGTATGTATATATTAATGAACTAATAATTTTGATTTATGTTGGCATAGTGATGAAATCGGTACAATAAAATTATATTCTAAATTAAAACAATATTAATTGTATGTCAATAGCAACTGCGACGACTGTTTCACCACCACCGCAAAAGCAACGAAAAAGTAAAATTGAAATCTGAATTTCATTGTCGTTTTTTGACAAGCGAAAAAAAAATGTCAAATTTTGATCGTTTAGCCAAACGAAGAGCAGAGACGGAAAAAAGTAAGTTAACAACAATTTTTACGATTTCATTCATTGACATTTGTTCTTATTATTAGCGACACAACCTGCTTCTCCTACAACTGGTTTGTTTGTTTGTGGATCCATTAAATATGTTTTGTTTTTTTTTTAAAAAAAAGAAAAATTTATTAGGCAATTCACCGTCGCTTGCAGCTCGATTGGTAAGAAAACTGATTTTTTTAAACTGATTTTTGTTGTTTTATTATTCAAATTTCAAAGACGAAAATCGATACGCAACGCGCCGCTGGTTACAAAAATTTCTTTATTTTTTGAAAAAAAAAATAGTATTCAAATATTGTATATAAATACAGCGCAAAGTGGCACGGCTGTAAGAACGACTTTGGATTTTCAAAAGCAAAATAATAATATTTTTTTCTTCTTGACACAGTCAACATCGCCATCGATGTCTAACGTACTATTGACTGAGTAAACGAATATATCTAATTTAATTATGTTGTCAATTTAACAATTCTTTTTTTTGTTTTTTTTTTTCAAGGTCCGATAAAATGCGATCGAGTTTATCGACGACGACTGCGACGAATCGAAGTGAAAACGATGAGATTGTTTTGTTTACGATTCATTGAATGAATAATAACAATATGTTTGTACTTTAGCGCCACAACAACAACAGCAACAACAACAACAACAGCAATCGTCGACATCGTCATCCAATGCCGTTGGCATGACAACGAGCGGCAGCAACACCACCACGCTCAAGTATTTTTCGTTTCGATTGAAATTTGAAAATTGGAGTTTGGTGTTATTATTATTGTTGTTATTAATTAGTGTATTGAAACGCGCGTTGAAAGAAGCAGTCGATGCACGATCGTAAAGGGAAAG
>JADMIO011683342.1_pt1 | contig 13533 bp, 14 predicted proteins | sample 8958161 | NCBI WGS metagenome assembly JADMIO01 (sample SAMN16585339, study PRJNA669376) | soil metagenome | isolation source: Crop rotation soil | place: USA: Cullars Rotation, Alabama | collected 2011 | reverse complement strand
TTTCATTATGGTGAAAGTTGGAACCTCTTACGTGCCGATCAGATTAAAACGAAAGGCCCAGTCTTTCGACTGAGCCTTTCGTTTTATTTGACCATGTTGGTATGATTTAAATTAATACGACTCACTATAGGGTCAGTGCGGCCGCGACTTCAAGTCACGTGAATTCCAAGCTTCGGATCCCACTGTGCTGGAAAGTGGAGATGGAAGTGGTCGACGGTCGCGGCCGGGTTCGCACGCTGTCCGACGAGACCATCGGCGCGGAAGCGATGGACGCGGCACGCCTCGGCTTCGGCCTGTTCGGGGTCATTCATTCGATCACCCTGCGCGCAGAGCCGATGTTCAATGTCCATCACGTCGACCGCACGCGCGCCGACATGGAAGATACGTTGCGCGACCTCGAGCGCATCGTGACGTCGCACGACTATTGCGACCTCTATTGGTTTCCCTTCAGCCCCCATGTCTGGCTCAAGACCTATCACCGCACGCACCGGCCGAGCACCGTCGGGCCGCGGCGCGCGCGCGGCGAGCGGCTGTTCCAACAGGCGAGCATGCGCGCCGGCCAACAGGTGGGCCTCTGGCTGACCCGAAATTCTCGCTACACGCCGGTGACCTGCCGGCTGCTGTCGCGGCTCATCCCGTCGCGCGACGTGGTGGAGCCGGTGCTCGGCGGCATCCACTTCCAGACCGGCATCGAGCGCATGCACGCGCGGAACATGGAGATTGGCTTCGAGCTCGACGACGAGTTCACCAACGTGCGGAAGGCGTGGCGGTTCGCAACCCGCCTCGTCGATCGCTACGCGAGGAATGGCAAGTGGCCGCTCAATCTCGCCCTGAACGCGCGGTTCCTGGGCCGCAGTCGCGCGCTGCTTTCGCCTTGCCACGGCCGGCCGCACACGTGCTTCATCGAGGTCATGACCTATCGCGACACCCCCGGCTGGGACGAATTCGCCTCCGAGCTGGGCGCCGGCTGGCTGGAGATGCCGGGCGCGGCGCCGCACTGGCCCAAGGAGTTCGAACAGATCCCCGGCGTCTTCGACAAGATCGCCGCGCGCTATGGTCCGAACCTGCGCCGCTTCGTCGAGTTGCGCGAGCAGCTGGAGATCGACCCCGACGACCGGTTCGTCAACCGGTTGACACGACGGATCCTCGACCTTTCGCAAGCCACCACCGCGGCAGTCGGATAAGACGATGAAGCGACGGCACCTGTTCGAATTCGAAGACCTGCCGTGGTTCCCGCCCGGCCTGCGCGACATGATGACCGACCTGCTGGGTCTGACCATCGAGGTCGCCCGACTCTATCATCCGGTATTGCCGCTTCTCGCCAATGCGCTGAAGACGACCGGCGAACGTGCCATCCTCGACATGTGCTCCGGCGGCGGCGGGCCGGTGCCGGGCTTGCGCCGACGGCTGGCGAAGGACTACGGCCTTTCGGTCGAGGCGCGACTCAGCGATGTCTATCCGAACCTGCGCGCGTTCCAGCACCTGGCAGCGCGCGAAGGCAGCGGGCTCGGCTTCGTGCCGACGCCGATCGACGCGACGCAGGTGCCGCCGGAGCTGCCCGGCTTTCGCACGATGTTCTCCTGCCTGCACCACTTTCCGCCGGCGCAGGCGGCGGCGATCCTGCGCGACGCGTGGCAGCGCGGCCGCGGCATCGGCGTGTTCGAGGTCACCGAGCGCTCGCTGTTCGGGATCGCGCAGGCGCTGGCCGGGCCGCTGCCGGCGATGGCGCTGACGCCGCTGATTCGACCGTTGCGTCTGTCGCGGCTGGCGCTGACCTACGCGGTGCCGATCGTGCCGGCGCTGTTCGTGTTCGACGGCGTCGTCTCGAGCCTGCGCAGCTACACTCTCGGCGAGCTGCGGGAGATGACGCGGCCGCTCTCGCGCGCCGACTACCGCTGGGAGATCGGCGAGGTGAAGCACCCGATCCTGCCCACCAAGGTCATCTACGTACTCGGCCTGCCCTCTTCCAATTCCTGAGCCGCGTTCAGCCCGGCCGCAGGCAGGATCGAAAGGTCGTGGGTCGCGTCGTCCGCGACCGCGTCGAGCAGCCGCCGGAGGTTCGGCGAGTCGGGCGCCAGCGTCTGCGCCGGTGGAATCGCCGACAACAGCGCGCTCTCGTGGTTGTCGACATCGACGGCGTACATCCCGACCAGCCAGATGCCGGCGCGTCCCTGGAGCGCGGCGATGCGCCGCTGGAGGTGAATGGTCTCCGGCGTCATGACGACGTGGTGAAACCGACGGCGACCGTAGAGCGGCGTCGGCGGCGCGCGGCGCGGCGGCAGCCAGGTGCGAAAGACCGGCAGCCCATGACGCCAGCCCGACCAGTCGGTCATCCAGGCGTGATCGCCTTCGTGGAACAAATTGATGTGGGCCCAATCATCGCGCCGCGGCGGCATGAACGACGGATCGCCGTGGACGACGATCTCGGTTTCGAAGTGGCGAAAGCGCCGCGTCACCGCCAGCAGCTCTTCGGCCGGCGGCAGCCCGGACAGGAGCAGGGCCGCGTCGCGCGAAGAGGTGGCGACGATCACCTGATCGAAGCGCCGCTCGGCGCCCTGCTCGTCCTCGATGAGGAAGCCGTGGTCGAGGCGGATGCGGCGAATGCCGGCGCCCAGGCGGATGTCGGCGCGCGTGAGCTCGCGGCCGAAGACCCGCATGTACTCGGACATCCCGCCGTCGATCTCGTAGGTGCCCGAGCGCCGTCCCGGCCGGGGCCGCAGCCCCTTGAGAAGGCTGTAGGCCGGGAACTCCCGGATCTGCGCCAGCGGCGCCCCCCAACAGGCGGCGAGGAACGGATAGAGGAACTCGGGCCCGAATGACGATGGGTAGCCGCTCTGCCGTAAATATTCGGACAGCGTCAGTGACCAGTCGCGTTCGAGCGACACCGGGTGTGCGGCCTTCGCCAGCCGGTCAAGCGCCAGCACGTGGCGCAGCGTGCGCGGCGAGCGCAGCAGCGACACCACCTGCCGCGGCGAGCGCGGCGGCAGCACCAGGGTGTGTCGGCGGGCGCGATCGACGAACGCCACGCGCGTCTCGCACCAGGTCATCCGCAACCCGAGGAGCCGCAGCAGCGCGACCACGTGTGGGTACGAGGCGTCCCAGAAGAAGCGCGGACCGGTCTCGGCGAAGACGTCGCGATGACCGATCCGCACCGGGCAGCTCAGCGCGTGCCCGCCCAGGTGTGTATCGCGATCGAACAGCGTGACTTCATGGCGGTGCTGGAGGAACCAGGCCGTCGCCATGCCCGACACGCCAGCTCCGATGATCGCGACTCGCAACAGCTGCTCCGAGGAGGGACTTTACGAGAGGTCTACCATGGGGATGGTCTTCGAGGTCGACCGCCGACGATGCAAGGGGCGACTCCGCCGAGCGGCGGCTTTGACTGGCATTGCCGAGCATTGGACCTTCTCCTCAGAAGGCGCACGACGCCTCCGACGTCGCCCCCGAGACCGGTGGTCGGGCTGAGACCGGGCACGACTTCGAATTGAAGCGCCTCACGCGCGGCGGGGGAGCCATCCCCAACGGGGCATTGCACGTCAGGTCGCGTGATAACGTGGTCGAGCGTGTCCTGCCCATTCTGCACTCTCCCTATCGACGCTCTTGTCTGGGCGTCCGATGTCGTCGTCGCGATCCGAGATCGCTTTCCCGTGAACCCAGGCCACACGCTCGTCATCCCGCGTCGGCACGTCGAGACATATTTCGCGGCGACGCCCGAAGAGCACGCCGAGTTGTGGCGGGCGGTGGAGGAGATCAAGCGCAGCCTCGACGAGGAGCTGCATCCCGATGGCTACAACGTCGGGTTCAACGCGGGTGAGGCCGCGGGACAGACCGTGATGCACCTCCACATCCACGTCATCCCGCGGTTCCGGGGCGACGTGGATGATCCCAGCCGTCACGACGAAGTCGAGATCTGGTGGCCGCGCGATCCGCCGAGCTTCGCTCCTCGTCGGCGCGACCTGCTTCGGGAGCGGCACGAGCTGGTCGCCGACCTCATCGGAGCCAACCTCCAGCTCCCCGAAGGCGACAGCGACGCGCGCATCGCAGTAGAAGATCTCGCCCGGCAGACCAACGTCGAACGCGAGGACCCGGCCGATATCTACGACGCATTCCGTCCGATTCGGGCGCTCGTCGGCGAGAGCGGTCTCGTTTCCGAACAGCTGTATAACGACATGCGGACCAGCCAGGCTGAGGTGGTGTCCGGCGTCAGCATTGTGAGTGCGCGCCACGCCTTCGCATTCCTCGCCGTGTCGGGCCTCGCCCGGAGCGCGCCGCGGTGGGTGTTCCTCGACGGCCTCGAAGCGGCTCCAATCACCGATCTTGCAGCTGTGGCCGACCGGCTGCGGGTGAATCTCCATGACGACCCGCCAGGTTTGCCGCCCACGGACCCGAAGGCGGCGGAGCTGGTTGCCCGGTTCGTCAAGCGGCTGGAGGCCATTGAGCGGCTGCTGCTGCCGGTGCGGCGCCAGCGTGCCCTTGCACTGGCGGAGAAGACCCTCGATGCATGGCGCGAGCGCGCGTGGCATGAGGGCGATGAAGCCAGGCACCAACTCATACGGGCGCTCCTCGGTGTCGTGCAGCCACAGCCCGGAGCGCCCCACGCGGATCTTGCCACCGTCGCGGAAGCGTGGATCAGGCTCGTGCGACCGTATCAGCAGGAAGCGCTACGGCACCGCCGGAGCCGCAAGAAGCCGTGGACCCTCAACGATTTGGAAGGTCCCCTCCGAGAGCGGCCGATACCAATGGAGCAATTGAAACGTGCGTTCCAGGAGCTGCCGATGGTACCAACGGTGGGCGAGCGCGTCGTGGCGATGATCGTGGGGGTCCCCGAGCCAACGCCACGACGATCGGAAGAGGACAACGCGCGCCGCATGGATCGTAGCGAGCCGTGAACATCACTCCGGGATGTGTCGAAGCGCACGGGTGGCAGGCCGCGTATTCGGACGGAGGCTGAAAGTGACTGGTTGCTGTTGTCGGATCGAGTGAGGGCGTGCGATGAGCGTGACGAGCCTGCTCAAGGACCCCGCGATCGGCGAGCTTCTAATCTATCTCGCGCGCCATGCCCACCTGTGGCTTCTTCCGGTCGAACCGTGTCGTCGATGTTCGTGCTCGCGCCCGCGGCGACCTCGATCAGGGCCGGGTCGATTCGGAGGAAGTCGGCGAACGCGCGCAGCGACGCGGACAGCCGATCGAGGTTCGGGGGCACCGGTGGCTCGCGCGCGTCGTCGTCGAGATCGCCACACTGCGCGGCGAGGAGCCATCCAAGGTAGAGACCGCGCCTGTCGCCTCGAATCAGCTCGTCGCGCACGCCGGTGAGCGTGGACAAACGCGGCTCCGTTTCCTCGTTCCAATCGCCCTCCTCGTCGTCGCTGGACCACTCGAGCACCACGTGCTCGCCCTTCGCCCGCGCGGTGGCGGTGCGATCACCTCCGGTGTAGCGAGAGGCCGTCTTCGCGTCGAGGGCGGCGCGCGGCACGCGCAGCATCAGGCGATGCGTGCCCCAGTTCGCGAAGTAGAGGAACGCGTCGAAGTAGCGCTCCATCAAGACGCGCGGATCCCCCTTGAAGTCGCCCCAGTGGTACTCGTTGACGAAGCTCGTCGAGGTGATGCGAGCGCGCGTCGAGAGCGCGCGGAGCTCAGCCATCTCCCGCTCGGTGAGCGGCCGATCCAGCGCCGTGAATTCGTAGTACTGGTACTCGCTCATCCGAGGTCCCTCAATCTCCGAGCCAGCGACGGTAAGCGTCGATCCACTCGGCGCCGGCCAGTAGCGGCGACGGCAGAGGTAGTTCGAGGATTGGCACCTTCTGCCTGGAACGACCATGAACGCAGACGGCGACGATCTGATCGCGCGCCGTCACGTCGACGCGTTCAACGACCACGGGCACGTCGAGGACGCTCGTCTCGAACGGCACCGCCAAGTGCTGCTCCATCATGCTGTAGAAGCCCATCGCCTGTTCGGCCTCGCCGTAGGCGTCGACGGTGGCTTCCTCGATCATCTCCTCGAGGCGAGCAGCGGAGAGGCGGGGTGTCGTGCCGCGGGGGCGCCGCTGTCTCCTGGGCTGTGCCATGGCGGCAGATTGCCAGATCTTGCGGGCATCGTGGGCTTCGACTGTTCAGCCCCGGAGGACGCCGGCGCGGCTCCCGCTGTCTGGCCGGAGGTGGGTCCTGCATCGTCGTCCGGCTGCGGCGTTGTGGTGCGCGGCGATTGCGTTCGGGCACCGCCGGCGGCATACTTTCGCACATGCATGCCGCTGACGTCGTCGGAGCTGACCGCGACCAGCCGATCATCATCTACCAGAGCGCCGATCGCGAGGGCTCGACCTTCGAGCTGAGCACGCCGAGCCGGCGCGCCCTCGAGCGTCGATTCGGCGGGCAGCTGCGCCCGGCGCCGCGCATCTTCATCGCCCACGCGACTCGCGACGACTACGAGCGGCTCCATGGGGCCATTGGCAAGCAGATCGTCCTGCTGCTCACGGGGCTTTCGGAGGAACGTCTGTCGGATCTGGGGCGGGTGGAGTTCCGCGATCCGGTGACGGAGCACCGCTTGTAACGGAGCCCGGTCCGTCGGGATTCTCGGGGAACGTCGCAGGCCATCGATCGAGGAAGTCCCGCAGGGACGTTCCCCAGCCGACGGTATTGTCTGCCGACCATTCGATCCGCAGGGTGAGGGCATCACCCTTGGCGTCCGCATCACCAAGCGGCTTCCGGCCGACCATGCCGGAACGGTCGGCCGCCACGTAGTCGTCGCGAATGTCGCGGAGCGCGAGGCGCGGAATCAAGGTACCCGTCCGGTCCTCCACGTCCTGACTTCTTCGCGTCGGTGAGCTACTTCTCGTCGCGATGCGACTCAACGGACTCGATCGTGACGCGGCGGAAGATGTTGGCGGCGAGGCGCTGCTGAGTGTCCTGTTGCTCTCGTGTCTGCTGCCAGTGGGCGGGGCTGAGCTCGAGCACGCGGCGGGCGGGCCAGCTGGGCAACAGGCACAAGAGGTCGCGCAGGTACGCCCAGGGCTCGATGCCGTGGAGCCTGCATGTGGCCAGCAGCGAGACGAATCCGGCGTTGACGGCGCCGCCGTCGTCGCTGCCCAGGAAGGTCCAGTTGTTCTCGCCCACGCGCTGCCGCCGCAGGGCGTTCTCGCTGGCGTTGTTGTGAATGGGCAGGCGCGCGTCTTCGATGAAACGCTGCAGCGCCACGCGCTGGTTTCGCGCATAGCCGATGGCGCGCGCGATCGGTGTGTCGTCGAGCACGCGCTCCGCCTCGGCGTCACACCAGGCGAAGAAGCGCTCGACGAGCGGCCTCGATTGCCGATCGCGGAGGGAGCGGCGCTTGCCCGGCGGGGCGGTCGACGATTCGCGCTCGATCCGGAAGAGCTCGTTGATGATCCCGAGCGCCGCGTGGGCGCGGGGCGCGTCGGACTCGAGCGCCTTGAAGAAATAGCGGCGCGCATGCGCCCAGCAGCCCACCTCCACGACGTCGCCGCTCCGATAGAGGTGGTCATAGATCGCGTGCGCGTCGGCCAGAAGCGATCCTTTGTACCCCTTGAGGATCTTGCCAATCGCCTCGCCATCGTGCTTGGCCGAATAGGCATAAAGGACGTACCGCTCCGGCGCGACCACCGTGAAGAAGTGGCCCTTGCGACACCGGTCTTTGGCCTGCACCAGCACGCCGGTCGCGTCGGTGCAAAGGTACGGCGACCGGAGCGCGTCCTGCCACATCGCACCGAGGAGCGGCACGATAAGCAGGTACAGTTGATGGTGCCAGTCGCACAGGGTCGCGCGCGCCAGCTCGAATCCGTCGCGCGCCCAGATCCGCTCCTGTCGATTCGCCGGCAGATGATCTTCGAAGCGGCGGACGAGGGTCTCGGCGAGCAGGCCCGGACCTGCCAATCCGCGCTCAATGGGCAACTCCGGCGCCTCGGCCGTGAAGACCTCGGTCTCGGCGTTCCGCTCGCGGTCCTTGCGCACCCACTTGCCGCGCTTGATTCGCACCACCACCAGAGAGGCCCGCCGGCGCTCCAGCACCTCGCGCACCTCTTCGCCAATCCGGTCGAACTGGTCCGTGCCGTCGCGCTCGACCTCGGGCGGCAGCACTTCGATTTCGACGCGCGGGAGAGTCTCCGGCAGCGGGCGGCGACCGGCGCGCTTCTTGTTCGGGTCGTCCGGGCCCGTTGGCGCCGAAGTCGGCTCGGTGTCATTGCCCGTCGATGACGGCGGGTCGACCGCGGGCTCCGACGTCGCCGGCGGCGGCGCCGCCGCCGGATCCGGGATGAGCTGCGCCAGGAGCTGCATGGCCAGTTGAGTGCTTTCGGGAGAAAGCCGCTCGGCCTTCTGCCCCAAAAGCCCCAGCTCGAGCCGACGCACCTGCTCCATCAACTGCATGGCGAGCGCGTGATAGGCGTCGCGCTCCTCGGCGAGCTTGTGGCCCTGGGCCTTCAGGCGCTCGCGCTCGGCGAGCAGCTCGTCGCGCTCGACCGTCACCTGCTCGAACTGTCTCTTGAGCGCAGCGGCGTCGGTGCGGGTCACACTCCCTTCATACGGATTCGCGATCCCCTGTCAACAATTATTCGCGGTCCCGCCCACTATTTCGCAGATTCGCGCGCCACACCCCCAAGGAGCCTGCCGAGCGCCGCCCCGTCGATGCGCACCGAGAGCGCGCCGGCCTCGCTCCGCGGCAGCTCGAAGACCGCCTGGTGAAGCCGCTTGTACAAAAGACAGTACCCATTTCGATCCCACCAGAGCACTTTGATCCGCCGCCGCGACCGGCTCGCGAAGACAAACAGCGCTCCGCTCTGCGGGTCTTCTCCAATCACCTCGCGCGCGCACGCGGCCAGCCGATCAAAGGACCGCCGCATGTCCTGCGGACTCGTGCAGACGAAGATGCGCACCGCCGCCGGCAGCATCAGCGTCCCTCCAGCACGTCGACGAGCCGGCGCAGCGTCGCGGCGTCGAATGCCGGAGGCACGCGCACCACGCGGCCGCCCGCGAGCACGACTTCGAGACGATCCTCCTTTGACGCCGCGACCCCGAGCTGGTCCGTGATCTCCACAAACGCCACCGGCTCGCCGCCTCCTCCGGTCTTGGCCTCCTCCGCCGCGCGCCGCTCCCGCTTCAGCTTGTATCGCCAGTTCGCCAGCGTGTTCGCGTTCACCCCGAGCTGCGACGCGAACTCCTGGGCTGTAAGCCCGCTCCCTTGCCACTGCTCCACTCGTCCTGTCCAGATCCGTCGTCCCGCTCGCGCCATGGACGATGCCAATACCAGCGCCGGGCGCCGACGTCAGCGACGGGGATGGGCGGACGGGTACGAATCAAGAGGAAGCGCCAGCGCTGTTGCCATCGCACGACGAACATGAAGAAGAGCTCGTTGCCCTTCGCAGTCCGCAACTGGTCGCGCGACAGGCCGAAGCTGTAGGTGACGGATTGGAGTGATCCGTCCGGCGCCCGTTCCGCCTTCAGTGCATCGTCGGCCGTCTTGACCTGCAGGCGCCACATCGTGCCGCCGCGATCCTCGACGATGTAGACGTCGTCGCCCACGTCCACCGCCGGGACTGCGACGTTGTAGCCGCAGTAGAGGAACTCGGCCATCGCGGCGTAATGGCCGGCCATGCCGAGGTGAGAGCTCTTCTCCATTGTCGAGACGGCGAGCATATCCCATGGGGCGCCGGGGGCGACTCTGATTCATCGCGGCAGTCTGTTGCTCACCATCGAAGCCGTTGGATCGAGCCGTGGGCGCGGCGCGGGGCGCGCCGCACGCGCGCCGTGGGATGCGATGGGCTCTCGGCTGCGGCGATGGCCCGGACCCGGCGCCGCGCGAACGTGATGACGCAGTCGACGATGGTGATGTGACTGGCTGGGTGTAGCCGCCACGAGGGCGATGCCCTGGTCGTCGGCGCCACTGAGTTGCCGCCAAGCGGACCCGGCGCGGGCTGACGCAGTGCAGGCGCATTTGAATCGCAGGAACCTGATGGTTGTGGGCACAATAACCTGAGATCGGTTCAAAACCGGACGCGTGGACGATCCGTAGATGGCCGGTAAGTGCAGGAGAGCCATAGGCTAAATAAGTAGGAATTCTGTTGAATCCTCTGACCGTTGATTATGAGCGCGACGAGCCTCCCTTGTCCCGCGCGGACTTCCGCGGTTTCCGCGGGTTTTGAGGTGCGTGGTGGTGCGCGACGGTGCGCGTGGGTGCGCCGCATGAGGGGGTCAATTGCATTGCGAATGCATCGGATCGGGGGTGGTGCATCGGGCTCATTACGGTTTTTCTTGGCTCAGGCGTCTGCAGGAGTCAAGCGCTTTGCGGCGCGTCGTTGGCACACTGGCCCGCATCGCGAGGAGTGCATCGCCACGACGACGGCGGGTTGATGCGCGGTGATGCGGCGGGCAAGTGGCGTCGACGTCGCCGGCGCGTCGGGAGCTCCTGGGAAGCGACGCAGAACTGGTTCATGAGCGTGATCGTCATAGCCTGATGCTGTTCAGACGAAAGGGTAATTGAACTGCAACGCGGCTCGCGAGACCGTTGGCGCGAGCAGGGGATCGGCGAGCGCGGTGGAACACGGGACGGGGTGGCAGCGCCAATGTCCGCGAATGGCGAATCGGGAGAGCCGCGGGACACACGCTGCGATTCCTCATCAAGATGAGGATGGTGGCTTCGGTTCGCGCGATCGGACTCGCTGCGACTTCCCCCACTCCCCCTCGGTCTTCTTCGGCATCCTGCGCTTCTGCGGCGCCACATCCTTTACGGTGCCGCCGGCAGGTAGCCCGCTACCAATGGCCGTTCGAACGATGCCTGATGGCATCTTCGAGATGGGCACTGGCACAGGCGTCTGGAGAGGGAGCGCGTCACCGGCGGCGGTCAGGGCCAGCCGAACCCGCTCGATCGACTCCAATAACTGGACGGTGGCGGTGTGGCGGCCGTCCTCCGGCGGGCGAATGCTGCCCGTTTCGACGGCCTCGCGCAGGTCATCGCCGCGAAGCTTCTTGCACTCGAACTCGACCCGGACTGCCGTGGTCCCGTGGAAACGATAGATCCGGAGAAACGTCGGGTTCGAGCGTAGCGAGCCGGACCCGCGACCACGGACGCCGATGCCGAAGGTGGTGCCGTCGGCACTGCGAAACACGTCGACCGCTCCGATCAGGCCACGGCGGCGATCGGCCCACGGCCACGTCGCCGCGAGCCGCCGCGCCAAGATGTAGCCTTCACCATCGAAGTGCCGATCGCCAGTCGGCCCGTCTTGCCACGGGAGATCCGCGCCCCAATCCACTCGAATCAAAGAGGCGGTGAGCCGCTCCCGCTGCGCTTCATTGTACAGGTCGACGACGGAGGCCAGGACAGCCCGGACGGGGCGGTACCAGTCGTCCTTCACCAGGGGAAGGAGCCGCCGGAAGAACGTACCCGTCAGATCGAGGCGCAAGGACGCGCCATGGATCACGGAGAGACACCCGACCGAATCGGGCCCATCGGGGAACCGGAGCTCGCCACCAACCCAGAAGGGCGCCTCGGCCCAGTGCCAGCGTCCGACCGCTCCGAAGAGCTTCTCCACGCCGGAGGCGACGGTCCAGGTAGCCGGCAACGGAAAGAGCCTGAATCCGATCCAATCGACGGCCAGCGTGGTCATGAGCGCTTCCCGCGGGACGCCCGCTCGAGAAACGCGATGTCCTCCGCCTCGGGAAAACCCGACCAGGAAACCGTGCGCCCATCGGACGACGCCTCGACGCACGGCGCGCGCGAGGGCTCCGCGAGCGCGAGGCGCCCTCGGTCCGTCAGCACACGAAACTCCTGATTCGCGCTGGCGCGCCAGGACACCGGGGCGATCGCGCGAGCACGGACCCACGGACCGGACACCAGGAGATCGATCGCGCCGAGAAATCGCTGAACCTCGGCGTTCTCCGTTGTCGTGAGCAGGCCATACGGATACCCCGTGAACACCATGACCGACAGGCCACGAGCTCGCACGATCTCGGCGACTCGCGCGCAGGCGGCGGCCTGCTCGAAGGGCTCGCCCCCGGAGAGCGTGATCCCGTCCAGCCCCGGCGCCGCGCAGAGCTCGCCGGCGAGCGCGCCCGGCTCGACGAGCCGCCTGGGCGCGTGGGCGTGCGTCTCGGGGTTGAAGCACTCGGGGCAGCCGATCGTGCAGCCCTGGACCCAGACGACAGCGCGGAGGCCGGGGCCGTTCACGCGGGAAGACCGCGCCACGGCGGCGACGTTCAACCGGATGTCGTCGGGATCATCCATCCTTCAGCTCGAACTCCGGAGCGCCTTCGCCGCGGCTCACGGCGACGATGCGCCCGCGCTGGAGCTGGTGCTTGCATTTGAAGAGGAACAGGGCCAGCGGGTTCAGGAGATCCCGTTCGAGCGCGTTGAGCAGGCCGCGGCCGCCGTGCTCGGTGCGCGCTTGCTTCAGGTAGAACTCTTCCACCTCCGGAGTGAGCTCCAGCCGCATGCCCCACTTCTCGTCGAGGTACGCGCGGAGCGGCTGAAGCTTGCGCTCGAGGATGCCTCGGCGCACGGCGTCATCGGTGATGGCGTCGAATACGACGATGTTCTCGCCGAACCGGTTCAGCAGCTCGGGGCGGCCGAGCTTCTGGACGAAGTGCTCCTCGACGGCGCGCAGGAAGTGGTCCCGCCGCGATTCGGGCGAAACGTCCTTCTTCACGCTAGAGGCGCCGATGTTGCTCGTGAAGATGAGCACGCACTCGGAGAAGTGCGCGGTCTCGCCGCGCCCGTCGGTGAGGCGACCGTCCTCCAAGATCTGGAGGAACTTGTCGAGCACCCGGCCGTGCGCCTTCTCGATCTCGTCGAAGAGCAGCACCGAGAACGGGCGCGCGCGCACGGCGTTGGTGAGCTGCCCGCCCTCCTCGAACCCGACGTATCCGGGAGGCGCTCCGACCAGCCGTTGATCGCTGTGCTCGTGGTTGTATTCGCTCATGTCGAATCGGATGCACGACGTCTCGTCGCCGAACAGGAACTCGGCGCACGCCTTCGCCAGCTCGGTCTTCCCCACGCCCGTGGGTCCGACGAAGAACAGGGTTCCCTTGGGCTTCGATCGGCGCGCCGAGTGCTGCAGCCCGGCGAGACCCATGTACGCGCGGATGATCATGGTGGCCACGTGCTGCACGGCGGCGTCCTGGCCGATCACGCGCTTTCGCAGCGTCTGCTCCACCTCGCGCACCTTGTCCTCGCCGAGCTCCTCCCAGGGCGAGCGCTGCTCGCCGAACCGATAGAGGTTGAGCAGTCGCTGGGCGTCGACCTTCCCGGCGCGCTTCGAGAGCGTGAGGATCTGCTTCAGGTCCGCCAGGGAGAGCTCGTCTGTGAGATCGGTGAGCGTCTCAGCCAGCGATGCGCCGGCGTCGGCGGCGACCTTCGGTCTCTCAGACCCGGCCTTCGGCATCTCCAGTTCTTTCCAGCACATTGGGATCCTAAGCTTAGAATTCCACGTGGACAAGTTGTCGCGGCCGCTTCTATAGTGTCACCTAAATACTAGTGACTCCAGCGTAACTGGACTGGCCACAGTTAGGCCGCAAATGTAATCACACTGGCTC
>JADMIO011135914.1_pt1 | contig 13534 bp, 14 predicted proteins | sample 8958161 | NCBI WGS metagenome assembly JADMIO01 (sample SAMN16585339, study PRJNA669376) | soil metagenome | isolation source: Crop rotation soil | place: USA: Cullars Rotation, Alabama | collected 2011 | reverse complement strand
CCCGCCGTAATGGTTAGGGTGGCCCCCGCCGTAGGGGTTGGGTTTGAGCCCCGAGCCCCCCCGGATGCCGTCCGGAACACGCTCGTGCCGCTCGCGACACCGCCAGGGCCCCCGCGCGCCGGCCGGCCGTACACTCCCTCCGTGAGCCGGGCGCACGCCAGACGGGTGCGCGCCGACGGCCCGACTCCGTGGGAGCGAACGATGACAAGGACGCGCATCGCCACCGCCGCCGTCGCCGTGCTCGGCGCCGCGGGCGCGGGGCTCTGGTTCTACAAGCGCGCCGACGCCAAGGAGGCGCCGGCCTACCGCCTCGCCGCCGTGCAGCGCGGCGACGTGAAGGCGACCGTGTCCGCGACCGGCGCCCTGAGCGCGGTGACCACCGTGGCCGTCGGCACGCAGGTGTCCGGCCAGGTGTCCGCGCTCTACGTCGACTACAACGCCCGCGTGAAGAAGGGGCAGCTCCTCGCGCGCATCGACCCGACGCTGCAGCAGCAGGCGGTCGAGGACGCGCAGGCGGGGCTCGAGCGCGCGCAGGCGCAGCTCGACCTGGCGCGGCGCGAGTACGAGCGCAACAAGCAGCTCTTCGACGCGAAGATCGTCACCGAGACGGAGTTCGTCTCCGTCCAGGCGAACTACCGCGTGGCCGAGGCGAACGTGAAGTCGGCGCGCGTGGCGCTCGACCGCGCCCGGCAGAACCTGTCGTACACGGCGATCTACGCCCCGATCGACGGCGTCGTCGTCGAGCGGAACGTGGACGTCGGCCAGACGGTCGCCGCGAGCCTCTCCGCGCCGCAGCTCTTCCTGATCGCGCAGGACCTGACCGAGATGCAGATCCTCGCGTCGGTGGACGAGAGCGACATCGGGAAGATCCGGGACGGGCAGCCGGTGACCTTCACCGTCTCGTCGTACCAGAACGAGACGTTCCGCGGCACCGTGAAGCAGGTGCGGCTCCAGTCGAAGACGACGGAGAACGTCGTCAACTACACCGCGGTCGTGAGCGTCGACAACCCGGGCGGCACGCTGCTGCCGGGGATGACGGCGACGGTGAAGTTCCTCACGAGCGCCGCGGACGGCGTGCTCACGGTGCCCAACGCCGCGCTCCGCTTCCGCCCGACGGGGGACGCCGCGCCGGGCGGTGCGCCGGGCGGCGAGCGCAGTGGGGCGCCGAGCGGCGCGCCGCGGGCCGCTCGGCCGACGACGGCGTCCGGGGCCGGCCCGTCCGCCACGCTGTGGGTCCTCGACGCGACCGGCAAGCCGGCGCCGCGCCGGGTGCGCACGGGGCTCAGCGACGGGCAGCGCACGCAGGTGGAGGGGACCGGGATCGACGCCGGCACGCAGGTGATCGTCGGCGCCGGCACCGGCACGCCGGGCGCCGGCGCGGCCGCGGCGACCGCGGCGACCAACCCGTTCCAGCAGCAGCAGCAGGGCGGCGGGCGCCCGCCGGGGCCGCCCCCGGGAGGATTCTGAGATGACCAACGCCATCGCGCGCCCGGTGATCGAGATCGTGGGCGCCAAGAAGATCTACGCGACCGGGAAGAACCGCGTCCTCGCCCTCCGCGGCGTCGACCTCACGGTGATGCCGGGCGAGCTGATCGCGATCATGGGGAGCTCCGGCTCCGGCAAGAGCACCCTCATGAACATCCTCGGCTGCCTCGACGTCCCCACCGAGGGGCGCTACACGCTCGACGGCGTGCGCGTGGACGGGATGAGCAAGAACCAGCTCGCCGACCTGCGCAACCAGAAGCTCGGCTTCGTGTTCCAGGGGTTCAACCTTCTCGCGCGCACGTCTGCTGTCGCCAACGTCGAGCTGCCGCTGCTCTACGACCGCGCCGGGCGCTTCCATGACACCCGCAGGCGGGCTGCTGCCGCGCTGGAGCGGGTGGGGCTCGGCGAGCGCCTCGACCACCACCCGAGCGAGCTCTCGGGCGGCCAGCAGCAGCGCGTGGCGATCGCCCGCGCGCTGGTGACGCGGCCGACGCTGCTCCTCGCCGACGAGCCGACCGGGAACCTCGACAGCCGCACGACCGTGGAGGTCATGGCGCTCTTCCAGGAGCTCAACGACCAGGGGATCACCATCGTGCTCGTCACCCACGAGCCCGAGGTGGCGCAGTACGCCAAGCGCGTGGTCGAGGTGCGCGACGGGCGTATCCTCCGCGACCACCCCGTGGCGAACCGCCGCCGGGCGGCCGACGATCTGGCCGAGCCGGCGCTCGAGGAGGCCGCATGAAGCCCGGCGTGTTGATGCAGCTCGCCACCGAGAGCATCGCCAAGAACAAGATGCGCACGCTGCTCACGATGCTCGGCATCGTGATCGGCATCGGCTCGGTGATCGTCATGGTCGCCGTCGGCAACGGCGCGACGTCGCAGATCGAGTCGCGGATCAGGAGCCTCGGCACGAACATGCTCGTCGTCACTCCGGGGAGCACGTCGCAGGGGGGCGCGAGCCAGGGCGCCGGCGCGTTCAACCGGCTCACCGTGGACGACGCGCTCAAGCTCGAGCGGGAAGGCACCACGCTCGCCGCCGTCTCGCCGGTGGTCGTCACGCGCACGCAGGTGATCGGCGGGGTGGGGAACTGGCGCACGGGCGTCAACGGCGTCTCCACCGACTACCTCGCGATCCGCGACTGGCAGGTGACGAGCGGCGCGCTGTTCACCGACGAGGACGTGCAGGCGAAGCGCCGCGTCGTCGTCCTCGGGAGCACCGTGGCGAGGAACCTCTTCCCCGGCGGCGACGGCGTCGGCGCGCAGGTGCAGCTCGGGCGCTCGCCGTTCACCGTGGTCGGCGTGCTCGCCGCCAAGGGGCAGACCGCGAGCGGGAGCGACCAGGACGACGTCGTGCTGGTGCCCTACACGACGGCCGAGGACCGGCTGAGCGGGCGCACGTTCCTGGCGCAGATCCTCGCCAGCACCACGTCCGCGGGTGCCATCCCGGCGGCGATCGAGGAGGTCGCGACGCTCATGCGCGAGTCGCACGAGCTGAACCCGTCGGGGAACGGCGACGACTTCACGGTGCGCGACCAGACGGCGATCGCCGCCGCGGCGACGAGCACCACGTCGGTGATGTCGGGGCTCCTCGCCGCGATCGCGTCGATCTCGCTCGTCGTGGGCGGGATCGGGATCATGAACATCATGCTCGTGTCGGTCACGGAGCGGACGCGCGAGATCGGGATCCGCATGGCGATCGGCGCGCGCGGCTCGGACGTGCTCACGCAGTTCCTCGTCGAGAGCATCGTCATGAGCGTGCTCGGCGGGCTCGTGGGGCTCGCGGCCGGCTACGGCGGCGCGGCGCTCCTCGGCCGGATCACCGGGTGGACGACGGCGACCCCCGTCTCCGCCGTGCTGCTCGCGGTCGGCTTCTCGGCCGTCGTCGGCGTGTTCTTCGGCTGGTACCCGGCCCGCAAGGCCGCCGCGCTCGACCCCATCCAGGCGCTCCGCTACGAGTGAGGACATAGATGATGACGAAGCTCAGGCTCGCACACGCGGCGCTCGCCGCGGCGCTCGCCGCCGGCACGCTCGGCGCGCAGACGTCGACACAGACGCCGCGCACCGTCACGTTCGACGAGGCGGTCTCGATCGCGCTCCGGCAGAACACGGCCGTCAGGCAGGCGGCGAACGCCGCCTCGCTCGGCTCGGCCGCCGTGCAGCAGCAGAAGCTGCAGTTCCTCCCCAACCTCTCGCTGAACGTCGCCGGCGCGAACGACGTCGGCCGCAACTTCAACCAGACCGAGGGGCAGATCACCACCCAGTCCACGCAGTCGCTCAGCACCGGCGTCGCGTCGAGCGTCACGCTGTTCGACGGGCTGAAGAACGTCGCGTCGCTCCGCCAGGCGCAGCTCGGCGAGACGGCCGGGGAGCGCGACCTCACCCGGGCGCGGCAGACCGCCGTCTTCGGCGTCGCGTCGAGCTTCCTCTCGATCGTCACCGGGCAGGCGCAGCTCGCGGTGCAGGAGCAGAACCTCGCCACGCAGCAGGCACTCGAGGCGCAGATCCGGAAGCTCGTCGACGCCGGCACGCGCCCGATCTCCGACCTCTACCAGCAGCAGGCGACCGTCGCCGCCGCGCGCTCGTCCGTCGTGGACGCGCGGCGCGCGCTGGAGCTGGCGAAGGTGGACGTGATCCAGGCGCTCCAGCTCGACCCGACCGCCGCGTACGACTTCGTGCCGCCGACGGTGAACGCGTCGGCGGCCGCCGGCGACTCGCTCGACCTCGCCGCGCTCACCGCCGTCGCGCTCGAGCGCCGCGTCGACCTCGACGCGCAGGCGGCGCGCGCGGACGCGGCGGCGCAGGGGGTGAAGGCCGCGAGCCGCTGGCCGACGCTGCAGCTCCAGGCCGGCTACAACACCGGCTTCAACACCGCCAACGCGCTCTCCTTCGCCGACCAGATCGACCAGCGGCGCGGCGGCTCGCTCAGCCTCGGCGTCTCGATCCCGCTGTTCGACCGCGGGAGCGCGAGCGTCGCGACGCAGCGCGCGCAGATCGCCGAGGACGACGCGCGGCTCGCGCTCCAGGCGCAGCGGCAGGCGGTGGCGCTCCAGGTGCGCCGCGCGGTGCTCGACTACCGCGCCGCGCAGGAGCGGCTCGCCGCGGCCGAGGCGCAGCGGAAGGCCGCCGAGCAGGCGGCGACGGTCTCGCAGCAGCGGTACCAGCTCGGCGCGGCGACGCTCGTCGAGCTCGCGCAGGCGCGCGCGTCGCAGGTGCAGGCGGCGAGCGCGGAGGTGGGCGCGCGCTACGAGGTGGTCTTCCAGCGCGCGCTGATGTCGTACTACACCGGGGAGCTCGACCCGGCCCACGTGACGCTCGGCGACTGACGCGGGTCGTCGGGCGAGCCGTCGGGCGCGGCGACGGGGGCGGTGCCGATGAGATACGTCATCGGGATCGGCCCCGCGCCCGCCTCCCCCGTCTCCCACCGCCAGCGGTCGCCGCCGACCCCCTCGGCGAGCGACCGCAGCTCCTCCGGCGTGTAGCTGCGCAGGCACGACACCACGCCGTCGAACAGCACGACGAGCGGGATCGCCGGCAGCAGGTACGTCCAGAGCAGCCGCGACCAGCGGAACGGCCGGATGAACGGCGTCGCGAGCAGGACGATGAGGGGCGTGAGCAGCGTGAGCACGATGGCGCGCGCGTCGCGCCGCGTCGCCTCGAAGACCGCGATCCCCGCGCCGCGCGCCGCCGCGTCGGCGAGCACGCGCCGCGCGGCCTCGGGCGCGAAGTGGTGGAACGCGGAGAACATCGTGCGGAAGCCGGCCAGCGCCGGCGGCACCGCGTCCGCCGACACCGGCTCTGGCTCGCCGGTGATCACCCCGCCGGTCTCGGCGGCGAGGCGCTCGTAGGCGGCGCGGTTGGGGAACAGGTCGGTGAGGCGGACGCGGACCGGCACGCCGGCGGCGCCTAACTCGCCCGCGAGCGCGCGCCACGGGCCGCCCCCGCCGGACGCGAGGTCGACGACCGCCGCCGGCTCCCCGGGCGCGGGGCGCACGCCCGGCTCGGCGAGCGCGCGGGCGAGGAGCGGGGCGGCGGCCGCGTAGGCGCGCCCGCGCTCGATCGCGAACGCGAGGTAGTCGGTGAGCCCCTCGCGGACGGCGCGGGGGCACCCCGGCAGCTCCGCGATCTCGAACAGGTGCACGCGGCGCATGGGCGGGGCGTCAGAGGGTGGAGGCGGCGGGCACCGGCGGGCCGGCGAAGTGGTCGGCGAGCAGGCGGTTGACGGCCTCGGCGCACTGGATGGGGAGGCCGTGCCCGGCGGCGGGGAGCTCGACGTAGCGCGCGCCGGGGATCGCCGCGGCGAGCGCGCGCCCCCGCGCCGGGGGCGCGATGCGGTCCTCGCTCGCGCTCACGACGAGCGTGCGGAGGGCGCCGAGCTCGCGGAGTCGCGCCGTCTCGACGAACGCGCGCCGCCGCATCGCGCGCGTCCCGATGCGCGTCCGCAGCGAGACGGCGAGGGTCGCCGGCGTGAGGCGAGCGCCGCTCGGGCCGTCGGGGAAGGTGCAGAGCAGGGCGAGGCTCGCGACGCGTCCGGGCGCGGCGAGCGCGATGGCCTGCGCGATCAGCCCGCCCATCGAGTGTCCGACGACGTGGCACCGCTCGAGCCCCTCCGCGTCGAGGATCGCCAGCGCGTCCGCGGCCATCGCCTCGACGGCGAGCGGCCCCGCGCCGAGCGTGCTCGCGCCGATCCCGCGGTTGTCGAACGCGATCAGGGTGTGGCGGTCGGCGAGGGCGTCGAGCTGCGGGCGCCACCCCTCGCCGACGATGCCGACGCCCTGCACGAGCAGGACGCCCGGGCCGACGCCCGTGCGGGTGTACCGGATGCGCGCACCGGCGCGCTCTATGAAGCGGGACATTGGGTCTCCTCGGAATGTCGGGATACGCCGGCACCGCGCAACCGCGTCAGGCGTCGGCGGCCGTCCGAGGGGCAACGTGGGGGCCGTCCGGCGGTGCCGTCGCGCGCCGCCTCCTAACCCGTTGACGCACCGCGCGATGGGCGCGCCGCGCGTCGCCCGCCGCGGACCCGCGCCCGGTCCGCGTCACGGCGAGGGGTCGCGACGTCGCGAAATCCCGCGAGCGGCCGCTGGGGCTCGTGCCGGCCCGGCCTCTCGATGGTCACCCGGATTGTCGACAATCGTGTTGACAGAAATCCCGACCGGCGTAGGATTGGGCCATGCCGCCGCGCTCGCACGACCTCGCCCACCTCGGCCACGTCGAGCTGCTGACCCCGCGCCCCGAGGCCAGCCTCGACTTCTTCGTGCGCGTCATGGGACTCGCCGTGAGCGCCCGGGAGGGGGACAGCGTCTACCTGCGCGCGTGGGACGACTACGAGCTCCACACCCTCAAGCTCACCGCCGCGACGACCAACGGGCTGCGCCACTTCGCCTTCCGCGCCGCCAGCGACGAGGCGCTGCGGCGGCGCGTGCGGGCCGTCGAGGCAGCGGGGCTCGGCATCGGGTGGAGCGACGGCGACCTCGGGCACGGCCCCGCCTACCGGTTCCACACGCCCGACGGGCACCTCGGGGAGCTCTACTACGAGACGCGGTGGTACGAGCCCGACGGGGACTCCCGCCCCGCGCTCAAGAACCAGGCGGCGCGCTTCCCCGCCCGCGGCGCCAACCTGCGCCGCCTCGACCACCTGAACCTCCTCGCCTCGCGCGTCGCCCCCGTGCGCGAGTTCTTCACCGGCACGTTAGGCTGCCTCCTCTCCGAGCAGATCGTCTTCGACGACGGGAGCGAGAAGGGCGCCTGGTTCGCGGTGAACAACAAGAGCTACGACCTCGCCGTCTCCGAGGACCACTCCGGCGCGCGCGGCCGGCTGCACCACCTCACCTACGCCGTCGACAGCCGCGAGGAGGTCCTGCGCGCGGCCGACATCTGCCTCGAGCACGGCGTCCACATCGAGACCGGCCCGCACAAGCACGCCGTGCAGCAGACGTTCTTCCTCTACGTCTACGAGCCCGGCGGCAACCGCTTCGAGGTGGCGAACGCCGGCGCGCGGCTCATCCTCGCCCCCGACTGGCGGACGGTCGTCTGGACGGAGGCGGAGCGGCGCAGGGGGCAGGCGTGGGGGCTCCAGACCATCGCGTCGTTCCACACGCACGGCACGCCGCCGGTGCCCCCGGCGGCCGGGGAGCCCGAGCCGTGACCGGCGCCGTGACCGGCACCGCCGCCAGGCAGACGGAGGCCGACGCGGCGTACGCCGCGCTGCGCCAGCGCATCCGCGGCGGGGAGCTCGCCCCCGGCGAGCGGCTCGTCGAGACGGACCTCGCCGCGCGGTTAGGCCTCGGCCGCAACGCCGTCCGCACGGCGCTCGCGCGCCTGGAGCAGGACGGGCTCGTCGAGCGGCTGCCGTACAAGGGCGCGCGCGTCCGCGCCATCGGCGAGAGCGAGGCGGTGGAGATCCTCGAGGCGCGCGGGGCGCTGGAGGGGCTCGCGGCGCGCTACGCCGCGCAGCACGCCACGCCGGAGGACGTCGCGGCGCTGCGCGCGGCGCTCGCGCGGATGCAGCAGCTCCACGCCGCCGGCGACCTGCTCGGCGCCTCGGAGCTGAACGCCGCGCTGCACGGCCGCATCGTCGCGATCGCCCGCCTCCCGCAGGTCGCGAAGCTGATCGACGACCTGAACGCGCAGAACGTCCGCCACCAGTTCCGCACCGTACTCGCGCCCGGGCGGCCGTCGCAGTCGCTCGCCGAGCACCGCGCGATCGTCGACGCCATCGCCGGCGCGGACCCCGAGGGCGCGGAGGCGGCGATGCGCGCGCACCTCTCGCACGTCGTCCGGACGCTCCGATCCCTCCGCAGGCCGCCGACGCCGTGGTGACCGCGCTCGCCCACCCGACCCCCACGCCGACCGCGCTCGCGCTCGTGCGCGGCGCCTTCGACCTCCACGTGCACGTCGACCCCGACGTGATCCCGCGGCGCGTCACGGACCTGGAGCTCGCCCGCCAGTGCCTGGCGCGCGGGCTGCGCGGCTTCGTGCTCAAGTCGCACTACACCTCCACCGCCGAGCGCGCGGCCGTGGTGCGCGCCGCGGTGCCGGGGGTCGAGGCGCTCGGCGCCGTCTCGCTGAACGGCGCGGTGGGGGGGCTCAACCCGCTGGCCGTGGAGATCGCCGCGCGCGAGGGGGCGCGGATCGTCTGGCTCCCCACGGTGGACGCGGAGAACGAGGCGCGCGAGCACGCGCACCGGCCGGCGGGCGCCAGGCTCCCGCTGTGGGCGAGGCTGCAGGACGACCTGCGCGCGCGCGGCCTCCCCGTCCCCCCGGTCCCCGTCCTCGACGAGCGGGGGCGCGTGCGCGAGCCGCTGCGCCAGGTGATGCAGGTCGTCGCCGCGCACGGGATCGTGCTCGCCACGGGGCACCTCTCGCGCGACGAGATCTTCAAGGTGGTCGCCGCCGCGCGCGAGGAGCGCGTGGAGCACATCGTCGTCACGCACCCGGACTACCCGACGCAGGCCCTCGGCGAGGACGACCAGCGCGCGCTCGTGCGGCAGGGCGCGTGGATGGAGCGGTGCGCCGCGCCCTCGTACAGCGGCAAGGTGCCGTGGGAGCGGCTGTTCGCCGCGACGCGCGCGGTGGGCGCGGAGCGCACGGTCCTCTCGACCGACTTCGGGCAGCCCGCGAACCCGCCGGTGGAGGACGGGCTCGCGCTGATGGCCGACGAGTTCCTCGCCGCGGGCTTCGACGAGGCGGAGGTCCGCCGGATGGCGGTCGAGAACACGGCGTTCCTGGCCGGCGCGCCGGTGCGGGCATGACGCGGCTGCTCGTGGTGAGCGCGCACGCCGCGGACTTCGTCTGGCGGGCCGCGGGCGCGATCGCGACCGTCACCGTCGGCGGCGGGAGCGCGCACGTGGTGGCGCTGTCGTACGGCGAGCGCGGCGAGTCCGGCGAGCTGTGGAAGACGCCGGGGCAGACCGAGGAGAACGTGAAGCGCATCCGCCACGAGGAGGCCACCCGCGCCGCGACGCAGCTCGGCGCGACGTTCGAGGGGTTCGACCTCGGCGACTACCCGCTCGTGGTGGACGACGCGGCGGTCCGGCGCCTCGTCGACGTGCTGACGTCGTTCGCGCCGGACGTGCTGCTCACGCACGCCGAGCGCGACCCGTTCAACCCCGACCACCCGGTGGCGTACGCGGCCACGGAGCGCGCGCGGCAGCTCGCGAGCGGTGCCGGGGTGGCGAGCGCGTTCCGGACCATCCGGCCGCCACAGTTCCTCCTCTTCGAGCCGCACCAGTCGGAGCTGTGCGGGTTCGTCCCGACGACCTTCCTCGACATCACGCCGGTGTTCGCGCGGAAGGAGGCGGCGATGGCGGAGATGGGGGCGCAGGGCTACCTGAAGAGCTACTACACGGAGCGCGCGGCCCACCGCGCCAACCACGCGCGCCGCATCAGCGGGCGCACCGAGATCAAGCAGGCGGAGGCGTTCATGCGTGTGATGCCGCAGGTGATCGCGTCATGGTGAGCGGGGCAGGGGGCGGCGACGACGCGATCGCGTCGCTCGCGGCGCTCGGCGTCGCCACGGTCTACGAGGCGTCGGGCCGCCACGGGCTGATCGACCTCGAGCTGCACCAGATCGTGCCCGGGAGCCGCGCCTGCGGCCCCGCGCGCACGGTGCTCTGCGCGCAGGGGGACAACCTGATGGTGCACGCGGCGATGGCGGTGCTCCAGCCGGGGGAGGTGCTGGTGGTCGTCATGCCGCGCGACGAGCCGATCGCGCTCGTGGGCGACCTGCTCGCCACGCAGGCGAGGGTGCGCGGCGCCGCGGGGCTGCTCGTCGGGGGCGCCGTGCGCGACGTGGAGACGCTGCGCGAGCTGGGGCTCCCCATCTGGGCGCGCCACGTCCGCTCGCGCGGCGCCATGCGCCGGGACGCGGGGAAGCTCGACGCCACGGTGCGGCTCGGGGGCGCGACGATCCGCACGGGCGACTACGTGGTGATGGACGCCGACGGCGCGGTGGTGGTCGCCCGCGAGCGCGTGGGCGACGTGCTCGAGGCCGCAATCGCGCGCGAGCGGTGGGAGGCGGCCAACCGCGAGCGGTTCCTCGCCGGCGAGCTGTCGATCGACCTGTACGGCCTGCGCGAGCGGGTGGCCGCGCACCTCGCGCCGCCGTGACGCGCGACGCGGAGCTCCGGGACGTCACGGTCCTCGGCCTCGGCGAGGCGGGGGGCGAGATGGCGCGCGACCTGCTGCGCGCGGGCGTGCGCGTGCGCGGCTACGACCCCGACCCGGCCCGGCGCGTCGAAGGTGTGGACCACGCGGGCGACGAGGCCGACGCCGCGCGCGGCACGCAGCTCGTCCTCAGCGTCAACTGGTCGCGCGTCTCCCTCGACGTGGCCCGGTGCGTTAGGCCGGTGCTCGCGCCGGGCCAGGTGTACGCCGAGCTGAACACGTCGTCCCCGGAGAAGAAGGGCGCGGTGGCGGCGCTGCTCGGCCCGGGCGCCCTCGTCGCCGACGTGGCGCTCATGAGCCCCGTCCCCGGCAAGGGGATCCGCACCCCGATGCTCGTCTCCGGGCCCGGGGCGCAACGCTTCGCGGCGCTCGTGCGTGCGTTCGAGGGACCGGTCACGGTGCTCGACGGCCCGGTGGGGCTCGCGGCGTCGCGCAAGCTGGCGCGCAGCGTGTTCTTCAAGGGGCTCGCCGCGGCCGTCGGCGAGGCGCTGGAGGCGGCCGCGCTGATGGGCGCGGACGCGGAGCGGGCGGTGCGCGCCGACATCGCGCGCACGCTCGCCGAGGCCGACGCGGCCACCGTCGACCGGCTGGAGGAGGGGAGCCGCCTGCACGCCGTCCGCCGCGAGGAGGAGATGGCCGCGGCGGCGGAGATGCTGCGCGCGCTGCGGCTGGAGCCGATCATGGCCGAGGCGACGCGCGCGTGGCTGGCACGACTCGCACACGTCCAATCGGGGAGCCGAGCATGACGAACGTCCTGACGACGAGAGCGGCCCGCGGCGTCCTCGCGGCGGCGCTCACGCTTCTCTCCGCGGCCGCCGCCGCGGCGCAGTCGCCGGCCGCGCGCGTCGCGCGCGCCGCCACCGCCTTCCTCGCGACGCTCGACGCGCAGCAGCGGCAGAGCGTGACCTTCGCGTACGACGACGCGGCGCAGCGGCAGCGCTGGTCCAACCTCCCGAGCGGGATCGTCCGCCGCGCGGGGCTCCGGCTCGGCGACCTGAGCGCGCCGCAGCGCGCGGCGGCGATGACCCTGCTCTCCACCGTGCTCAGCCCGCGCGGCTACCAGAAGGTGCAGGAGATCGTGGAGGCGGACGAGGTGCTGAGGCAGCAGAGCGGGGGCGGCGGCGGCGGGCGCGGCCCCGGCGGGCTGCAGTTCGGGCGCGACGAGTACTACGTCTCGCTCCTCGGCGCGCCGTCGGAGACCGCGCCGTGGATGCTGCAGTTCGGCGGCCACCACCTCGCGGTCAACGTCACCGTCGCCGGCGACCGCGGCATCCTCACCCCGACGCTCACCGGCGCGCAGCCCTCGCTCTACACGGTGAACGGGAAGACCGTGCGCCCGCTCGGCGGGGAGAGCGACAGGGCGCTCGCGCTGCTCCAGTCGCTCGACGACGCGCAGCGCGCGCAGGCGGTGCTCGGCTCGCGCGTGGCGGACCTCGTGCTCGGCCCGGGGCAGGACGGCAAGACGATCCAGCCCGAGGGGCTCAAGGCGTCCGCGATGACCGACCGGCAGCGCGCGATGCTGCTCGACGTGATCGCCGAGTGGAGCGGGATCGTGCACGAGAGCGCGGCGGCGACGCGCCTGGCGGAGGTCCGCGCCGGCCTCGCCGACACCTGGTTCGCGTGGAGCGGCCCGACGACCGGCACGGCGGGGCAGAACATCGCGGCGTACTACCGGATCCAGGGGCCGAACCTCGTGATCGAGTACGCGCCGCAGCGCATGGGCGGGGACCCGTCGATGCACGTCCACACCATGTACCGCGACCCGACCAACGACTACGGCGCGCGGCTCGTCCGCAAATGAGCGCGCGGCTGGCCGCCGCCGGCGCGCTGCTCCTGCTGGTCGCCGCGCCCGCGTCCGCGCACCGCCTCGACGAGTACCTCGAGGCGGCGACCATCACCGTGTGGAAGGACCGCGTCGAGGCGCAGCTCCGCCTCGCCCCGGGCGTCGCCGTGCTCCCCGCCGTGCTGGCGACGATCGACACCGACGCCGACGGCACGATCTCGGGGCCCGAGCAGCGGGCGTACGCGGAGCGCGTGCTGCGGGACGTCACGCTCCGCGTCGACGGCGACCGGCTGCGGCTCCGGCTCGTCTCGACCACGTACCCGAGCCTCGACGCACTGCAGGAGGGGCGCGGCGAGATCCTGATCGCGTTCGACGCGCCGGTGCCGCGCGGGGGGCGCGAGCGGCAGCTCACCCTCGAGAACCGCCACCAGCGCCGGATCGCCGCGTACCTCGTGAACGCGCTGGTGCCGCAGGACCCGGACATCCGCATCGCGGCGCAGAGCCGGAACTACGAGCAGTCGTTCTACCGGATGGACTACCTGCAGGCGGGCGTGACCGCGGGCCCGTCGTGGCCCGGCGGGGCGCCGGGGCGCTGGGCGTGGCTCGCGGCGGCCGCGCTGCTCCCGGCGGCGGCGCTCGGCTCGTGGCGCCGGACGCGCCGCTCGCAACATCCAGGTGCCGTTCGTGGCACGGAGGCGAACCGCGCGGCCGCCCCGCGGTAGGACGCGTGTGAGCCGGCGACGCGACGTCGTCGCGCCTAAACGCACAGTGGGGACCGAGCGTGTGCCAGACATGACGATGTTGCGGGCCCTCCGCGGCTGGCCCACGCGCCGGCGCGCGCGGCGCTACGCCTACCACTACGAGCGCGTGCTCGGCACCTCGCTCGAGCTGCAGGTCACCGCGCCCGACGACCGCGCCGCGCGGCGCGCGGAGCACGCCGCGCTGGCGGAGGCGGACCGCCTGGAGTCGATCCTGAGCGGGTGGTCCGCCGCGAGCGAGCTGGCGCGGTGGCTGTCGACGGTCGACGTCGACGTCCCCGTGTCGCGCGAGCTCGCGGAGGTGCTGAAGGCGGGGGAAGCGTGGCGCGTGCGGACCGGCGGC
>JADMIO011426281.1_pt1 | contig 13535 bp, 12 predicted proteins | sample 8958161 | NCBI WGS metagenome assembly JADMIO01 (sample SAMN16585339, study PRJNA669376) | soil metagenome | isolation source: Crop rotation soil | place: USA: Cullars Rotation, Alabama | collected 2011 | reverse complement strand
GAATCCGCCGTCGCCGAATCCTCAAACCAACACGCCGTTACCAGCCGCACGTCGTCCGGGCTCCGCTCCCACAGCAGATCGAAAACCTGATCGTGCTCAAACTTACGAGCCACCTGGTGGGCGGAAACGTACCAGCCAAGTTGCCACTGATAGATCGTCCCCCCATTCTCGCTCCCGATCAAGGGGAAAAACTCATCGCTCACCCGCATCCGGATCGCCTCAGGGTCTTTATCCAAAATGGACCCCACGAGTGAGATGTCCCCGAGAGCGGCCGCCATGAGAATCTCGGTCTGACAACCCTTCAATACCAAGAACCGCACGATCTCCTGCCGCTCCGAAATCATCCACATTGCCGCCGTGGAAACATGGTCCAGATCGCGTCCGTCGATTTCTGCCCCATGATCCAGCAGGTAGGCCGCGATCTCGACCGTGCTCGCGAAATGGAGGGGGAATTGTCCGTCCCCGCCTCGCTCATGCACGACGTCGGGGTTCGCCTCGACCAACTCCCGAAGTCGATCCATCATTCCCAGGCGCGCGGCGGCGTGGGCATCCACCGTCGCCCCCCGCTCAATCGCGTAAGCCGCCAACTCCGGATCGCAAACATGAAGCAGTCCGAAGCCGCCTGCCCACCAGTCGCTCTTGGCGTCGATATTCGCTCCAAAGTCGAGAAGCACGTCCAGCATCGCCCGGCTGCGCACGTTCGTGATGGGCGGAGAGTTGAACGGGCCGATGGGATCGTCGATGTTCTTGGCTACTTCCGGGTGGGCTTCCAGAAAGGCCCGGACCGCCGGCGCATCGTCGCGCCGAAATGCCTTGGCAACATCCGAATGATGACTTGCATCCATGGGTTGGCTCATTGTAACGCCGCTACCCGGTCAGCAAGGTTTTCGGCTCCCAGGGCCCGCAAGGCTTCCGCCCCGCCCGCCCAATCCGGCGAGTCCGGCGGCAGCGTCGCCGGCGCATCGTGCTGCATCCGCGCGACCTCCCGAAACTTGAGCGCCAGTTCGACTTCCTCGGGCTTGGGCCAGGCATTGAGGACGGCTTCCAGGGAGCCGTATTTCAAAAGCAGATCGGCCGCCGACTTCGGTCCCACGCCGCGCAATCCCGGAATCTTATCGGAAGCGTCGCCGGCCAATGCCTTGAAATCCGGGACCTGCTCTGGCAAAACACCAAACCGCGCCACCACCTCGTGCGGGCCGATCCGATCTAGCTCGCGCGTTCCCTTCTTCGGAGCGATCATCGTCACGCGATCCGAGACGAGTTGATAGGAGTCTTTATCCGTTGTGTACAGCAACGCCGAGCCTCCGGATTCGACCTCCTTTGTGCACGCCGAAGCCATGAAATCGTCGGCTTCGTAACCCGGTCCCTTGCCTATGCCAAAACTGAAGGCCTCGCAGACGGTGGGGAAGAGATCGAGCTGCTGCACGATCTCGCGATCGAAGATTCGCCCGGTCTGATAGGGCGGCCACATTTCGTTGCGGTAGGTGTCCACGCCGAGAGTGTCCCACGCCACGAAGACTGCCCGCGGCTGCTCCTCCTGATAGACCCGGGTGAGCATGCTGACCCAGCCGACGATGGCGTTCAGGGGCATGCCGTTCTTGCCCGTGACCGTCTTGGGCGTGGAGTGATAGGCGCGGTGGGCGAGGTTGTCGCCATCGACGATGAGGAGGGGTTTTCCCACTCCAGGATGATGGCACGCCCGTATACTTCGGCCATGAAGTTCCGCGCGACTCTGATGCAGAGCGGCAAAACCGCCACCGGAATCAACGTCCCCGAAGACGTCGTTCTCTCCTTCAACGTCGGCAAGCGCGTGGCCGTGAACGTAACCATCAACGGCTACTCCTACCGCAGCACCGTCGCGCCTTACGGCGGCGACTACATGCTGCCGGTGAGCGCGGAAGTCCGCGCGGGCGCGGGCATCGCAGCCGGGGATGAGATCGAGATCACGCTGGAGTTGGATACCCAGCCGCGAGAAGTGACGGTCCCGCCTGATCTTCAGGCGGCTCTGGACGCCAACCCGGCCGCCAAGGAAAAGTTCGGGAGCCTATCTTTTTCCAATAAGCAGCGTCACGTGCTCTCGGTGGAAGGCACTAAGAACCCGGAGACGCGCCAGCGCCGGATCGAGAAGGCGATTTCGGAGCTGAGCTAGAGCGAATTGCTTTGGCGTGCCATGATTTCGCGACCTGAAGGTCGCGCCCTCGTGGAGCGCTAAAGCGCCCGCATCCGGTTGTTTTTTGCTTCGTGAGTGACTTCGGCCAACCCCAGGGCTTCCATCAGCGGCGGGACATAAACTCCGAACCGGCCCCTTAGCCCCTTCTTCAGACCGTACCAGCCACCGACGGGATTATCCGACGAGCGTCCCCACGCTTCCACGGTCCCCGGCTTGGCTTCCTTTTGCTCATCTGCCCCGCCCAAATCCATCCAATCCCCATGCGCTTTCAGCATCGCGTGAAGGTCTTCCAGGCACCGGGCATCGTAGAGCAGAGTCGTGCTTCCGACTTGGCAGACGATGACCTCCTTTCCGTCCTTCGTGTCCCGATACATCGTATATTCGGAGGTATTCGGCGGAGTCTTAAGTTGCCAAGGATTCTCTTTCGTGCCCGCGTCGGCCATCCTCCAATGCTACCGGAACCGATCTTGCCGCCCATACTTCCAGGTCTCCCGAATCCATTCCTTAACCTCGTCATCGATCTGCTCCGGGGAGTAGAGATTGAGATAGTGGAGGTAGTAGTTCGGTTCGAGAAACTCGATCTTCGCAAAGCGTGCCGAATCGACCCGGTGGTGAAAAATGAACGGGACCCGAATGAAATCTTTGTGCACGGTGGCGCCGGTGAAGCGGACACGGTCCATGAAGACGATGCGCGTTTTCTGGGCGATCACCTTCACCGGGCCTACCTCTTCGACCGCCGCGAGATAGGCATCAAAGACTTCGCGAACCCCTGGCGAAGACCGCGCGAAATGCGAATCTAAATCGACGATCACGCACGAATGGGAGTTGTTTTTGTTTACGAACTGGGCCCCGCACTTAGGGCAAGTCCACATTTCCCGTTCGTAGATCTTCACTTGAACAATTCGAACGATCCGAAGAGTCCGGAGGATTCGGCCGGGCGCGAAGCGTGAGTCGCATCTTCTTCGGGCTACCGCCCTTCGTCGTCTGCGGCTCACGCTTCGCGCCTTTTGGAATCTCGTCGGTTCCCCGGGTGGCGCTTGTCGCGTTGCGACTTTGCTTACCCGGGGCTAATGGCTATAGCCCCTCCGGGGCATCCGGCGGGCTTCGCCCTGGGTGAAATCGTGGTTGGCCGGTGGGGCTGGGTTATGGTCCGTGGGCTCGGTCTGGGTCACTGTAATGCGATGGGTGGCGAAGCGTGCATCGCGGAATCTGGGCGACCTCGCTTACCTGGGGCTATTGGCTGTAGCCCCTCCGGGGCATTCGGGCGCGCTTCGCCCGCAAGCATTTGGCGGTGTGAAGACTGTTGCCCGTATCCATGCACCAATCGTTAACATCCTTCGCAGTAAGCTTAGATTGCAATGAAAGAAACTGTTGAAGCCGCTAAGGCTGAGTTCACCCGCGCGAAGGACCGTTTGGCCCGCGCCCTCGAAACCACTCCCGACGACAAGATCAACTGGTCCCCTTCCGAGACCGCCCGCACCCCTATCGCCCAGGTCGCCCATGGCGCCATGTCGATCAAGGGCATGCAGGGTTGGCTGGCCGGCGAGCCATTTCCGTTTAAAGATATGGCCGAGTTGGACGCGTATTGCCGAGAGCAGGAAGCTGGATTCTCAACTCGCGAGCAGGTGAACGAGCTGCTCGAAACCAACAGCCAGGGATACCTGGATTACCTGGACGCTATGACCCCGGAGCATTTCAACTCCAACCTCGAGACCGGCATGGGTTCGTTCCCGATGGCCTCCGCCATCACATTCCCGGCCGATCACCTTCGCGCCCACGCCTCCCAGATCGACTACATCCAGACGATCTACGGCGATCGCGACATGCATATGGGCTAAGCCCCGCGTATAATTGAAGGCGGCCGGTAGCCGGCCGCCGGATCCGCGGGAAGAGTCCAACTCGGCTACGTCACTCGGTTTACGACGCACGTCCTTCGTGCAAAGCCTGTTTGCGGATCACGGGCGCAATGCATGGAGGAAATATGGAAAAGCATCTGCACCATCGGCCCAATCTCGCGCATCTGCGCGGCCAGGCCAAGCAGCTTCTCGCGTCCCTTCGCGCCGGCGATTCCGCCGCCGCCCAGACATTCATCGATCATCTGCCGGTGGCGGCCGGTTTGAACGCCGCCCAAGTTCGGGAAAAGGGCTTTCGGCTTGCCGATGCCCAGTCCGCGATCGCTCGTCAGAGCGGCTTTGCGGGTTGGCCCAATGTGGCTCGCCATGTCGAAACGCTTCGTGGCATGGAAGGCTCGTGGGATATCGTCAACCTAGTTCTGGGCGGCCGAGACTTCGGAGACACCGGCGATTCCCGAATCCTAATGGACGGGGACCGGTTCCGAATGGAATCACCGACCGCGAACTACGAAGGCGAGTTCTCGATCGACGTCGAAGTCACCCCGCATCAGATCGATATCGAGTTTGTCGAGGGACCCGAGGCCGGGAATTGGTCGTACGGCATCTTCAAACTCGATGGCGATGTGATGACCATCTGCCTCGGCCTTACCGGCTTCGAGCGGCCGACCGAGTTTGTATCTCCGGAAGAAAGCGGCATCGCCCTGGAGACTCTCCATCGCACTTCCGGCGCTCGTCCCGAGAGCGTAACGGGCGGTATCCGGTCCGAGAAGGAAGCAGACGAGCCTGCTTCGAGAGCGGCGAGCCCGGGCGAAATTACCGAAGAACACCGCCGCCTCGAAGGCGAGTGGGCGGCGACTCACCTGGTTCGCAACGGGCAAGAAATGCCCGCCGAGTGGCTCCCCGTCGGTAAACGTATCGGTAGTGGGGTCTCCACCAAGGTCATCTTTGGAGGCCAGGTTATGGTCGACGCCGACACGCGAATCGACGCCTCCAAGACCCCCATCGAAATCGATTACTTCCTGCGAAACGGGACCACCCAACTCGGCATCATGGAATGGACCGATGAAGGCGTCCGCTTCTGCTTCGCCGCCCCCGGCGATCCCCGGCCGGATTCCTTCGAATCCGCCGCGGGAAGCAAACGAACTCTAAGCGCTTGGCGCAAAGCCTAAGCCCAACCGCCCGCCCGGCGACCGGGCGGGCTAAAATCGGGGCGCATGGAAGTCGTGATCGTGAACGATTCGGCCCGGGTAGATGGGGGCGCCTCGCGGATCGCGGTTTCCAGCGCGCGGGGCCTCGCTCAAGCCGGAATCAAAACGAGCTTCTTCGCCGGCAGCGGTCCCGTCTCCGATGAACTCCAAGGCGTCCGCACCGAATGCCTCAACGCCATCAACTACAACGCCCGGCCCACCAAAGAGGGCGCTTTCAAAGGGCTATGGGATCAGGAAGCAGAAGCCCGTTTCCGTGCATTTGTCGCCGGCCTCGATCCCGCCCAAACCATCGTTCACATCCACTCCAACCGGGAAACCCTTAGCGCCAGCGTCCCCCACGCCGCCCTCGATCTCGGCTTTCGGGTCGTGATGACCTGCCACGAGTATCTGCTCGGCTGCCCCTACGGCGGCTTCTACGATCAGGGGAAGCACGAGCGCTGCCCCGAAAAGGGCGGCACATTCGGCTGCTGGACCCGCCCCTGCAACGGCGGCTCCTATGCCAAGAAGCTCTGGTTCAACACCCGTTTCTGGCGCCATCAGCGAGCGGGCATTCCCGGGCGGGTCCGGGATTTTATCTTCGTATCCGAGTTCAGCCAGGAGATCCTCCGACCCTACCTTCCCGATTCTGGTCGATTCCATATCCTCGAGAACCCTATCGAAGTCCTCACCCAAACTCCGCGCCCCCTGGAGACCGGGCAGCCCTTCCTCTTCGTTGGGCACCTCCACCCCGGCAAGGATGTCCTCCGCTTCGCCCGCGCCGCGCAGAAGGCGGGCGTTTCCGCCCGGTTCGTCGGTGAGGGCCCTCTCGAAGAGGAGTTAAGGAAGATCTGTCCCGGCGCCGATTTCCCGGGCTGGGTCTCGGCGACCGAGATCGATAAGCTCTATCGCTCCAGCCGCGCTCTCGTTTTCACCCCCATCTGGCCGGAAACCTTTGGCATGGTCGTTTTCGAGGCCGCGGCTCGCGGGCTGCCCGCGATCGTCGCCGACGACTGCGCGCCCTCGACTTTCGTCAATAGCCATAAGGGCGGGATTGTGGTGGATCGGCAGGAAGGGGCATTGGAAGCGGCGATCGAAAGTCTTCGAGATGACGCCGAGTGCGCGCGGCTGGGGCAGAACGCGTTCGAGGCGTTTTGGGCCGAAGACCGTTCGCTCACCGCCCATGTGGAGCGGTTGACCGAAATCTACGAGGGGATGCTCGCATGAACTTCCTCCTCTTCGAAGACAACGTTCCCGTGAATCCCGGCAGTGGGGGCCATGTCGCGACCCTCGGCCTGATCGAATACCTCCGTGCCCACGGCCATCTGCATGTTGTCAATGTCGTATCCGCGCCTGGATTGGAGCCGCTCTCCGGCCCCGGCGTCACGATCATCCACCGGAGCGAGGACCTCGTCGCGCGCAAGTGGGCGACTCTGCTGTCCCCCTTCCCCAAGATGGTCTCCGAGATCGACTGGACCGCTTTCAACAAGATCACGGACCCGTTCGTGCAGCGCGCCGACCGTGTCATTTTCGGCTCCGCCCGCTTCCTGCAACTGGTCCGGTTTCCGCGCGTCGCTAAGCAGAAGACCTACTACATCGCGGATAACGTCGAATGGGAGCTCGCCCTTGCGATGGAGTCGAACTATCGGAGCCCCAAGCTTGCGCAATTTGACGCAGCCAAGATCAAATTCTTGGAGTCCCGGGGCGTGAAGAAAGTGGGCAAAGCCGCCGCCTTTACCGAACGAGACGCCGAGAGGCTTGGTGCGCTCGGGAAAAAGGAAGTTACGATCATCCCCCCCGTACTTCCCCCCGCCAAGCGTCCGTTCCGCGAGCGAGAACCCTTCGCGCTTTATGCGACGAACTTGAACCACCCGCCCAATGTGGACGCTATGGAGTGGCTGGTGGGTGAAGCCTGGCCGCGCTGCGAGCGGCCCTTGGTGGTCACGGGAGCGGGGGACTTTTCCCGTTACGCCGGGGCTCCCCATATGGATTTCCGGGGCTTCGTTTCCCGCGAGGAGTTGAACGATCTTTATGATCGGGCCGGGGTGGTGCTGAACCCGACGCGCACGGGCTCTGGTTTCCAGATCAAGCTCCTCGAAGCCCTCGCCCACAACTGTCCGGTCGTGTCCACGAACTTCTCGAATCCCCTTGGCCACGCCATCCCCTCATCCGACGACCCCGCCGAGTTCGCCGCGTTGGTAATCCACGCGCTTGCGGAACCGGTTTCGTTCGACTATGGGAAGTTTTATGAAGACGTGCAGGCGCGGCTGAAGTCTTTTTTTGACCTTTAGACTGTGGAGTCGCCTTTCGGAGTGCGCGAGCTAGATCGCGCTTTCCCGTTGCAAGCGAGTCCTAGATCGCACCACTCCACCACCCTGTGAGGCCGCATCGTAGGGCGAGCCTGCGAAGCCCGCGACCCCGAATGGGGGTCGCAGAACGTAGCCCCAGGTCAAAGACCCGGGGAGAGCCACCCAGCCCCAAAGCGCGAAGCGGGAGCCGCAAAGGAGGGAGCGCGAACGCGCGTACGACATGCGACTCACGCTTCGCGCGCCGCCGCCCAGCCTAACTCAGGCAATCAAATCACGGATGACGTGCCCGTGCACGTCCGTAAGTCGGAAATCCCGGCCCTGATAGGGGAAGGTTAACTTCGTATGATCCACGCCCATCTGCCAGAGCAGCGTCGCGTGCAGGTCGTGCACATGCACCGCCCCCGGCGTCGCCTCGTACTTGCTCGGCTCGATGGCGTTGCCATCTTTGTCCGCGATGTTGTAGCCGTATTCGTCAGTCTGACCGTAGGTCGTCCCCGCCTTAATCCCGCCGCCGGCCATGAAGACGGAGAAGCACCGAGGGTGGTGATCTCGCCCGAAAGATTGTGGATCGAGCGGCCCCTGTGAATAACTGGTCCGCCCAAACTCACCGCCCCAAACGATCAGCGTGTCGTCCAGCATGCCGAGGCGCTTTAGATCGGTAATCAGCGCGGCTGTCGCCTGGTCGGTTTCCCGGCACTGCTGAGTAAGCCCGCCGACAAGGCCGCCGTGTTGGTCCCATCCCTGATGATAAAGCTGGATGAACCGCACGCCCTTTTGCGCCAATCTCCGAGCGAGCAGGCAGTTCGCGGCGAAGGTGCCGGGCTTGCGGGCTTCCTGCCCGTAGAGTTGGAACACCTCGTCCGGCTCCTTGCTGATGTCGATCGTATCCGGCACGCTCGTTTGCATCCGGTACGCCATCTCGTATTGCGCAATCCGGCTCTCGATCTCGGGATCGAGTTCCTTTTGGAACTCGTGCTTGTTGAGTTCGCTCAGCCGGTCGAGCATCGCCCTCCGTCCCGATCCGCAAATCCCATCCGGATTGGAAAGGTAGAGCACGGGATCGCCACCGGAACGGAAGCGGACGCCTTGGTAACGGGAGTCTAAGAAACCGCTTCCCCACAGCCGGGCGTAGAGCGGCTGGTCGCCCTTGTTGGCGCTCGCCAGAACCACAAAAGTCGGCAGGTCTTCGTTCATAGAGCCAAGCCCGTACGAAATCCAAGACCCGAACGAAGGCCGCCCCGCGATCTGCGAGCCAGTCTGGAAGAAGGTGATCGCGGGGTCGTGATTGATCGCCTCCGTCCACATCGAGCGCACGAAGCAGCATTCGTCGGAGACCCCCGCGATATGGGGCAGCAACTCGCTGAGCCATGCTCCGCCCTGCCCGTGTTGGGCGAACTTGAACGGCGAACCCGCGCAAGGAATCACACTCTGGTTCGCGCTCATCGCCGTGAGGCGCTGCCCATGCCGCACGCTCTCGGGGAGCGGCTGCCCGTGCATCTTGTTCAGCGTCGGCTTGTAGTCGAAGAGGTCTTGCTGGGCGGGTCCGCCCGCTTGAAAGAGGTAGATGATCCGCTTCGCCTTCGCGGGATGGTCGAGTTTGCCCTTGGCTTGCTCCTGGGAAAAGGCGATGTTGGGGAGCAGTGAGGCGAGAGCGAGCGCGCCAAAACCCTGGGCCGTCCGTCCAAAGAATTGGCGGCGGGTAAGTCCGATCAGGTCACTTAAGGGGTGCTCGGGATCGTACATCTCGTTTCAGTCTACAACAGGGTTAAGATAGAGAAAGATGGATCATCGCGAAGCTTGGCAAAAGGATGGCTATTTCGTCGCCCCCGGCGTCTTCTCGGCGGCCGAGATCGAGGCGATGCGAGCCCACTTTATGGAGTGGAACGCTTCCGACCGCAAGGAGGATTTCGACCGCGTCGATCCCACCGGCCAGGATCCCCTCGCCCAGTACCCCCGCATCATCCACCCCCATCGGCGGGATTCTCTATCCCTGGAGTTCCTCCTCGACGGGCGCTTGAAGACTCTCTTAGAGGGCTTCCTCGGCGAGGCGCCGTATGCGGCCCAGACGATGTTCTATTTCAAGCCGCCGCAAGGCCGTGGCCAAGCCCTTCACCAAGACCAGTCGTACCTTCGCGCGAAGCCCGGCACCTGCCTCGCCGCTTGGCTCGCGGTGGATGATTGCGATGACGAGAACGGCTGCATCACCGTCGTTCCCGGCTCCCACGAGTTGCCTCTCCTCTGCCATATCCCGGCCGATCTGGCCGAAAGCTTCACCGGAGTCACCGTGCCCGTGCCGGAGGGATATTCGGTCGTGCCCGTTCACATGAAGGCGGGGGACGTGTTGTTTTTCCACGGCTGTCTCATCCACGGCAGCGGCCCGAACCGATCCACCACCCGCTTCCGCCGCTCCCTCATCGCCCACTACATCACGGCCGATGCCCATGAGGCCTGGCGTTTCTATCATCCGCTTCTGCGCTTCGACGGAACCGAGGTCGACCTCGCCGACGCGCCGGAGGGATCGGAGTGCGGCGTGGTTACGGAGCACGGCATCGAGATGACGGGTGGAGCCATGGCGGGTCCGACGACGGTACATTGAAGGTGTGGCCCTAACAAGCGAGCATGCCAGCCTCAACTACTTTTGAAAACTACCCGTGAGCACCCCTGCTGGCTCGTTCTTGCCGCTCTTCCACCAATCTCCGGAGATCGATTTTCCCTGAACCTGCTTAATTCGGTACCGACAATTAATCTGAGCCAGACCAGGCTTAATGCGACGATCCTCAATGAATTCTACAGTCAAATCTCTTTCGAGATCATCGAGTAACTTTCCAGATACGTGGCTAATGCTCCCTAATGAGGGCCACGACATTACTCCCGTGAAGGTGCTATCGTTACTAAACTTGATTTTTGTTAACGTAAAGTTCCACGCCTGCTCCTTTTGAGCGTCCCATGCTTTGCCTGCTAATTCTTGGCCAAGAATGCTCATGGTTTTAAACATTAGACTGCGAGGTTTTGGTGGAGATGCGAGCTTTGTCTTTGGAGATTCGGGCCCCCTACCTGGATCGGTGCGATTCGAGGTTTCCCCTTGGCCAGCCTGCCGGCTTTGAATTGAGGTGGTTATGGGATAAGCGATTAGACCGAGCACGCCTAGAACGCAAACGAAAGGGATTACGTGTCGCCACTTGGCAGCGGTTTTCGGCGCGATTGGCACTGGAGGCAAAGGCGAGACTTGCTTCTCATGGCCCGCAGAGCAATGATCGCGTATAACCTTGATAAGTTTTGTAGTATCGAAGGGGTTCCCCCCTGGTGGAACTTGAAGCCAGTGGAACCGTGACAAGAAGAACGTGAAGTCGTCATCAAGGGGCGTGTTGTCGATCCTATAGGGGACAATTGCAACCCTGGTGTTTGCCGCGAGTTCGACTTCGCTAAGGACATGTGGAGATGTTGCTGCGCTTTCGGAGTAGATCAGCACAAAGAGCTGACATGCCCTAACCGCTTTAGTGATTTCGCTGCCATAACTCTGGCCCACTGCAATGTCACGCGGTGCGTACCAGCAGGCAATGCCGCCGTCTTCAAGTTTGCGGGCAACTGAGATGACTAAGTCCGCGTCAGCGCTTGAATGCGACAAAAATACTTTGCCATCCACAGGCGAGATTTTAGCTCGTGTTTCTTCCAACCTGGCCCTTCCAACTGGAGAAACCGCAATTACCTCTGATTCATTGGTAGTAAATGTAGGAATAATAATCCTATGCGTCGCGTCGCCTTCTTGTCCTTGACCCTCCTCGCCGTAACCGCTCCCGCGGAGCGGATCAATCACGCGGGACGCATCCTCGCCGCCACGCCGACTTTGACCGCCGCCGTCCAGTTCAACACCACGTACTGCGACACCGTGATGGGCACGCTCCAGATCATGCCGCGCGATAACCCTTGGAACGAGGACATCTCCCGTCGTCCCCGTCTTTCGAACTCCGACGCCATGATCGCGAAGATCAAGAGCGAACTGCTCTCCAGTCGCCAGACGCTCCGGGCGTTCGACGAGATGAACTTCTGCCTCGTCCCCGCCAATCAGCCCCTCGTCGGCATCGAGTTCGTGAACTGGCCCGAGCAATCCGATCTAGGGCCGTGGCCAACACCCTCCATTCAGCCGATCGAACAATGGCCGCGTGATACCGGCGCATTGACCCTCGACGAGTGGCAGCGAAACATCAACGGCGTCGACGCCGATCGCCACAGCATTTGCCTGCAGCCAAGCTCCGGCAGCTTCTGGGAGACCTGGCAAATGGTCAAAAGCGACGCCGGCGCGTGGTCGGCGAGCAACGGCGCGAAGTTCAACATCAACTCGAACGCCCTGCGTCCGGCCGGATGGACTTCCGGCGATGCCGCCGGTTTCCCCCTCCTTCCCGCGGTTGTGCGGTACGACGAGGTGAAGCGCGGCCGCATCGAGCACGCCCTTCGGATTTGCCTCAAGCACACCCGGCTCGGCTATCTCTACCCCGCGCGGCACAATGCCTCGGTGCCCGCCACGAGCGATCCGAACGTGCCGGCCATGGGCCAGCGGCTGCGGTTGAAGTCCACGTTTGTGGTTCCCGCTTCCTGGAGCAAGGAAGAGAAACTCGTCCTCGAAGCGCTCAAGAAATACGGCGGCATGGTCGCCGATAACGGCAACTTCTTCAGTTTCTCCGTCACGCCCGACGACCGCTGGGCGGACGGCTGCTTCGATCATTTGTCGACCATCGACATCAACAACTTCGAAGTCATCCAATCGACCGGCGCGACCGATGGGCCGCGTTCGCCCAATCCTCCCATCGCTAACGCGGGGGCGGATAAGACGGTCGCCGTGAATACGCAGGTAACGATCGCCGGCACGGTAACCGGCGGAACGACGACCCCAACCGTCACATGGTATCGCTATAGTGGACCGACGACGCTGAGCTTTACGTCCACGACGACGGCTTCGACGAAGGTGACCTTCACCGCGCCCGGCACCTACACTTTGATGCTACGGGCGGACGACAAGGTGCATACGCCGGGCTACGACGCCGTCGTCATCAAAGTCCAATAACCGCCGGGATTCCGCCTATCCCAAAGTCGTTAGGATAGGATAGGAGTATCCATGCGGAAAATCGGTCTTATTCTCGTCTTGGCCGCGATCGCGGCTGTAAGTTCGGCTCAGGATTGGGCCAAGGAGAAGGTGAACGCCTCTCCCCGGCACCAGGAGTGGGTCGAGCTTAAGAACGGCAACCGGAAGGTTAAGGCGTTCGTTGTCTATCCGGAGCGCAAGACCAAGGCGCCCGTCGTCGTGCTGATCCATGAGATCTTCGGGATGAGTGACTGGGTGCAACTCGTCGCCGATCAGTTGGCGGAGGCGGGTTACATCGCGGTCGCTCCCGATCTGCTTTCGGGCATGGGCCCGAATGGCGGCCGGACGTCCGACTTCCCCGATGTCGGCAAGGTTCGCGAAGCGATCTCGGCGCTACCGCCGGACCAGATTACGGGCGACCTCAACGCCGCATGCGACTATGCGAAGAAGATCCCTTCCGCGAACGGAAAGATCGCGGTCGCCGGGTTCTGCTGGGGCGGGTATCAGACCTTCCGGTTCGCGACGAATCGGAGCGACCTCAAGGCTGCTTTCGCCTTTTACGGCATGGGGCCAACCGAAACTTTGGACGTTAAGCGGATCAAGGCTCCGGTCTACGGCTTCTATGGTGGGAACGACGAGAGGGTGACCTCAACCGTGCCGGCCACCGAGAAGATCATGAAGGCGAACGGGAAGGCCTACTTCCCCGAGATTTTCGACGGCGCCGGGCACGGCTTTATGCGCGCGGGCCAACAGCCGAATCCGCTTGAGGCCAATGAGAAAGCCAGAAACGCGGCCTGGAAGAAGATGCTTGGCGTTCTGGGCAAGCTCTGACCTGGGGCAACCGGGGGAGAAGTGCTTGTCATAGAAACGAGGGCGCGACCTTAAGGTCGCGCCCTCGTTTCTAAAGGACTTTGAGTTGAAGCCCTAGCGTCCGCGTCCGCC
>JADMIO010803743.1_pt1 | contig 13535 bp, 11 predicted proteins | sample 8958161 | NCBI WGS metagenome assembly JADMIO01 (sample SAMN16585339, study PRJNA669376) | soil metagenome | isolation source: Crop rotation soil | place: USA: Cullars Rotation, Alabama | collected 2011 | reverse complement strand
GGACGGGGGCGGCGGTCGGGGTGGCGGTGGCGATGACGGCGAGGACGATGACGGCGAGGGTGCCGCCGACGAGGATGGGGAACCAGTAGGTCCAGCCGTAGAGGGAGATGAAGAACTGTGGGGGGTGCTTGCTCATGGGGAAGACTATCGCTGGAGGGATGGGTGAAGGCAAGTGAGCGGGTGGTCGTGGCCCGCGAGGCATGCCTTATGGACCGGGTGAGTTGGGCCGATCACGGCGGAGGGCTGTGCGGGCGCCGGCGGCGAGGAGGAGGAATGCGGCGATGACCGAGAGGGTGCCCCAGGCGGAGGCGGTGGTGGGGAAGAAGGCGAAGAGGGACTTGATGACGCGCGCGGCGAACGACAGGAGTTGATCGAGGGCCCGGAGGATCGATTCCTGCGATTGATACGCGCTGATGGCGAGCACGATGATGACGGCTGTCCAGCCCGCGGCGACGAGGCTCACGAGATAACTGTAGGTCAGGAGCGCGCCAACAATGACGAGGGCAGCGGGGCGGATGGGGGTGGTTGTGAGGAACATGATGGGCCATTCCAGGTCTCGCGTGGCGGTGAAGGTGAGTAAGAGCGCGACGACCGGCAGAAGACGCGTGAGCTGGAGCAGGGGAAGCGGAAGGCTGGCGCGGTTGGCGGCGATGGTCAGGCCGAGACAGACGGGGGCGAGGTCTCCCAGGTGAAGTCGGAGTGGTGGGCCCAGTGGCTGAAGCGGAGGTGGATGAGCAGCATAAGCCAAGGGGCGATGATGTAGGTGCGGCGGATGACGGTTTGCACGAGATCGTAAGGTGCGGGGGCGCGATCGAACTTCGCGAGCAGATCGTAGACGACGGGGAGGAGGCCGATGATCCACCAGAGGGCGTACATTCGGTTCATGGGCATGACGCCATCTTCGGAGGCGGCCCAGAGGACTATGGGGAGGGCGTAGATGAGGACAAGCTGGAGGGCGAGGAAGCCGTAGGTGCGCGGGCGGAAACCGAGGCCCAGGCCGTGGAAGAGGATGGCGGCTTTGACCAGGGCGAGGAGGAGGAGGCCGACATTGAGGTACCAGCCGCCGAGGAGGTGGGGGTCGACATTGAGGAAGGTGCCGTTGACGAGGAAGAGGGTTTCAAAGAGGAGGAGCCAGAGGCCGTCGCGTGCTGTGCCGCGCGATCGGCGGATGAGGACGAGACCGAGGGGGATGATGCAGAGTTCGTAGAGATTGATGACGCCGAGGAGGGCGATGAGGCGGACCTGGTCGTCGGCGTGGCTGGTGAGGGTGCTGTTGATGAGGTAGCAGCCGAGGAGCATGAGGACGGTGGAGAGGAGGAGGCAGGGGTTGTGATCGAGGAAGAACTGCCACCAGGGGCGGCGGGCGGAGGGGAACATGTGGGGGTCGAAGATGGGGGGTTGGGGCAGGGGATCCGGATTATTTGGGCCAGGCTCAGTCATGTCAGCACTCCTAGAAGAGCGTACCCCGGATAGGTACCCCGGCATGCGTCGTTCTCCCTGGACCCGGGGCACGGCTCCGCCCTTGGTACGGTGGAAAAGGCGGAAAGTTTGCAGAATGTGTTAAGTAGCGAAAAAGATGTTGGAGCTGGCGTTCCCGAGTTGGGACAATACAGGTGGAGTTTTAGAGAAGGAGAAACCGATGACAATGCTCCAAAAACCGGTGGTGGCGAAGGCGTTGCCTTACGTGAGCGAGGTGCCGTTTGAGCATGAGCGGATCGGCGCGGCGGCGGTGTATTGTTCGGACGGGCGGTATGGGGAGCAGATGGATGAGTTTCTGCATCACTGTCTGGAGCTGCCGCGGTATGACCGGGTGGCGGTGCCGGGGGGCGCGGCATGTCTCGCGGGCCATTTGCTGGCGATGCGGGAGCGCGGGGCGCTGGACCGGCAGTTGAAGTTTTTAATTGAGGCGCATGAACTGGAGCGCGTGGTGATGATCGCGCATGAGGGGTGCGGGTTTTATAAACAGAATGTGCATCCGCATAAGCTGCGGAATGTGTCGCTGGAGGAGTTGCAGGCGGCGGACCTGGCGACGGTGGCGAACCTGTTGCGCGATTACAATCGGAAGCTGGAGGTGGATGCGTATTTTGCGCGGAAGGTGGAGGGGCGGGTGCGGTTTGAGCCGATTGCCGTGTGAGAGCACAGATTAACACAGATTTTTTGGGATTTGCACAGTGGTCTTGCCCAGCAAAAACGGGCGCTGGCTTCAGTTAAGGCTCGCCGCGAACGCTTCGGGGCTGAGATAGCCTAACGCACTGTGTCGTCGGATGCGATTGTAGAACACTTCGATGTATTCAAAGAGGCATTGCCGGGCTTGTTGACGTGTGGCGTACTCCTGTCGGTAGACCTCTTCGATCTTGAGGGTGGCCCAGAAGCTTTCCATGACCGCATTATCGTAGCAGTTGCCGGTGCGGCTCATGGAACAGGTGATGCCGCGCTCTTTCAGAAGCTGGCGGTATTGGCCGCAGGCATACTGCAGTCCACGATCACTGTGATGCACCAGCCCTGCATCCGGCCTGTTCCGGCCAATCGCCATGTGCAGGGCATCGAGCACCAGTTCCACACGCAGGTGATCGGCCATCGCCCAGCCGACGATTCGCCGGGTACGCAGATCCATGATGGCCGCCAGATACAACCAGCCTTCATCCGTGGGGATGTAGGTGATGTCGCTGACCCAGGCCGGCATGCCTCTTCCGGGGGTGAACTGGCGATCGAGCTCATTGGGCGCGATGGGGTGGGCATGCGACGCATCGGTGGTCCTGGGAATAAAGCGCTTCGGCATGCGGCCGGCCAGTCCCGCCTCCCGCATCAGTTTGGCCACGGTATTGCGGCAGACCTGGGTGCCCTGATCGATCAATTCGCGGGTAATCCGGGGACTGCCGTAGGTCTGGCGGGAGGCATCAAAGGCCACCTTCACCTGGGCTGTCAGTTGGGCATGGCGTACCGACCTGGCGCTGGGCAGACGCTTCTTCCAGTCGTAATAACCGGAGGGCGAGACTTCCAGCACAGAACACATGAGCCGGACCGGGTATGCCTCGTGGTGGTCCCGAATAAAGGCGTACCTCATGACTGCTCCTTCGCGAAGAAGGCCGTCGCTTTTTTTAAAATATCCTTTTCCATCTCCAGGCGCTTCACCTTGTCCTCCAGCTCCTTGACCTTGATCTCCAGGGCCTTTTTATCGCGCGCGGCTGCGTCTCCGCGGGCCGGCGACCCCTCTTGATCGGCAGGCTGTGCCGCCACCCCGCGGAGACGCAGCCAGTAAATCAGCGTGCTCTCAGGGATTCCCAGCGATGCGGCGGCTTTATTGGGGCTGTACCCCTCCTGCGTCACCAGCCGACAGGCCGCCTCCTTGTACTGTTCCGTATGCTGCTGGTACTTTTGATTCTTCTTGGACATCTGGACACTCCTTTTACGGCATCATAATGCCGTTCGTGGAGCGCCCGTCATTTGTGGGCAAGGTCACAGATTCTGGAGAGGTGGTGCGGTGGGTCGGAGCGTTGGTGCGCGACGGGGCTTTTACCAGAGGATGTCGCGGGAGTCGAAGACGGGGCCGTCGGTGCAGGTGAGTTTGTATTTCCAGTCGTGGGATTCAGGGGCGGTGTGGGGGCGGTAGCGGATGACGCAGGATTGGCAGGTGCCCATGCCGCAGGCCATGGGTTGTTCGAGGGAAACCTGGCAGGGGATGTCGAATTCCTGGGCGACCTTGGCGGTGGCTTTCATCATGGGGGTGGGGCCGCAGCAGTAGACGATGGCGTTGGTGAGTTTGCCGAACTGGACCTGGCGTTCATCGAGGAAGCGGCGGAGGGCCTGGGTGACGAAGCCTTTCATGCCGATGGAGCCGTCGTCGGTGGTGATGACGGCGGGGTAGTGGTATTCCTTGAATTCTTCGACGTTGAGGACGGGGTCGCCGTCTTCGCTGGGCTCCTTGTACTCGGGCGGGGTAGTGAAGGTGATCGGGAGGAGGTCGTGGCGCTGGGCGCCGATGAAGGCGACGGCATTTTTGCAGCCGTGGCGCTCGAGGACCTTGGCGAGGTAGATCATGGGCGGGATGCCAACGCCGCCGCCGACGAGGCAGGCGAGTTCGAGGCCTGGTGGCACGTGGAAGCCAACGCCGAGGGGGCCGAGGAGGGAGACCTGCTGGCCTTTTTGGAGCTGGGCGAGGAGGAGGGTGCCGCGGCCGACGACGCGGTGGATGATGTCGAGCTCGGTGTAGCCATCAGGCCAGGTGCGGTGGTCGGCGATGGAGAAGGGGCGGCGGAGGTAGGCGAGGGGGGCGGTGAAGTCGGGATCGGTGGGGAGCGAGCGGGTGGCGCCGGAGGCGGGGGGCCACTCGAAGCTGCGGGGACCGAGATTGTGGGCGAGCTGATCTTCCTCGCTGGCGGCATGGGGATCGCGGCAGTCGAGCTGGATGAACTGGCCGGGGACGCTGGCGGGGAAGCGCGGGAGATGGAGCACGAGTCGGAAGTGGTCGGTGCAGAGGCGGCGGTTTTCCTTGACGGTGGCGGCGTAGGCGCCGCGGGGGCTTTGCGCGCCCGGGGCGATGCGCTCGCTGGGGGCGGGGGGCGTGACGAAGGTGGGCGCGCTCAAGGAAGGAACTCCTGCGAAACCGCGGCAAAGCAGCGGAAGCGCAGTGTAGCAAAAGGGTGGGCGGCTGTCCGCGCATTGGAAGCGCGATCCTGGGCGGGGCGGGCTGGAAGGTGGAATTTAGACGTTGGCGCTTTCGGGGGAGGCTGCTGCCTGCGTGGTGCCGGAGATCGTTTCGATCCTCGGGCGGAAGACGCGGACGGAGTTGCGGCCGGCGGCCTTGGCGGCATAGACGGCACGGTCGGCGGCATTGGTGAGCTGGCTGCGCTGGGAAAAGACGCGCGAGCGGTCGGTCCCTGCGACACCGATGGAGATTGTCACGCTCAACTGCTGGGCGCCGATTTCAATGCGCTCGTTGGCTACCTGGGTGCGGAGGATTTCGGCACGCACGGAGGCGGAGGAGGTGTCGGTCTCGGTGAGGACGATGGCAAATTCTTCGCCGCCGTAGCGAGCGACGAGGTCGATGTTGCGCACGGAGTTCTTGAGGACGCGGGCGACGCGGCGGAGGACCTCATCGCCCGCCTGGTGGCCGTAAGTGTCGTTGATCTTTTTGAAGTGGTCGATGTCGAGGAAGAGCAGCGAGAGGGGGCGCTCGTGCGTGTAGGCGCGCTTGAAGTGCTCTTCGAAGAACTCATCAAAGCGGGAGCGGTTGGCGAGGCTGGTGAGCGGATCGGTGGTGGCTTTGACCTGGAGCGTCTGCACTTCCTTCTGGATCGTTTGAACCTGCTGCTGGCTCTGGAGGGTGAGGGCGACGAGCGCTTCCTGCGCTTCGGCCAGGATTTGCTGGTAGGTGCGCTCGGCGCCCATCTGAACTTCCAGCAGGCTGGCGGCTTCGCGGGCGGATTTGCCGATGGTTGCGAGCACTTCCTCGATCGTCGCAGGGGTCATGTGGAAGCGGGCGGCGAGTTCGATGCGTGCCGCGGCGATGGCAGGCGCGGGGTCCTCGGCCATGAAAACGTCGGCGAGCATGACGCCCGTGGAGACGACATCGACGAGGGGCTTGATCTGGGGATCGGATTCCGCGCGGGACTCCTGCAGGGCGATGGGGTGGGCCAGGAGGGGGGGGAATTGCCATTTCTCGGTGAGGAGCGCGGCGACTTCAACGGGAGTGACCTGCAGGTGCTGGTGGCAGAGCCTGGAAAGGGCGCTGGTATCGCCGCGCGCTTCGTCCATGAGGCGGTCAAACGGGTCGCCGACGATGCGGTGCAGGACCATGGTGCCCATGTTGGCGAGGAGCCCGGCGAGAAAGGCCTCCTCCTGCTGAATGACGGAGAGGGTGCGAGCCAGGGTACGGCTTCCGACGGCGGAGTAGATCGAGCGTTTCCAGAAGGCGGCGTAGTCGAAGCCAGCATCTTCGCCGTCGACGGGCTTGCGGAGGTTACCGACGAGGGTGAAGCCCAGGGCGAGGGTTTTGACGGCCTGGAGGCCGAGGATGACCAGGGCGTTTGAGACGGTGGAGACCTGCTTGGTCAGGCCGTAGAAGGGGGAGTTGACGGTTTTGAGAAGCTTGGAAGTGAGTGCCGGATCGTTCATGATCAGGTTGGCGATTTCCTGCACGCCGACATCTTCGCGGCGTGTGAGCTCGAGCACCTGCAGGGCGATGACGGGTAGCGTGGGAAGCTGGGGCGAGGAGGCGATGCGCTGAAGAAGTTCTTGATTCACAGAGCAATCCTGGTACGGCGTTTGGGGTTATCGGTATGGCGCGGTGAGTGATTCATGAAGCTTGCATCGAGGTCTTCACGCCCTTCTTAAGGTATCGGTTGAAGGAGGGGCGGACTTTGGGCCTCCTGGTGAGAAAGACTTGGGTAAAAATACAATTATTGATCTGAAAGTGCGGATATGCCGCAAAAGCGTGGAAGGGTTGGATGATTAAGAGCGGCACTTTATCGGAACTGACTGTGTAAAACTCCGGGTTGGGTTATGGCGCGAGGGGGCCAAAATAGAGGCTGAACGCCCCCCTGTACTCCCCTGTTGCGCTGGTGGGTTGGGACTGCGGGCCAAGGACGGACGCTGAGTCGAACTTGTTGCCAATCGCGGGGATGGCGTGCAGAAAGGCCAAGCCTGCATCGGGCACATTCACGCCGCTTTTGAGGGCGTCGCGTCCTGCGGGGAGGCGGGGCTTGAGGACCTGGATGAAGAGCGGCTGGGCGTTGGCGGGTGTTTCACCGGATGGAATCGGGTCTTTTTGATCGACGATCAGGTGAATGGGGCCTTCAGTTGTTTCAAGGGTGAGCCAGCGCACGCCGTTGTAGATGCCTTTGAACTCGGGGTAGGTGAACGGGGCGGTCTGGTCAGGCGAGGGCTCGGCGGTGGAGGTGTCGTTGTATTGTTTTTGCCAGACGTTGAGCGTGGTGCCGGCGAGGCGGTTTTTCCAGACGCGGGAGGGGCCTTCGCCGAGGTAGCGCATGGAGCGGACGTTGGCGTCGGGGTAATCGAAGGCGATGCCGAAGTAGTCGCGCGGGCCGGTGAGGGAGTAGGAGTAGTCGAGGGTGATCCAGCCGTTGGGGCGGAGGCGGTAGGTGATGGTTTTGAGGGCGCCGGAATACGTGGCGGTGATGAGGAGGTCGTTGCCTTCCTCGCGCGAGGTCAGGGATGTGAGCGTCGAGGGAGGTGCGGGCGGGAGGGGCGCAGGGGCAGAAGTGGGCGTGCCGCGGTTGTTGCGGGGTGCGGGTTCAGGCGAGGGGAGGCCTTCGATGAAGCGGGGGCCGTTGATGAGGGAGAAGGTTTTGCCGGCGCGGGAGATAGCGGTGATCTGGCCGGTCTGCCGGCTGAATCGAACGGAGAGATCGCCAACTGTCGCAGAGAGTTCAGCGTCGTTTTGCGTGGAGCTCACTTTGTCGGCGCGGTTATCGAGGGCGGATTGTTTGAGGTTTTCGCCGATATTTGCCGGCCAGGTGTAGGTCCATAGTTCGCGGCCGGTGGGATCTTTCACGATGAGTGCCGTGACATCTGTGTTGGCGGCCATTCCCGCGGGGAGTGGGGGCATGTTGAGTTTTCCCGAGGAGCCCGGCGGGATGGAGCCGCCTGGTTTCACTTCGAAATGGGCAAGCACGGTGGGCGCGTGCGTGTGGCCATGGAGGCGTGGCAACTGGCGTGCTTCGAGGGTGTAAGTGCAGTCCTTGGCGTCGGTGAAGCTGTAGCGATTTTCGACGAGGTAGTCGTTGCCTTTTTTTGTGATGACGATGGGGGACCAGAGCTGTTTGATAGTGTAGAAGCTGGCTTCTTTTTCGCGGTAGGGGCCGAGGATGCCATCGGGGGCCTGGTTGCCTTTGGAGTCGAGGCGGCCGTTCTGGTCGGTGCGTTTGACGGATTCATCGACGAGGGCCCAGATGAAGCCGCCGGCGGCGACCTTGCTGTGTTGGAGGACGTTCCAATAGTCTTCGAGTCCTGCGCCGGCGCCGCCATCGTAGAGGCCGTGGAGCATTTCGGTGGGGAAGAAGAGGTCGGTGCCGGCGGCTTTTTGCTGGAGGAGGGAGTAGACGGGGTAGTGTTTTGTGTCGATGCCGCGGAAGGATTCCCAGGGGTGGAGGAGTGCACGTTTCTGGGGGTCCCAGCGGGCAAAGTCGTCGTCGAGTTCTGTGTTCCAGCCGCCTTCGTTGCCATTGTCCCAGAAGAGGATGGAGGGGTGGTTGATGTCGCGGGTGACCATTTCTTGGACGAGGCGGTGGCCGGTGGGGGAGTCGTATCGCTGGTGCCAGCCGGCGAGTTCATCAAGGACGTACATGCCCATTTCATCGCAGAGGTCGAGGAAGTGGGCGTCGGGCGGGTAATGGCTCATGCGGACGGCATTCATGTTCATGTCTTTCATGACCTGGATGTCGTCGCGGCTGATTTGTTCGGAGAGGGTGCGGCCGGAATCGGGCCAGAAGGAGTGGCGGTCAGCGCCTTTGAGCATGATGCGGCGGCCATTGACGAAAAGGCCGGGGTTGGGAGTGTCGCCGCGGCGGACTTCGATGGTGCGGAAGCCGAATTTCTGGCGGACCGTGTGGATGACCCGGCCGGCGTCGACCAGGTGCGTTTCGAGTTGATAGAGATTGGGGGTTTCGGCGGTCCATTGCCTGGGCGCATCGATCTTCCCGGTGAAATGGTTGCCGGCGAAGTGATTGTCGGTGTTTGGCGCGGGAGTGAGCGTTCCGACCAGATTGCCTTGCAGGTCGAGCACGCGTACTTCAGGGTCGGGGCCGCGGACGTTTGCGGGAATGCCGCCGGTCACCTGCAAGCTTATATCGACAGAGATGGTGCCGTCGGCTTTGGCATCGATGTCGGCGCGCGTGATGGCGACAGGCGTGGGGAGTGCTTCGAGGTAGACGGGGCGGAAGATGCCGGCGAAGTTCCAGTAGTCGCCGCGGCGTTCGGCGTTGTTGACGGAGGCGTTGGCGGATTCATCGTCGACAGTGACTTCGAGGAGGTTATCGGCATCGCGGGTGACGAGGTCGGTGATGTCGTAGCGGAAGGGGTAATAGCCGCCCTGGTGGAGGGGGCCGGCGGATTTCCCGTTGATGGTGGCCTGGGTGTCGGTCATGCTGCCATCGAAGCAGAGGTAGAGTCGCTTGGCGGCCCATGCAGGCGGGACGTTGAAGGTGCGTTTGTAGTGGCCCTGGACCTTGGGCCAGGGGCGGAGGTTGTCTCGGCCGTAGGTGTAGATGCCGAAGCCCTGGAGTTCCCAGTTGGAGGGGACGTTGATGGTGGACCAGGTGTTGGCGTGCATGCCGGCGGAGCACATGAAATCCCAGGGGATGGCGTCGTCCTTACCCTTGCCGGAGAGATAGAGGCGCTGGGTTTCCTGGGCGTGGGCGGCGGAGGCCAGGAGAAGGAGAAGGGCTGCGGAGAAGAGGGAGGTGCGCACGTGAGACTCCTGCATGGGTGACGGAGTGACACGTCGCATCATACGAGAAGGGGTGAGGATCGTCGGCGCCAGATGTCAGGGCTGTTTTGGGGCGGGGATCTGGCCACTGGTCTGCATCCACTTGGACATGAGCTCGTTGCGGCTGGAGACGCCGAAGTGGGCGTAGAGGGCTTTAACATAATCATGAACGGTGTGCACGGAGAGCGAGAGCTTCAACGCTACCTGGCGCTCAGTGAGACCCCCGAGCAGGCACTCCAGGGTCTGGCGGAGGCGCGGGGGGAGTTCGGTGGCGCGGTTGAGGCGATGGGTTGATTCCTCCGAGCGATACATGCGGTCGAGGCCGCTGTGCAAGGCGTCGAGCAGTGTCCGCTCGCGCGGGAGGAAGCGGTGGGGCGGCATGTTCTCGTCAATGTCATGGGGGGCCGGCGCTGCCAGCGGCCGGAACACGCAGAGGGCGTACGCAATGCCGCGCTCGGCGCCCCGATGCACGGAGAGGATGCAATCATCGACGCCGGCGGCGCGGCGAAGGGGCTGGACAGCGGCGTCGATATACCAGGCGCGGTCATCAATCACGTCGGAGCGCAACAGCGTCAGCGTTTCCATGCGATTGGCGATGAAGCGGTCGAGCACGCGGCGGGAGAAGGGGTCGCGAAATGGCGCGGTGTTGAATTCCTGAAGGAACGCCTGGCGATGAGCGCCGGGCTTGAAGCCGGCGTCAAACAGGGAGACGACCATGGGGGGCGATTCGGGAACGACGTTTTTAAGGATGAAAGCGCATGCCGCAGACGCCGGCAATAGTTCCATCAGCTCGTCCAGGAGTTTGTAGCGCCAACTGCGGGGATCGCTGCGCACGGCGGCAAGACTGCTCATCAGGCGGAGCATGCGCACGACATCGGCGGGGCGCAGGGTGTCGCTCTGGGCGGACTGGACCGGGTCATGTGGTGTGGCGCTCGTTGGAAAGGATCGGGGTGACTGGTGCACTAGACTACCTCAGGCCCTATGCGGGGACATTCGGCCACCGATGGGGAAATCGAAGATGCGATCGAAACAAAGAAGAACCTCAACGGGCTGCCGCTGGGGAGTACAAGGGGCAGGGAATCATACAATTCGGCAAGGCAGGCTCCCGGCGGCGCGCGAGGGGGCTGGGGGGCGGAACGCTTATCGGGCATGAGCAAGAGGGAGCCTCCGTGCAATGCGACCGGGAGAGCGCGGAAAGGGTGGCGATCCGTCGCCGCCGGCATTCACGAAACCCGCGCGATGAGCGTAGGTTACACGCCATGGGCGGCGGGGATGACAGCGCGCCCGGGGCCACGTGATGCCGCCCTTGGAGCGAGCGTCAGCGTGCATGTAAACGCTCGGAGGGGTTAGATTCTGCGCCGGCGAGAAGTTGTCCATTCCCCCGTTCAGGGGGATTGGGCAATTTGGGACGTTTGTTCTGCCGGTGCGGCCGGCGCAGAAGAGGTAGTTTGGCGAGCAATCATGCGGGGAGCGTCAAGGTTTGGATGCCGCGACCGGTTTTCGGCGAAGTTCCCAAATAGCCACAATAATTTCCTGTTGGCGGACTTTTTGGACGCTCCAAGAGGACATAATCGCGGGTTGGGTGCGCTGGAGGTTGGAAAAAACGCCCTCGGCATCGCGGTGGGTGAAGTAGCTGAACAGGAAGATGTGCCCGTCGCCGGCGGTATTAGTCACGGCTGAGCCTGGGCCCGCTGTTGCCATCATACGAAGCAGCATCTCCTCAACGGTTTCGGGCGCGCCGGCCTTTGCCGCGCTGTGGGGCATCGGGGAATAGGGGATATAACGGCGCCCGCCACCCGGTTCGCCGTGTGGTCCAGCGGCCTGTGTGAAGTACCACGCCAGGGCAAAGTGTTCGTCGCCATCCATGGCGGCAACATAAGTGGAGGGGGGATCGGGCGATAGCTGAATGATCGTGGAGACGCCCGAGGCCAGGGAATCGGAGACATAGTTAAGCCGGCGGGCGTAGTTGCCCAGTTGGACGAGGTCTTCCACACTGTTTAAGAAGAGCAAGAGGCTCAACAGCACAAGCGCTGCTGCTGCGGCCGGGAGGCGGCCGATTTTCGCCAGGCTTTCACCAGAGCGGATGACTCCATCAGCGCCGTAGACCAGCATGAGCGCAAGAATCGGCGACCAGAAGCGCGCAAAGTCAAAGGGCCAAACGAGGTAGAGCGCTACATAGAGGAGCAGGAACAGGTCAAGAAAGCGCAGCCGAGACTTCTTACGCAAAACGTTCCAGAGCCACCCCAGGATGCCGAACAGAGCGAAGGACTTGCCGCTGTAGACGCGAAAATGGAAATCGGGAGTCTCGCGCGGCCAGGGCACGAAGGAGGAGGCGAAATCGCCGCAGTGATCCAATATTAAATTGCACAGGTTGTTCGCGAGTTTCAGCCAGTCGCCCCGATTGGCGATGGTCAGGCGATGACCGTCCGTGAGGCCGGTGGTTAGTTGGTCCGTGTAGCTGTTGGCCGACTGCTGTCCCGAGGCCAGGGCCTTCTCCGGCGAGAGGAATTTGAGCATCCCCTGGTAGCCGGCGACCATGACGACAATTGCCACGATCGATAGAAGCCGCCGGCCCATTTGCACCGATGGCTTGCGTTTGAAATAGTTCCAGAGAAGGCTGCCGGCGGGATACAACAGCGTGGTGGCAACGCAGACGATCCCCGCGCCACGGATGGACCACGCCGCGATGGCCAGGGTCGCCACGGCCAGCGTCTGCCCCGGGTGCAGAAACCAGCGCTTCCACGTCAGTGCAAACGCGAGCCACGCGAAGACCGCCAACATGAACGCGGGCTCGCTCATAATGAAGAGCGATGTCTCCAGCACATGCCAGTTGGTCGCGAAGATCCCGGCAACGAGGAGGGCGATCCATCCCTGTGTCTCGCTGCCGTAGTGAAACCGCCGATGGCCGCGCCTCCCCAGCACTCCCAGCAGGCGCTGCGCGAAGAGGTATGCCACAAGCGTATCGATGCACAAGAGGACGGCATTGAGGGCATGCGCTTTGAATGCCGTCACGCTGCCGCCAAATAGTTTGCACCAGGCGGCGAGCATGAGCGGATAGCCGGGGGGATAGAACGTGTCACGCCCCAGCCAGTTCTGCAAAGAGAGCCCGCCGCCCTGGAGGAAGTGATCGGCCATGAGGAGGTAGGAGAATTCGTCGGGGCCTGCCATGGCGCTGTGCTGCAGGTCCCAGCGGCCCACTTCGTTCTTATGGAAGAGGGTCGTAAGCGGGACAAGCAGGAACAGGACGAGCAGGATGCGGCGCAGCAGTCGCATGGAGGGCATCGTAAAGGGAGGGGGGAGATTGGGCGAGTGTGGGGGTTGCGAGGGGGGCTAGTGAATGTCACCGGTGGCGATTTTGACATCCTGGCGGCGTTCGATGCGGTCGATGTTGCCGTCGCGGACCCAGATGATGCGGTCGGAGACGTCGAGCATTTTAAAGTCGTGGGTGGCGGAGATGACGGTGACGCCCCCTCCCGGTCCGCGCTCCTTGTTCATCTGGCGGAGGAGCTCGATGATGGCCTTGCCGGTGTTGAGGTCGAGATTGCCGGTGGGTTCGTCGGCGAGAATGATGGCGGGGTCGTTGGCAAAAGCGCGGGCGATGGCGACGCGCTGCTGCTGGCCGCCGGAGAGCTGGGAGGGCTTGTTGAAGAGGCGGTGGGAGAGTTCCACACGCTTGAGAATCTCTGCGGCTTTTTCCTGGGCGTCGGCGTTGGAGAGGCCGGCGAAGATCATGGGGAGCATGACGTTTTCGAGGGCGGTCATGACGGGGATCAGGTTGAAGGTCTGGAAGATGTAGCCGATCTTTCTGCACCTGAGCCAGGCGAGTTCCAAGGCGTCGAGCTGGGCGATATCCACCTCATCAATGAAGACTTTGCCTGATGTGGGTTTGTCTAAACCTCCGATCGCGTTGAACAGGGTGGATTTCCCCGAGCCGGAAGGGCCCATGATGGAGATGTACTCGCCCTTGTAGATGGTCAGGTTGATGCCCTTGAGTACCTGCAGGACTTCTTCGCCCATGCGGTACTCTTTCACCAGATCGATGGTTCGGACGATCTCTTCCATGGCGGCAGGGGGGGGGGCCTCGGGAAAG
>JADMIO011418083.1_pt1 | contig 13537 bp, 10 predicted proteins | sample 8958161 | NCBI WGS metagenome assembly JADMIO01 (sample SAMN16585339, study PRJNA669376) | soil metagenome | isolation source: Crop rotation soil | place: USA: Cullars Rotation, Alabama | collected 2011 | reverse complement strand
GGCTCCGTCCCGAAGGCCCGCGTGGCGATAATCGGATTCCGCGGATCGGAATTCACGTCGGCCACGGGTCCGAACACCAGATGCACCCCAGCCGCCCGCGCCGCGGCCGCCGTCAATTCCGCAAATGCACGCACGGCAGCGGTCGCCTCGCGGCCGAGCGCCCCGAATGCCATCGCATGCGGCAAAAGCGGCAGCCCGCGCAACTGCTGCCCAGCCCCGCGTTCCAAGTCCGATCCCACCAGCAGCGGATAACGGCTCGCCGCCTGCAGCTTGGCAAGCGTCCGCGGCGTCTCGGCAAAGCTGCCGTTGAACAGCACGAGTCCGCCCAGCGGGCACGTCTCCAAGAGCCGCGCAATGCGCTCTTCGTCATCCGTCACCGTCCGTACCGGCGGCAGGTTCGAGCCGATGCGCACAAAAATCAGCTGCGCCAGCTTCTCGCGCAGCGGAGCCTCCGCCGTCGGTGCGCGCGGCTTCGTGAGACTCTGATCCGTCACATGCGCGCTCACACTGCGTTCTCCTGACCGAAATTGTCGTCCACGCGAACCAGCGCCACCGCGACGAAACTGGGAATCGTCGCCAGCATGATCCAGATGAAAAAGTGTTGATACCCGATCAGCTCCTGCAACCAACCGCTCCACATCCCGGGAATCATCATCCCCAGCGCCATCATGCCCGTGCACAGCGCATAGTGCACCGTCTGGTGCTCGCCCTGCGAAATGTACAGCGCGAACAGCAAGTACGCGGTGAAGCCGAAGCCGTAGCCGAATTGCTCGATCCCCACCGCCGCGCTGATGACCCATAAGCTTTCAGGCCGCGCTTGCGAGAGAAATATAAACGCCACGTTCGGCAAGTGAATCGCCAGCGCCATCGGCCATAACAGCCGCTTGAGCCCGTAACGCGCCGCCGTGAATCCGCCGACCAGCCCGCCGAGGGTGAGCATCGCCACGCCGATCGTTCCGTACACGAATCCCACTTCGCCGGTGGTGAGCGCCAGTCCGCCGACCTCGCGGGCGTCGAGCAAAAACGGCTGCGCCAGCTTCGTGAGCTGAGCCTCGGCGAACCGGTACAGCAGCAAGTACGCCAGCACGCCGACGATCCCCGGCTTTTGAAAAAACGTCACGAAGGGGATCAAAAACTCGGCGCCTCCGCGGCGCGCCCCCAGCGCTGCCGCCGGCGGCGCATCGGCCGCCGGCCGCGGCAGCACAAACCAGTGGTAGCCGCACAACAGCGTGAACACGCCGGCGAGCAGGAAAAACGTCGCCGACCACGCCAGCGGAATGTTGCCCGAGCGAATTTCGAACCGCGCCGCAGCCGGCGCCCTCAACCGAGCGTCCGCCTGCACCACGGCCGCGAATGGCTGCTCCCAGTTTTTCGCCGAAACGACGAACCGCTCCCCCTCGACCGCCTGCAAGTTCGCGTCTCCGCGCGAGCGCCCGAACTGCACGACTTGCTGCTCGTCCTCGCCCACCGGCCGGGCCAGACGCATCAGCACCACGGCCGCGTCGCCGACCATGTTATTGGCCGGCCGCTGCGGATCCGCTCGGCCGAAGTGCCGGCCAATGAAAGCCTCCAATTGCGCGATCCAACCGGGCTCGGCCTCTTCGACGGCCGCCTTCGATTCCGGCGCCGCATAAAAACCGTGCTCCACGTTCCAGCGGCGAACTTGCTCGATCAGCGCCTTCACGTCACCGGCTGGCCGGCCTCGCAAGCTCACCTCAAGCGCATCGCTCGCCGTCAGCACGCGCTGCGCGTCGCCCGTCGCCACCGGCGCCGCCGCGGGATCGAACGCGATCGCCGCCGGTTCCCGGTCGACCGCCCGCACGATCGCCGCGACCGTCGGCAGCCCCGTGCTCGACTCCAGCATGCCCGCAAACATCACCAGCAGCCCCTGGCCGGCGATCATCGCCAGCCGGTACGCCGTGCTGCGGATGCCCACCCACCACGCCTGCTGATGGCTCGTGAGGGCCAGCATGTAAAACCCGTCGGCCGCCACGTCGTGCGTCGCCGACGCCACGGCCACTAGCGCCAGCGCCGCCAGCGTGTATCGCAGAAAGTCGCTGGCGGGAATCGCAAGCCCCACCGCCGCCAGCCCGGCGCCCACAAACAACTGCATCAGCGCCGTCCACCCGCGCCGCGTCCCCACCCCCTGCACCAACGGACTCCACAGCGGCTTGATCACCCACGGCAGGTACAGCCAGCTCGTCGACAGCGCGATGGTCGAGTTGCCCACCCCCATCCGCTTGAGCATCACGACCGCGACCGTCATGACCACGACGTACGGAATGCCCTGCGCGAAATACAGGCTCGGCACCCAACGCCAGGCGCCGCGATTGACGTCAGAGTGTTGCTCGGCCGGCATGTCGTCGCGGCTTTCGCCCCGATTGTTGTGGGAGGAGTCTCTCACCCCCGATGTCGGTCGGTGACCGTTAGTCGATCGTGAAATGCCGCTCACTCGGCGTCGCCAGACGCCTCCCAAAAGATCGCACTTGCGCGATTCCATCACGGGCTGTCGCCGGCCTCGGCGCGCGTCGAGGGGCCCTCGCGGCCGAGCCGCGACACCGCCGACACGGTCACTTCATCCACAACGTCGCCCTCCGCAATCGGAATGTCGCCATCCGACTGCGATCCGGGAACGATGCGAGTGGTCCATCGCTGATTATGACTCACGCGCACGACCCAGAGCCATGGCGATTCTCCCGAGGGCAGCTTCATGCGAACAGTGAGCTTTTGGCGATCCCTTCGATCTTCGGCGCCGCGGCTGAATTCGACGATGGGCGCCCCAGGCGTCTCCTCGCCCAGCCACGGCGATTCCGGCACGAGCGCCGGCTCCGCATAAACGCCGTTCCGGAGCTTGTCGGCAAGCCCGTCGCGGTTGTCCGCCAGGCACTTCATGCTGAAGAATACGTTGCCCGGCCCCTCAGGCACTTCCGCGCGCGTCAGCTCGATCTGCCGAATTAGTTCCTCTGCCGGCCACGCGCTGCGCGACGGCTCGACGCTCGCGTCGCGGCGCACGCTGTGTGCCGCGTTCCCCGGCCACAGGTGCCGGCCCTTCACGTTCTCGCTGTGCCACCACGCCAGCAGCTTCGGGTAGCTCTGCGGTCCTTCGATACGCCAGTACAACTGCGGCGTAAAGTAATCGACCCATCCCTCGCGCAGCCACTTCCGGGCGTCGGCGTACAGCGTCGCATACTGGTCGAGCCCCGCAATCCCCTTCGGATAACCCGGCCGCCAGATGCCGAACGGGCTGATCCCCACCAGCACCCACGGCTTCTCCTCTTTCACTTCGCGATACATCCGCTCGATCAGCCGATCGACGTTCTGCCGTCGCCAGTCGTCGCGGTCGAGCGTCTCGCCCGCAGCCTGCGCCTTCGCATAGCTCGCGTCATCGGGAAACGGCGCGTTCTTGCCGTTCTCGGCGATCGGATACGGGTAGAAGTAGTCGTCGATATGCACGCCGTCGACGTCATACCGCTTGACCACATCCGTCAACACGTCGATGAACCGATCCGCCGACGCCGGCTCGCCCGGATCGAACCACAGATACTTGCCGTAGGTGCGGACAATCTCCTTGTCGGCGCGGCTGGCATGATCGGCCGACGCCGGCGTCTTGGCATCCGCATGGCGCACCCGGTACGGATTGAACCACACATGCAATTGCAGCCCCCGCTGATGCGCCTCGCGCACGGCAAACTCGAGCGGATCGTACTTCGGCTCCGGCGCCTGCCCCATGCGGCCGGTGAGGTACTCTGACCACGGTTCGAGCTGAGATTGGTACAACGCATCGGCCGACGGCCGAATCTGCAGGATCACCGCGTTGAGATTCAACCCAACCGCCTTGTCCAAGAGCGCGACCAGCTCGCGCTGCTGCTGTCCGACCGGCAAGCCGGGGCGCGACGGCCAGTCGATATTGCTCACCGTCGCGATCCACGCCGCGCGAAACTCGCGCATCACCGGCGGCGCTTCCGCCGCGCGCCCAACGGCGACGCTCATTGCCCCCAAGACCAACAGAATCGCGCTGATCAACCACGGCGAGCGTCCACGCACGGTTTCGTTCCTTTGCAACGCCGCGGAGTCTATCGTTAAAAAACAAGCCGCCGCGACCCGCGGATCGCGGCGGCTCAATCAAGCTTTAAGTTCCCACTACGACGCTAAGCGGCGCGACGCCGCACGGCCAGCAGGGCCAACGAGGCCAGGCTGGCGATGCCCAGCGAGGCCGGCTCCGGAACCGCCTCGATGCGGAGTTGCATGCTCACCGTCGACGTGTTGGTGACCGACCCCGGCACGCCGATCACTGGATTGGGCAGCGCTGCGGCGCCCGATGTGGTGATCCGCGCCCATGTACCGGCGCCGCCCACTCCGGCCGGGTTGTCATTGACGAAGTCAAACTCCAATAAATACGAGTTGGCGCCGGAAAACGCCGCCGCGTTGGTCACGCCGTTGGTGTTGGGCGTCGTCTGCAGATTGCTGCTGGTGCTGCCCGAGAAGCGGGCATCCTGGAACATCACTTCGGCGCCCGCCGCCGCGCTGTCGAAATCCGTCAGCGTCGTCGCCACGCCGTTGACCGTGTTCACGACGTCGTCAATGTACACTTTGTAGTGCGTAATGCCGTCGGTCGTATTGGCGATGCGCAGGTGTTCCAACACGCCGAATCCAGAGGTGCTGGTAAGAACGTGATCGCCTGTAAATCCGCGGAACGGACCGGCGTTGAGATCGAACGTCACCTTATGCCAGGCGTTGTCGGCAGGAACGAGATTGACGTCCAGATCGGTCGTGCCGTCGTTGTTCCGGCCGACCCACTCGATCGTGCCGCTGGAACCGCCGTTGCCGCCGAGGGCGACGCCGGCGCTGTTGGTTTCTCGCACCCCCAGCGAGAAGCGCAGCTCGGCGGCCGCCGCGCTGCCGGCGATCGCCGACGCGGCGATCGCGAAAAGAAACGTCAAACGTGTCACCTTCATGAGTCTCCCCCTTCGCCGTCGGCGCCGTACGCGCCGAAGCTGCGAAACCGTGGTTGCAGGACAAGAAGCATCAGGGCGAAAAAAATGGCCCCGTCGACTCCATTCACTCTAGTCGCCGTTTGCAAGAGCCTCAAGGATTTTCGCGCACTTGTTTCTCAAAGATGCGCACATCCCAAAGATCGGCCGGCCTATTTCAAATCGAAGTCGATCGTCTGCTCGCCGCCGTTCTCGACCGTCGCAGTGAGGCCCGAACTGGCAAAACTTGCGAACTTCTCTGGGACTCGCCGCGGACCCATTACGGGTTCCTGCCCTGCCGGCGCAGGTTGTAACTCCCCAGGGGCATCGACGCGAACCTGGTAGTCCCCGGCCGGCAGCGTGAACTCGTAAGTCCCCGCAGGCTGGATGGCGCCCCCCAACGGCCGACCTCCTGCCGCGAGAAAATTGATCAGGCCGCCCGTCACAGGCTGCCCGTGATACACCACTCTGCCGCTGACTCTGGTTCCGGCATCGCTGGAGCCGCAGCCGCAAAGCGGGACGAGTAGCATCAGGCCCGCGCAAATGGCATCGGTGCGAGAACAGATTCTGACCATCGGAAGCGCCAACGAGACCTCACGGCAGATTAATGACTTCATCGCCATTGCGAGACGCGAGAGCCCCGTACGTGACGAGGTCGATGTTATCGTTCAGAAATTGGACGCTGCCGTCGGCGCGGCCGAAATTCACGCCGCCCGCATGGAAGCTGCCAAACGGCAAATCGTTGAACGAGATCGTTTTTGGTGCGCTGGCGGACGCTGTCGGACGATCTGTCGCATTGTCGTGCGAATTGTAATAGCCCGTGACTTCGAAATTCGGATTGGGCGGATACTTCGTGTTGATGTTCTTGCACGAACTAGACGCCGAGTTTAAAGGCGTTTCCTCCTGGGTCGGGGGAAGTGAACGACCGGCGGAGGTCCAATACACGCCCAGCGTCCAGGCGCGCGGCTGGTACCACTTTTCGCCCACCATTATCGTATTGCTGGTGCCATCCGTCACCCAACTCGCTTTCACTCCGCCGCCTGGATACAGCATGCCGTCCACGTTCATGTTGCCCAGACCCGACGAAACGCATGTCCCCAGGCCTGGCTGGCCATGCGTTGTCGCGCACGGTTCGGCGTTTGTTCGAGACTGATAGGAACCGGCAACGCCGCTATAACTGGCGGCCTGCATATCTTTAAAGAACTTGTCCACAAGCTCCTGGGCGTCGTCACTGGGGCAAGTGTAGAGCGGCAAGCGCGTGATGTTAGCATCCTTCAAGGCGTACCCGTCCGGATCGTCGCCGTTGTGGGCCTTCTTCCAGTTGGCGATAAACTGCGCCACGTTGGAGTTGATGGCCCCCTGCTCCACATAGGGAAGGATCAGCACATGGAAGCTCAATCCGTTGTTGCTTGCCTGATTCGCCGGCCGGCCCCCCGGCGGATATTTCCCCTTGGCATTTTCGTGATTGAGGCACGCCAAGCCAATGTTCTTCACGTTGTTCTGACACTGTGAGCGCCGCGCCGCCTCGCGCGCCGCCTGCACAGCCGGCAGCAACAGCGCCACCAGCACCCCGATGATGGCAATGACCACCAACAGCTCGACGAGCGTAAACGCGCGCCGCCCAGTCGCCGGCACGGTTTGCGCACAAGGATGGAAAACTGCCGTCATCGACGGACTCCAAAAACGGGGGGTGAGACGCGCCGCCCAGAGTCGCAACAAGATCGATTGCGCACTCCACTACCTCAATTTTAGGGCATGCATGAAATGTGACAACGAAAAAACCGCGCAGCTCTTTCACGGCTTCGCGCAGAGGGCGAAAAAGAACAGTCAACAGCCCTCACGACCTTCACCCTCCTTTTTTTGTCCGTTTCGTCCCTTTTCGTGGTTCTATCTCCGTGATCCTTAGCACAAAAGCAGTTGAGAGAGAGGGGGATTGAGAAGATTGATCAACGCTAATGATCGCTGATCCGGACGAGTGGTCATCAGCGTCCACGAGTGTTCCAACTCTTCTTCCCCTTTGTGCCTTTGTGGTCTGTCTGCATCCAGCGCACGAAAAAGCCCGCGCCGCGGCATTGCCCCCGCTAGCCACGGCACGGGCACGTCACACTACAACTAAAGATCACCAGCGACGAGCCACAGCCCGACGCCCCGCCCGACTCGCAGCGCCTAGCCCCAGCAGCACGCAAGACGCCATCGCAACCGAAGCCGGCTCAGGAACCGCCCCCATCGCGCCCACGCCCGGCGGCAGGCCAAAGTGCGCTTGCCAGATCGCCAGGTCCGCCGCGTCGACGTTGTGGTCGCCGTTGGCGTCGCCCGTCGACTTGTCCGGTTGGCCCGTCAGCCCCAGCCCGCGCTGCCAGGTGAGGAAATCGGCGCCGTCGACGTCGCCGTCGTTGTCGAAGTCCGCGTTGTTCGCCGGCGGGGCCACCACGTCGACCAGCTTCAGCACGACGTTGTCAAATACCGTCGCGCCGCTTCCGGCCGACAACAGACCGGACGGCCCCCCCATGCGAAGATTGTTGAAACCGTTGGCGGTGAGCGTGATGGGAAACGTCATTTGGGCGTCAACGCCGGTCGTGCCGGGACGAATCCCGGTGATTTCATCCGGCGTCGTTGAAATATTGTGCAATCCATCGCGGAACAGGTCGAGCGTGATCGTCACGCTCGTCGGCGAAATCGTCGCGGTGTAACGATGCCAGCCGGCGCCGATGTCGCCGATCGTGACGATCGGATCGACGTCGGTGGCTCGATTCAGCTCGAGAGCAAACCCTACATCGCCGAGAGCCTGCCCGCCCCAGGTTTCGCCCGTCGTGCGAAAGTACTGCCAGTCGGCGGGGTGTGCAAACGGCGCCGCAAACGATTGGAAGATCGTCGCGCGAGCTCCATAGCCTCGTCCTGCATAAAAGCCCGGCGTCGTGGGTTGAGCATTCTGGGCCGCATTGTTGACCGGCGCGGCCGACCAGTCGCCAGGGTTAGTAGGATCGGCGGAGTTCGAATTGTAGAGCCCCAACTCCAAAATGTTCTCGCTGGCCACCGTCGCCCCAACGCTCGTATACCGCAACCCGACCGACATCCGCTCATTGCCCGAGGCGCCGTCGTACATGTCGTACTGCAGCACGACGTTCTGCGTCGCACTTGGGGCGATGCTGAAGGCTGGGTTGTTTCCCAACGGCTGGTTAATCACGCCGCCCCATTGATTGACCATGCCGGGACTGCTGGCGGTGGCGCCAACGTGGTCAACGCCTTGGCCCTGCAGATCCGGCACGTCGATCGTGCTCAGCGGATCGCTGGTCAGAATGCCACCGAGTGCATCCGCAGCGCCGGCGACCGCCGACCCGTTGCCGATCACCGCCGGCCACTTTGCCAGAAACGCGTTAGTATCGGCGTAGCCGTCGAAGTTATCCGAAACGACAATCGTCTCCGCCGCCCAAGCCGGCGCGACGATCACCAGCGCCGCCGCCATCGTTGCTGCCAATCGAACTCTCATAGCGATCATCTCTCCGGGGGCTTGGCGCCGCATCGGACGGGCGCATCGTAGGTGCATTCCGAGAAGGTTGTGCGTTCCGAGAAGGCCGGTCGGCAAACGGAGCGGCCGCCCAAAGGCCGCCCGCCCCGAGCGAGCGACGCGAAAGTGCGACGTTGCCTGCTTGCCCGCTGTCGTGCCAGTCCTTGGCGCCAGGCAAAGCCGAAACCTTCGCGCCGCTGCCGTCCATCATAATGACGGAACCGAAAAGCGCGATACGAATGGTGCGTCTTTTTTTCTCGGTTGTGCGCACCCGCCCCGCGGGCGAGGCGCCCCCGCTGGCCGCCCTAAACGGCGCCGATCGCCCGCTCTGGCCGCATCGCCCCTAAATCAGATTGCAATTGAGTGGCATTTCGGCGCGCGCCGAGCCCCAGCTAACCCCGGGTCAACTGCTTGCGGTAGGCCAGCGGCGTCTTGCCGAACCGCTTGCGGAAAGCCACCCCGAACCGCGTCCCGTTGGCAAAGCCGCAAGCGCTTGCAATCTCGCCGATCGACATGTCCGTCCGCGCCAACAGCTCCCGCCCTTTGTCCAACCGCACCCGGCGAATCTCCTCGGCCGGCGACCGTCCCAGATAGCGGCGGAATTGAATCTCGAGGCTCCGCCGCGACACCGGCACTTCGTGCAAGATGTCTTTGACCACGATGTCCTGAAAGGCGCGCGCTTGGATAAATCGCAGCGCCCGCACCACCGTGTCGTCGTCGATCGCCAGGATGTCGGTGCTCTGCCGGCTGATCACCCCATGCGGCGGAATCTTCAGCTTGCCCTTCGGCGCCGGCTCGCCGTTCATCATCCGATCGAGCACCGCCGCCGCCTCGTAGCCAATCCGCCGTCCGGCCAGCGCCACGCTCGATAGCGGCGGCGTGCACACCTCGCACATCAAATCGTCGGTGTCGCCAGCCAGAATTGCCACCTGGTCCGGCACGCGCACCCCGGCCATAAAGCAGATCTCCGCCAGCTGCCGCCCGCGATGGGCGTCGACCGTCAGCACCGCGATCGGCCGCGGCAACGACGCCAGCCACCGGCTCACGCGGCGCTGCTGCTCCTCCCAACCTATTTTCCGGCCGCTGCGGTAACCGGGCTTGTATTCGTGGCAGTCGAATCCGTGCTCGTGCACGATTTCGACGAATTCCTTGCCGCGCTTCTCGGAATACCGGTGGCTGGGCGGCGCAAAGTATGCGAACTTCTCGAACCCGCGGTCGCGCAAGTGGTGGAACGCCAGCCGGGCGCGCTCCGCGTCGTCGGTCACCACGTCGCACACGCCCGGCAGGCCATCGAAAATCGTATCGACGTTCACCGTGGGGACGCGGCGGCTGCGAATTTGGTCCGCCTGCAACCGATTGCCAATCCGCGCAATGATGCCGTCCCCCGCCCACTGGTCGGGCAGCGCCGACCGCTGCTCGTGGTCCTGCGGGTCGATCAGCAGGTTCCAATGGCCGTGGTTCTGGGAGTAGTCGGCAATGCCGCGAATGACGCTGCAGCCCCAGCTATCGTCGGTCTCGACCAGCAGGGCGACCTGTCGGATTTGGGTTCGGGGATCCATGGGCGAGCAGAAGCGTAGGATGCCTGGCGGCGGAATGCTTGGCCGGAGAGGACGGTGGGGCGTAGCGGGGGATCTGTCGGCGCACATCATCCCGGCGCCTGTCGACGCCGAAAACCTTCCGACGCGTGGCGACCCTCCCGCCAATCGCAGCAAAGCGAAGCGGTCTCTCGATTGCGCATCGCCCAGACGGCCCGCCGGCGCCCGATGAGAACTATTCTAAATTGCGAAATTCAGCCTGTCTGCGCAATAACGAGACGATTCTGCGTGCAATTTGCTACCGTATTCCGCGGGCAACGGTAAGCTTGTGCCAACAGCGGGGCCGATTTTGGATTTTGGATCGGGGAAAGAAGACGGTTTCGCGTCTTGTCCCGCCTTGCGCAATCAAAATTCTTCCCCAGCCCATTCGTTCCCCCGCGTTGGCCTCGCCCAAAAACTGATTTGTGGGAGGCGTCTCCGACGCCGATTCCGCGCAACATCACAACATGTTCGGCTGCCAGCATCTTCGATCGGGGTCGAAGGCCCCTGCCGCACGATTTTCTGGACAAAGCCCCCTGCGTTCCCCCTGCCGGATGCGCGGACTGGCCGGCTAAACTGACGGCGACAGACGACCCACAAACCCTTTCGCGGCGGCATCGCAAAGCAGGCCTCGGTATGGCAACGGTCGCAGTGGGACTTATGAGCGGCACCTCCGGCGACGGCGTCGACGCCGCGCTGTTGGACACCGACGGTGAAAACAAGATCGGCTTTCTCGGCGGGCTCACCCTGCCCTACGACGACGAGCTTCGCGGGCGGCTCCTCGAGATTTCGCAGCACGACATGCCGCTGGTCGAAGTGCTCCGCGTCGAGAAGGAGATCTCGCTGCATCACGTGCGCGCCGTCGAGCAACTACTGGCAGCCCATCCCAAGCTGGCCAAAAAGGTCGAGCTCATCGGCTTTCACGGCCACACCGTCCGCCACGTCGCCAGCGAAAAGCTCACGATGCAGATCGGCAACCCGTGGCTCCTGTCGCGTGCGCTCAAACTGCCGGTCGTCGCAGACTTCCGCCGCTGCGACATGGCCGACGGCGGCCAAGGCGCCCCGCTGGTCGGCATGTTCCACCGCGCGCTCTTCAGCAAGGAGCCGCGTCCCACGCTCGTACTCAACCTCGGCGGAGTGGCCAATGTCACCTGGCTCGGCGCCAACGACGAGATCATCGCCGGCGATACCGGCCCGGGGTGCGGCTTGATCGACGAATGGGCCCAAACCATGGCCGACATGCCTCACGATCGCGACGGCCATCTCGCGCTCGCCGGTCAGGTCGACATGAGCACGGTCGAAGCCGCGCTCGAGTCGCCCTTCTTCGCTCTGCCGCTGCCCAAAAGCGCCGACCGCTTCGATTTCGACCACGTCGACGTCTCGCCGCTGGGCGTCGAAGACGGCGCCGCCACGCTCTGCGCCGTCACCGCCGAGGCCGTTTATCGCGCGGTCGAGCGGCTCCCCGCGATGCCCAAACGCACCTGGGTCACCGGCGGGGGCGTCCACCACCCGGTCCTCATGCGGATGCTCGGCGACCGCCTCGGCGAAATTCAAAGCGTCGCCAAGTTCGGCCTCAACCCCGACACGCTCGAAGCCGAGTGCTTCGCCTGGCTCGCCGTGCGCCACCAGCGCGGCCTGCCTCTCACCCTGCCGGAAACTACCGGCTGCGCCCAACCGCGCAGCGGCGGCGTTACCGTCAACTTCGGATAATCGGCTCTTCGGTGTGCCATGCCCACGTCCTCGTGGGCATGTAAGAACCCCGCATCTCCATCGCTGCTGCACGCAAAGTCAGGGATGCCATCGTCGGTCCGCTAGCAACCTCCTTGCGCTGGGGTTGCGCCTCTTGCCCCCGCCGCTATAATCGCCGCCCCTGCCGACCACCCCGACAAGGTCCCGATGCGTTTCCCCCCGTCTCCACCACTTGCCTGCCTCGCCCTCGTTGCGACGCTGATCCCACTGGCTGGCTGCGGCACCACGCGCACCAGCAATACCGTCCGCACCGCCACCGAGCAAATGCTTATTTCCGACGCGGTCGATCGCACCGTCGATGCCATCGACTTTGCACCCCTGGCCCGCAAGAGCGTCTTCTTCGACGATAGCAAGCTGATCGACGTCGTCGATCGCGGCTACCTCATCAGCAGCCTTCGCCAGCATATGCTCGCCAGCGGCTGCGTACTCAAGGAGAAGAAGGAAGAGGCCGAGTTCATCGTCGAACCGCGCGCCGGCGCGATCGGCACCGACAACCACGACCTCTTGTTCGGCGTCCCCGCAATCCAGGTTCCGCAAGTCGGCGTCGCCACCGCCATCCCCGCCGCCATTCCCGAAATCCCCTTCGCCAAGCGCCGCGACCAGCGCGGCGTCGCCAAGGTCGCCGTGTTCGCCTATCGCCGCGACACGGGCGCACCGGTCTGGCAATCGGGCATCGTCGTTAACAACAGCACAGCCAACGATATCTGGCTGCTGGGCGCCGGCCCGTTTCAGCGCGGCACCATCTACGACCGTCCCCAGTTCGCCGGCAAACATCTCGTCGGCGGCGATCCCGAGCAACGCCCGCGCAACACGCAAGTCGCCAGCGTCAACGACGAAGCCACCTTCTCCGGCCTCCATCCCGCCGGCCCCACGCGCACGCCGGCCGACGGCGCCGTCCAACAAGCAACCGCCCTCCTTCCCGCCGACCGCCCTCCGACCGAACCCCAACTGGCGCCCGTCCTCCCCCCGCCGGGCGCGCAGCCCATCGCCGCAGCGCCGAGGCCGTAGAACGCTGCTGCTTTATCTCTCGATGTTGCGATTCTCTCGAAACTGCGTCCACGCGAGTGATCAACCCAGCGTTGTCTCAACGTGGAGAAGCGTGCGGCGCCCAATTGATCGAGCAGCTTCTTCAGCGAACCAGACGGTCAAGATCGTCGATTGCCCCCAAAGTGTAATTATTAAATTGCTTTTCAGACAACGCCGCTCAACAATGCGCGCGTTGCAGGCGCGCATGGTGCGTCGACAGGTTTCTTTTCGTTCCGTAATTCAAGGGAGGTAGTTCTCATGAGTGCTTTTGCCGTCCGATCCATCCTTGGGCGTACCATTCCCGTTCTTTTCATCACGACGATCATAGCTCAAACGACCCTCCACGCCAGCACGCTCATACCCGTGCCCGCACGTCGCGATCACGTGTTTGATGATGCTCGCAATACGCTCTATATCACGACGTCCGCCGGCTCTGTTGAGCGCTACGATCTTACGACCAACTCGCTGTTAACCCCATTCAGCGTCGCCTCGACGTCATTCAACGGGATCGACGTCTCCCTCGACGGGCAATTCATTTACGTCGCCGACGCCACGCAAGGAGCCACCCAAGGCGTTTTTCGCAAGTTCAATACCGAGACCGGAGAACGGACGAATCTGTTTTACAATCGCGCCGGCGCCGAAGGCGAAGCATGGGACACTTTCCAGCACAGTGGGATCCGAAGCTTGGAATTCACGTGACTTGAAGTCGCGGC